>SESD01000883.1_pt1 | contig 17577 bp, 14 predicted proteins | sample 3171411 | NCBI WGS metagenome assembly SESD01 (sample SAMN06051880, study PRJNA518727) | freshwater metagenome | biome: subpolar coniferous forest; feature: holomictic lake; material: water; isolation source: holomictic Lake 442, 16.5 m depth | place: Canada: near Kenora, Ontario | collected...
TATTCCGCTGGTGACACCAACCTCGCAAATTGTAGGTACCCAAGCGGTCATGAATGTCATGAATGGTGAGCGATATAAAACCATCACCAAAGAAACAGCGGGGGTATTGAAAGGCGAGTACGGTGCAACTCCAGCACCTGTTAATAAGGAATTACAAGATAGAGTTCTAAATGGTACTAAGCCAATTACTTGTCGTCCAGCCGATTTAATAGAACCGGAAATGGATAAATTGATCGCTGAAGTCATAGAAAAAGCTAAAGTTGAAGGGGTAAAACTCGCTACAAACATCGAAGAGGATGCCTTAATTAATGGCATGTTTGCTCAAGTTGGCTGGAAATTTCTTGCCAATCGAGGCAATCCGGATGCATTTGAAGCAGGTCCGGATGCAAAAGCCTTTGCAGTGGCAAATAATGCGGCTAAAACAGTGGCTATTGAGGGTGGATCTGAAAGGTATACCGTCAATGTGGATGGTAGAAACTTTAATGTTACTGTTGGTCCGGTTGGTGCAGCACTAACTATTCAACCTGTTGTTGCCGAGCAAAGTCCGGTCGTGCCAACCAGTAGTAATGGTTCAGTTGTTTATGCTCCAATGGCCGGTAATATACTTAAAATACTGGTTGAGGTTGGTAGCGTCGTTGAGGAAGGCGAGATTGTTGTTATCATGGAAGCTATGAAAATGGAAACGGAAGTGCGGTCTAAATATGCAGGTACCGTTACGGCTGTTAATATCAAGGAAGGCGGTGCAGTTGCCGGCGGTAATGCTTTGATTTCTTTGTAACAACAGAAATAGAGACATCTTATGGAAAATTTGCTTTCACTTTGGCATAGTACCGGTTTATATAATTTTACCGGTGGCCAGGCTTTTATGATGCTGGTTGGCTTTTTATTAGTGTTTCTAGCGATTAAAAAAGGCTTTGAACCCTTACTATTATTACCGATAGGTTTTGGCGCCATTCTTAGTAATATTCCAGTTGCGGGTATTGCCGAAGAAGGTGGTATTTTATATTACCTTTATTTTGGCATTAAGACTGGAATATTTCCTTTGCTCATTTTTATGGGTGTCGGTGCCATGACTGATTTTGGTCCTATGCTTGCAAATCCAAAAACCATGCTCTTAGGAGCGGCTGCACAATTTGGTATTTTTGCTTCTTTGTTGGGTGCTTTGGCGCTTAACATAGTCCCGGGTTTGGAATTTAGCTTAAGAGACGCGGCAGCGATTGGTATTATTGGGGGAGCCGATGGCCCTACAGCAATTTATGTAGCATCAAAACTGGCGCCTGATTTACTTGGGGCCATTGCCGTTGCCGCCTATTCCTATATGGCTCTGGTGCCTTTAATTCAGCCACCCATCATGCGGGCATTAACGACAGAAGATGAGCGCAAAATTGAAATGCAACAAATGCGTCCTGTCAGTAAAACAGAAAAAATTGTGTTTCCTTTGATGTTATTGTTGCTGTCAATTTTGTTATTGCCCTCCGCCACGCCGTTGATAGGGATGTTTGCATTGGGTAATTTAATGAATGCTTGTGGTGTAGTTGATCGCTTGAGTCAAACGGCTCAAAATGAGCTTATCAATATTGTGACCATTTTTTTAGGCTTGGCGGTAGGTTCAAAATTAAGCGCCCAAGCTTTCTTGCAATTAGAAACTCTTGGTATCTTGGCGCTAGGGGCAGTTGCTTTTGCTATCGGTACGGCTTCTGGAGTTATTATGGCAAAGGTAATGAATAGGTTTAGCGATACTCCGATTAATCCATTGATTGGTGCAGCCGGAGTGTCGGCAGTACCAATGGCTGCAAGGGTTGCAAATAAGCTAGGGCTTGAAAGTAACCCCCATAATTTCTTGTTAATGCATGCCATGGGGCCTAATGTGGCCGGTGTAATTGGTTCTGCAGTAGCTGCAGGTGTGTTACTGAGTTTGGTTAAGTAGCCTACAAGTAACGTTAAAACGTCTAGTGGCCCTAATTAAAAAAATCGTATTTTAATTGGGATCTTATCTACGCAACTTTAATGAGAATAGTTCTGCTCTAACCTGAATTATGCAAGCACATCAGATATGTTGGATATTGTACAAATCCCCGTTTTAACTGATAACTATATTTATCTACTTCATGACTCGGTATCTGGAGAAACGGCTGTCGTTGATCCTGCTTTAGCAAAACCGGTTTTGGATTTGCTGGAGTCAAAAGGCTGGCAGTTGACTTACATCTTAAATACCCATCATCATCGGGATCATGTCGGCGGTAATCTGGAATTAAAGCAAAAAACGGGTTGCAAGATTATTGCCGCATATGCGGATAGCGAGCGAATTCCGGGTATTGATAGAGGTGTTTTTGAACATGATGTTATCTCATTGGGTGTGCATCAGGCTATTGTTATTGAAACGTCAGGTCATACGATCGGGCATATTGTTTATTACTTTGCCAAAGATGAAGCCCTTTTTTGTGGAGATACTTTGTTTGCTATGGGCTGCGGTCGTTTGTTTGAAGGCACTGCAGAGCAAATGTGGACGTCATTGCAAAAATTAAAAGTTTTGCCACCCTCAATCCGAGTTTATTGCACGCACGAATATACCCAAGCGAATGGTCGTTTTGCTTTAAGCGTTGAGCCTGATAATTTTAAGTTGCAGCAAAGAATAATTGAAGTGGCGGAACTGAGATCTGCCAATCAATCTACAGTGCCTTCGACTATCGGAAACGAAAAGGCAACTAATCCATTTTTTAGGGAAGACAGTGTTAGCATACAAAAAAACCTGGGATTGGAGAGTCAATCACCGGTGTTGGTTTTTGCAGAGCTGCGAAAACGTAAAGATTCGTTTTGATCAAGTTTCCGTGATAGCTTAAAAAGTTGTCCAAGAAAGAGATGAAAAGCACGAAGAATCGAATGAATTAATTCTCTGAATTTTTTATGTCTTTCATGGACTGAGCCTTTAACCTTTAGGTCGCATGTGTGGAAACAGTAATACATCACGAATTGAGGGGGCATCGGTAAACAACATTACCAAGCGGTCAATACCAATGCCTTCGCCAGCGGTGGGGGGCATGCCGTGTTCCAAAGCGACGATGTAATCGGCGTCAAAGTGCATGGCTTCATCATCACCTGCTTCTTTTTCTTCCACTTGTTTTTGAAAGCGAGCGGCTTGATCTTCTGCATCATTAAGCTCTGTAAAGCCGTTGGCAATTTCCCGGCCACCGACAAAAAACTCAAAACGATCGGTTACGTGAGGGTTATCATCATTACGCCTTGCCAATGGTGATACTTCAACCGGATAAGCAGTAATGAAGGTAGGGTTCATTAAGCGGCTTTCTACCGTTTTTTCAAAAATCTCGATTTGTACTTTACCTAAACCGTAACCTTCCTTAACGGGAATACGCAAGTTTTCAGCAACTTTGACAGCGGCTTCACGGGTGTCAAGATCAGTTGCAGTCAAATCAGGATTAAAATGCAGGATAGATTCAACTACCGTCATACGATCAAACGGCTTACCAAAATCGTATTGTTCACCTTGATAAGTGATAACCGTTTCCCCCATCACTTCAATGGCTATTCCGCGAAGCATGGCTTCGGTTAAATCCATTAAATCGTGATATTCTGCGTAAGCCTGATAAAATTCCAGCATAGTAAATTCAGGATTATGACGAGTCGATAAGCCTTCGTTACGAAAGTTACGGTTAATTTCAAATACTCGTTCAAAGCCACCCACAACCAGGCGCTTTAAATAGAGTTCTGGGGCTATGCGTAAAAACATATCCATATCTAGGGCATTATGAAAGGTAGTAAAAGGCCTTGCTGTTGCTCCTCCTGGAATTACTTGCATCATCGGAGTTTCAACTTCCAGAAATTGACGCTCAATTAAAAACTGGCGTATGTAGGCAACTATCTTTGAACGAATTAAAAAAGTAGAGCGTGAATGCTCGCTCATTATCAAATCCAGATAACGTTGCCTGTATTTGATTTCCTGATCGGCAATGCCATGAAATTTTTCTGGCAGAGGGCGCAAGGCTTTAGTTAATAGACGAATATCGTCAACCTTAACGCTTAGTTCGCCGGTCTGTGTCATAAATAACACACCTTCCGCACCGACAATATCACCAATATCCCATTTTTTAAATTGTTCGTTATAGAAGCCTTCGGGTAAGGTGTCTCGCGTGACATAAAGCTGAATTTTTCCAGACATATCCTGAATATGTGCAAAACTAGCTTTGCCCATTATACGACGGGTCATCATCCTGCCAGCCAGTTTGACTCGGACAGGTTCGGCTTCTAATTCTTCTTTGGTCTTTTCGCCATATTCGGCCAAAAGTTCACCTGCAACCACATTGCGACGAAAATCGGTAGGAAATGCAATGCCGCCACTTTCACGCAACTCAGTTAGTTTATTGCGGCGTTGCTTGATTTGTTCTTGTTCATCTTGTTGTATTTCAGACATGGCTTTTTAACAATAATATTATAAAAAAAACGTGGATCGAATTGAGAGGTTTTTTGTTCAGTCGTTACAAGCCACTCTTCAAACTGGCTTCAATAAACTGATCCAGATCACCATCCAAAACGGCTTGAGTATTACCGGTTTCCACGCCGGTGCGTAAATCCTTAATACGCGATTGGTCTAGCACATAAGAACGAATTTGGCTGCCCCAGCCTATGTCGGATTTCGTATCTTCCAAGGCTTGAGCTGATTCACTGCGTTTACGCATTTCCAGTTCATACAATTTGGCTTTCAATTGCTTCATCGCGGTGGCGCGGTTTTTATGCTGCGAGCGATCGCTTTGGCATTGCACGACAATGCCGGTCGGATTATGAGTCATACGCACGGCGGATTCGGTTTTGTTGATATGCTGTCCTCCCGCGCCGCTGGCACGATAAACATCCACCCGAATATCGGCAGGGTTAATATCAATATCAATATCGTCATCTATCTCCGGTGATACAAACACCGACGCAAATGAGGTGTGGCGACGATTACCGGAATCGAAGGGTGATTTTCTAACCAGTCGGTGGACACCGGTTTCGGTGCGTAACCAACCAAAGGCGTATTCACCTTCAAAGCGAATAGTGGCACTTTTAATGCCGGCGACATCGCCTTGTGATTCTTCAATGAGTTCGGTTTTAAAGCCTTTGCGCTCACCCCAACGTAAAAACATCCGTTCTATAATAGAGGCCCAATCTTGTGCCTCGGTGCCGCCGGAACCTGACTGTATATCCAAAAAAGCATTATTGGGATCCATTTCACCTGAAAACATACGTCTGAATTCAAGCGCGGCCACTCTTTTTTCAAAATGAGCCAAATCATCAACAACGGTATCAACGGTTTCCTCATCATCTTCTTCAATCGCCATTAGCAACAATTCTTCAGCATCGGTTAGTCCACGCTCTAAATCATTAATGGTATTAACAATAACTTCAAGTTGTCCGCGTTCTTTACCTAACGCTTGCGCCAGTTCGGGATTATCCCAAATCTTGGGATTTTCCAGTTCCAGTAAAACTTCGACTAAGCGTTCATTCTTAACATCAAAGTCAAAGATACCTCCTAAGGGCATCGCCACGATCTTTCAGGTCAGCTATTTTATTTTTAATCGGATTTATTTCTTGCATGGAGATATTTTAACCAATGACAGTCGAAACCTAGCGTTAATATAAACATACGCTGGCCGATGAAAGCTTTAATAAAGTAGCTAATTATAAACTATAAGCCGGTTGCGTTCTTGATGAACTTGGCATAAGAAAGTATTTAAACGCTAATTTAATGTGTCTTTTTAATATCTGTAGATGACAGTTTATTCAAGTTACTTGATAAATGACCTCTTTACTGTGTTAATTTAAGATAAAATAAACGTTCAAAAAAGATATGTGAGCAACTTGATTGATGTTCAAGTGGTACTATCAATAGTTTTTTATGAGCATATTCATTACAACAGGAGCATATAATGAAAGTAGTGGCTTTGTATAGCATCAAAGGAGGTGTCGGAAAAACCTCTAGCGCAGTTAATTTGGCGTATATTGCTGCTAGCAAAGGTTATCGTACTTTGGTTTGGGATTTGGATCCGCAAGGTGCCAGCAGCTATTATTTTCGTATCAAGCCTAAAGTAAAAGGTGGCAGTAAAGATTTAATTGCTGGAAAACGTGAGTTGGAAGGACTGATTAAAGGCACTGATTTTGAAAATCTGGATTTGTTGCCGGCAGATTTTTCCTTCAGAAATCTGGATCTTGTTTTAGATGCCAAAAAAAAACCGACTCAACAAATCAAGAAGTTATTAAAGCCTTTGGCTGAAGATTATGATTTTATTTTTCTGGATTGCCCCCCTAATATCTCTTTATTATCTGAGGCCGTATTTGAAGCAGCCGATATTTTATTATCCCCCATTATTCCGACTACCTTGTCTTTAAGAACGCTGGAGCAACTAAAGGATTTTATAGAAGATCATAAGTTACAAAATTTAGCACTGATCCCGTTTTTTTCTATGGCTGACCGCCGTAAAAACATGCATAAAGATATTATGGATAATCTGTCCAAAAGTCATCCTGAAATTTTAAATACTGCGATTCCTTATGCTAGTGACATAGAACGTATGGGATTGGAGCGCATGCCCTTGGGTGGTTTTACTAATAAGAGTCGCTCTACGGATGCCTACAATGAACTCTGGAAAGAACTTATGATGCGGACTGATGACTGAGTGAAGGTTGTCAATCTACAAGATAAGCTTTTATAGCGCCTCACTTAAATATAAAGTTCAATTCAATTTAATACTATGATCTCAGTCATTCAGCGTGTAACTACGGCAAAAGTCACTGTTAATAATAATGATATAGGCAATATAGGTATTGGTATTATGGCGCTGGTGGCGGTAGAAAAAGAAGATACTCAAAAAGAGGCTGAGCGATTATTGGAACGCATCCTCAATTATCGGATTTTTGCAGATGATAATGATCGTATGAGTCTGAGTTTAAGAGATATTAATGGTGGCTTGTTAATTATTCCACAATTCACCTTGGCCGCAGATACTAAAAAAGGTAATCGCCCCAGTTTTATTTCAGCGGCATCCCCGGAAAAAGGTTTGCAATTATTTGATTATTTGCAAGGCTTGGCAACTATAACTTATAACCAGGTTCAGTTTGGTCAGTTTGGAGCAGATATGCAGGTATCGCTGATTAACAATGGGCCGGTAACTTTCACTTTGCGAACATGAACCGAGCATTGCTAAGTACATAAACTTGAATTGAACCGTTCAAAGTAAGCGTTTTTTATATTTGTAACAATTCTTTCACTTGCCTCTGTTAATATTTTAATATTGTAGGCTTTAACTGTACTGAAATATTTACTGAGAGGTTTATGTTTGTACAAATAAATAAAGTATTTTTGGTCGATCACGATTATCCGGTAAAAATTGGATAAACCGTTATCCAAATTTTTTCTTGCTTGTAATAAACTATCAATTGTTTAATTATGAATAAAACTTATCGAACCATCTGGATTTCTGATTTGCATCTAGGCTCTACTCAGTGTCAAGGCGATGTTTTACTCGATTTTTTAAAATATAACGACAGTGAAAAGCTTTATTTGGTTGGCGATATTATTGATTTTTGGTCCCTGTCCAAGAAAATGTATTGGCCCAGAGATCATAATACGGTTATTCAAAAACTATTGCGAAAGGCAAGGCATGGTACTCAGGTTATTTATGTGCCGGGTAATCACGATGAAAATATCAGAGATTATGATAACTATGTCTTTGGCGATATTATTGTTAAAAATTCAGATATACATACTACTGCTGACGGAAAGCAGTTTTTGGTTGTTCATGGTGATGAATACGACACCATTGCGCAGTGCCACAAATGGCTTGCCAAGATAGGTAGTGAGGGTTATGACTTTTTAATTTGGATCAATCGATTTCTTCGAGTATTCAGGCGTTGGTTTGGACTGCAATCAAACTTCTCGCTAGCAGCCTATGTTAAGTTTAAGGTGAAGAATGTCGTTCAGTTTATTTCCGATTATGAAGAGAGTATTGTTAGCACTCTTAATGATCGTGATTTGGATGGCGTCATTTGCGGGCATATACATCACGCCGAAATAAAAGAAATAGAGGGATTTTTATATGTTAATACAGGAGATTTTGTCGAAAGTTGCACAGCAATAGTGGAGCATTTTAATGGGGCTTTGGAGCTGGTAAAGTGGCAGAAAATTGAATCGAACGTTGTCGATAGTGAAGTTATTGAGGTTGGTATTCATTAATTGATCAGTTGTTAAATTTTACGACATGCTTCGCCATTTTTTCCTCAAGCTAATTATGCAAGTAAGTAGTAATTCAATCTAAATTAATCTTTTCCTCACTTAAGGCCAATGATTCCGAATTTAATGGGGTCGCACAGAGCAAATATTTCAATGAATCGTAGTTTTTATATTATTCTTGCAGCGCAGTTTTTTTCATCTTTAGGGGATAATGCGCTTCTATTTTCGGCTATCGCGCTATTAAAAGATCTGAATGCGCCTTCTTGGCAAACGCCGGTTTTACAGCAATTCTTTGTTTTCGCCTTTATTGTGCTTGCCCCATTTGTAGGCGCATTTTCTGATGCACTTCCTAAGGGACGAGTCATGTTTATTAGTAATAGCATCAAGATTATTGGATGTATTGCGATGTTGTTTGGGGTGCATCCACTAATCGCCTATGGTTTTGTTGGTATTGGTGCTGCTATGTATTCTCCTGCCAAATACGGGATTCTGACGGAATGTCTTCCAACTGATCAATTGATATGGGCCAATGGCTGGATGGAGGGATTAACCGTTGGCGCTATTATTCTGGGGGCTATCGTTGGAGGTTTTTTAATTGGCCATCGTTTTGAGATTCAGGTTGTTCAGCAACTTGAAGCTCTAAATTTTAAAGGTGGAATAGATACCGCTCCAGAATTTGCCATTTTTATTATCCTTGGTTTGTATTTCATAGCAGCACTACTTAATTGTTTTATACCTAAACTACCTATTGAGCATAGCTTACCTAAACGAACGCCTTGGTTTTTGCTGGTGGATTTTGGGAAAAGTTTCTTGTCCTTGTGGAAAGATCCCTTGGGGCAACTCTCTCTTTCGGTAACATCGTTGTTCTGGGGAGCAGGAACAAGCTTGCGTTTTATTATTCTCACTTGGTCTGCGGTAGCATTAAAATTTGATTTGGAACAGGCGACACAGTTAACGGCAATGGTCGCTGTGGGTCTGGCTATTGGTGCTGTGATTGCAGCCAAGACAGTGCCTTTGGGGCATGCCGTTAAAGTTTTACCTTTAGGAATCATTATGGGATTGGTTGTATTAAGTATGGTATTAGTCACAGATTGGCGGGTGTCAGTCTTTATGCTGATAATGGTGGGCGTACTCGCTGGAAGTTTTCTAATACCCATGAACGCATTACTTCAATACCGGGGTCACCAACTGATGGGCTCTGGGCATTCTATCGCGGTACAAAACTTCAACGAAAATATTAGTATCTTATTAATGCTTGGTATTTATGCTTTGATGATTCAGGCAGGGTTTTCGATAAATAGTATCGTAGTCGTGTTTGGGCTTTTTATTTCGGTTACAATGGGTTTACTGACCAAAAAACATCGTCAAGATCAAGATTAACAAGAAGTTTGTTAATCTTGTGATTTGACTAACCACGTTTCTTTATCAAAAAACTTTATGTATAAACCGGTTACACCTTTACTTGCCGCTGATATTATCATTGAGTTAACAGACCTTCCAGGGCGCCCCATTGTATTAATTGAGCGCGCTAATCTGCCTTATGGTTGGGCTATTCCTGGTGGATTTGTTGATGTTGGTGAAATTATTGAGCTGGCTGCGGTTCGTGAAGCTAAAGAAGAAGTCATGCTGGATGTGCATCTGACAGCTTTGCTGGGCATTTATTCCGATCCGATTCGAGACTCTCGCGGGCATACGGTAACGGCAGTTTATGTGGCTGAGGCTGCAGGTATCCCAATAGCTGCGGATGATGCTAAAAATTGTCAGATTTTTTGTCTGAATGAACTCCCAAACTTGTTAGCTTTTGATCACGCTCAGGTGCTCGCTGATTATAAAAAATATCGTGAAACGGGTCAGGTGGCGGCGCTAAGAATTTAGTCTGTTTACTTGTTTTTTGTTTACTCCATGGCTTTGATAATACGACTTTACTGTTAGAATAGTCTGCAATTACGATATAAACTCGGTTATGCAGTGTTTGTAAAGAAGTGTAGTTAATTAGTCAATAAGAACAAAAAACTGTATTGTTACATTATGGTTTGTTAAGTGAATATTTTAGGTGCAAAGGAGCAACCGGTTTTGACAAATGTGCAAGATATTACCAGTCCGATGACCTTATCGGAAAAACGAGCAACGTGGTCTTTAGCAAGTATTTATGCACTACGTATGTTGGGCTTGTTTATGATTTTGCCGGTATTGTCATTATTTGCCCAAGAACTTGAGGGTTCAACGGATGCTTTAATGGGATTGGCCATCGGTATTTATGGTATTAGCCAGGCGATATTACAAATTCCTTTTGGTTTAATGTCCGATCGGTTTGGCAGAAAAAAAATCATTATTATTGGCTTGATACTATTTTTGATTGGAAGCATTATAGCGGCACTTTCAACCACTATTTACGGGGTTTTGTTGGGGCGAGCCATACAAGGTTCTGGTGCAATAGCTGCGCCAATTATGGCTTTAGTCGCAGATCTGACTCAGGAAGTACATCGCACTAAAGCGATGGCGCTTATTGGACTCAGTATTGGTGTCTCTTTTGGCGTTGCAATAACAGCGGGTCCGGTGATTGCTGGATTTATTGGGGTTCACGGGATATTTTGGCTAATTGCTGCATTGTCATTAATTGCCATTTGGGTTGTTTGTTATAAGTTGCCCAATCCGAGGCAATCAAAAGTCCATCGTGACGCAGAACTTGTTCCTGATCAGTTTTCAACTATTTTAAAAAACAAAGAATTACTTCGACTTAATTATGGCATTTTTATTTTACATGCCATTTTAACAGCCAGTTTTGTTGTTGTGCCTTTACTAATGCGGGATGCTGGTTTATTACCGGCAGAACATTGGAAGGTTTATTTGCCGGTTTTTATAATCTCAATGGCCGCGATTATCCCGTTTGTTATTTTGGCAGAAAAAAAACGTAAGATGAAGCCGGTTTTTATAGGTGCTATCGCTGCTTTGGTATTAGCTGATTTGGGACTTATGCAGTTTAATGCAACTTTACCCGGCATCATTGCTTTTCTCTGGTTGTTTTTTACCGGCTTTAATTTACTTGAAGCAACATTGCCTTCTTTAATTTCGAAAACAGCACCGGCTGATTTGAGAGGAACGGCAATGGGTGTTTATTCAACCAGCCAATTTTTGGGTGCAGGTATTGGTGGTGGCGTAGGTGGTTGGTGTTATGGCGCTTATGGTGCCGCTGGTGTGTTTTTATTTTGCGCTCTCGCAGCTACGTCTTGGCTAATACTTTCATTAAGTATGAAGCCACCAAGGTATTGGGCAAACTTGCTTATTTCATTAGAAAAAATTAGCGAGCAGAAAGCTAATGATTTTGTTGCAGAGATGCTTAAAATTAAGGGTGTAGAGGAAATTACTTTGCATTACGATGAAGGTGTAGCATACCTTAAAGTCGATAATCAGCAATTAAATAGGGATCAGTTGCAAAGTATTATTACGGAATATGTGAACACATAATCAAATTAATATTTGTCCCAAGGCAAAGGCACCTAAATAAGTGGCTGTAAAATAAAAAACCGATAAAGCTAAGCTGGCGGCAGGATTGATGGCAAGACTTTTTCTGAAAATATAAGAAATGACAGTAAACTCCCATATGAAAAGTAGTGCCAGGCAATAATAACTTAATATATCTTCATTGACTGTTAACCATATTAAAACCGGGATAACGAAAATTGAAATTATATTGGCACAAACTAAAATTGAGGTTGTGACCTGTATATAGGCGTACAAGGTTTTGTTTAAACGTAATATAAAGCCTATAAATAAAAGCGTTAAAAGCGTTTGAATCGTAACTTCAGTAAACGATTCAAATGGATCGTCTGTCATGTTGGTCTGCATAAAGTACTCGACAATAAAATAGAACAACAGGTTTTCTTTGAAAAAACTCATTGATCTTGTTAGCTCGAGCGGGTTATGTTTAAACCAGCACAAAGGCAAATATTGTCTTAGAATTTCGATAGGTAACATAGCGGTCAGTTAAATCCGTAACGACTAAGTATTTATATTATCTAAATTACTCTTTGAATTTGGATAAGTCCAAAAAACTGGAGTGGCTGTCTTCAATAAAAGGATTTTGGATTTGTTCATGATAAGAGCCAAAGTTATCATTTAATGATTGCACCAAATCTTTGGTTTTATCAGTTAACTGGTTTAATCGAGCTTTAATCTTTTTGTTCCAGGCAATCGATTCGTTAATTGGCAATAGCATACGCACAAAAGTCATATTTTTTTCAAAGAGGTTAGCTAGATTCTCCATCAAGTGGAGTTCTTCTTGCCGTTCATTAAGTTTATTAATGATTAATTTTGCGTGTAGTTTGCTGATAAGTAAGTGTATAGGCACCATAATGGCTATTAAAATGGCTATTAAAATAGGGCCAATGATAGGATCAAATAAAAATTCTAAGATACCCATTTGTATTTCAGCTAAAACAGCAAGGCTTGCTATAAAGCCGAGAACAATCAGACTAGTCATATTGACGCGTTCTTTCCATAGAACAATGCCTTTTTTTACCTCCGGTATGATGACGTTTTCAATATCTTTTATGTTTTTTTCAAGTGAGTCGAGAATTCGATAAGATCGGTCATAAGCAACATTAGCCATGCGTTGATCAATTTCTGAAAAATCGATGTTGCTTAGAGGATTAATGGCACTTTGTTGGCTAGGTGCAATTATAAATTGTCCGGTATTTAACCCCATTCCAGATAATTTTCTTTGCCAAGAACTAATGATGTCATTGGCTTTGCCTGGATTTAGAGTAGCTATTGGCTCATCAATCAGATAAACAAACTTATTAGAGTCTTGATGAATACTCATATGCTTTATTAACTCATCAAGCATTGGTGATGTTGACTCAAATAAATCCGTAAAAACTAAAACAAGATCAGAATGTTCAATGATATGTTTGGTTAGCATTGAATTAACCGGATTTGTTTGCAAAGCACTCATGTTAGGAGAATCAATAAACAACTTACCTTTAAGCCGATCACTGTTGATAGCTTTTAATTCAAGATAAGTATTAATGCGGTTACCTTCACCGCTTTGAAGTTGCTCAATTTTTTTACTGACTTGATAAAAGGGATAGCGAGGGTCAACATCCAGAGCTGTGCCCGGCAGAGTTGCCGAGTTGGTATGGGTATTTTGTAATAAAACAGTGAATTTGTGACTGGCAGCTTGAATACCTGAAACGGTTTGTAGCGAACCGAGGTAGCTGTTAACAAATCTGGACTTAGCAGTGGAGTTTCCTCCAATCAAACTAATTATTGGCCACCATGAGTTTTTTGTGGCAGTAGTTTCATCCATTTCGATGAGTCCAAGATCGTATTCAATTTGATCAAGTTCATGAAAAATCTTTATTGATCTTAGTAAGGTAGAGTCGTCATTAGCGAAGTTTTTTTCAATGTTAATCAGGTATTTGCTTGCCGTCTTTTCAGTCATAAGATTGCCCCCTCCTATCTATACTAAGTTTTGAAATATAAAGTTGCTGGAGTATACACCTAACAATGCTTCGATAATAGATAAAGCAGGTTGAATATTAGAGCTGTTTTTTGGTGATAAAAGACATTTTTAAAAGGTTTCTTGATTTTTTGTACTCGGATTTATTTGATTTATAGTATATTGCCGTTTTGCTTCTTAAGCCGTATGCTAGAGTAAGATAATCAAATGGAGTGCAGATTGGTTAATTTTTCAGGTTTAATAATGATCCCGGTCATGCTGTTCTTGTCAGGCTGCTCCACTCATTTGATGGGTAGTTATGGGGTAAAGGGGCAAACGATGGAGGAATTTACGCACTATGTGGAAGGTGTATTCCGTTTGCAAAACAGTATGACTAGCGAAATTATGGAATTGCAGGAAAATGATGAGCTTAATAATCGTGATGTCTTGTTAAAGTCTGAGCAGACTATGCAAGAAACTTGCGCTCCTCTTAATGAATATGTTTCTCTGGAAACTGAAGGTCTAAGTACAGATATTTCTTTACTTAAACGGGTTGAGAAAACGGCTGTAGATTGCGAGCAGGCAGCTTTAAAAGTTAAAGCCTTAATAAAGCAGTAAAATTGGCTTGGGATTTTCGTTTGTTAGGCCACTTAACGGCTAATGCCGTAAGGTGGCTTAGTGTTATCGTAAATTACAAAATCCGTTCAGCTCGGGCAAGTTTGGGCAAATTGCCCTCCAAACCCATCGCATTCCGCATTACTTTATTTTTAGCGGGTAAAATGCGCTCAGCCAGACCCAATCCCAAGTTACGAATAAATTTTATGGGCAATACTTCATTACTGAATACTTGATAAAAAATATCCATAACGGTCATCATTCTAAGATTTTCATTGCGGCGCATTTTTTCGTAACGTTTTAAAACGGTTAAATCGCCCGGTTCAAGACCTTTTTTTGTGGCATCAATCAATACTTCAGCTAATGCGGCTGCATCCAACAAGCCAATATTAACACCTTGACCAGCCAGAGGATTAATCATATGTGCTGCATCGCCAACAAGAACAACACCGGGTTTAACGTAGCTCTGTGCGTGTTGTCGTTTTAGGGGAAAGCTTGCAACCCCCAATACTTTGGTGACTTCGCCAAGGCAATCAGGAAACGCTGCAACCAGCTCCTCTTTTAATGCATCATACGATAATGTTTTTAATCGATTAACTTCATCTGGAGAGTTATACCAAACAATAGAGCCATAATTTCCTGTTAACGGTAAAAATGCCTGTGGGCCGCTAGCTAAAAAGCGCTGCCAGGTTATATCTTGTTGCCCGTAAGCGGTTTCAATGTAAATCACCAGAGCATGTTGTTTATAATCCCAACTGGTTACGCCCAAGCCCACCGTTTGCCGGACTCTGGATTGTCCACCATCGGCTGCAACGATTAGTTTTGCTGATAACAGGCGTCCTTTTTCAAGTTCAATTTCGCTAACTTGTCCGGTAGCATATTTTATTTTTTTGATACCGACCGGACAGATCAATTCGATATTCTCAAATGCTTGCAGACGATCCAATAACGCTAATTGAGTTATTCTGTTTTCTACGATATAACCTAAAGCAGCATGACCTATATCGTCACTACAGAATTCTGTATCGCCCGCAGTTTCCCAAACACGCATTCTTCGGAAGGGACAAAATCGTCGATTGAGGATGCCTTCCCATGCGCCGATAGTTTCAAGAATGTTTTTAGAGGCAATGCTCAGCGCTGAAACCCTTAAGTCGTGGGGCTGATCTTCAGTAAAAGGCGGTGGCGGCGAGCTTTCAATAACAGCAACCTTTAATGAACTGCCCCCCAAGCAACAGGCAACCGCAGCTCCAACCATGCCTCCACCGACAATAACAACATCAAAATTTTCTTTCATAATTTACCAACATAAATTTAAGCCTCTAACTTGGTAAGAAAGATACCATATTTGTTTAAGTATTAAGCAAAATACCTTAATTTAAGCTGATAGGTCTAAGCAACTTGGATAGTTAATTTTTAGGTATTTATGTTGTACTTATTAGTTTTGTAAATATTGCATTACAGAATACTTGCGATTGTCTGTCAAGTATTGTAAAACAACATATGACGAGCTTATCTGTCATCTTAATAACTTATAGTTTTGCCCGTATGGGGTTTTTATTGCCTTAATACGAGCGCAGGGTGAGGGTTTTTAAAGGATTAATGGAAACCCTTTTGTAATATCATTTATAGAGGTCATTATGAATCAAGGTACGCTCCCAATTAGACAAGGTTTATATGACCCACGCAATGAACATGATGCGTGCGGGGTAGGTTTCATTGTTCATATCAAAGGTTCCAAAAGTCATGCGATAGTAAAACAGGGTTTAGATTTACTCAGAAACCTGACACATCGAGGCGCAGTGGGTGCTGATCCTTATGCAGGTGATGGTGCAGGTATTTTGATTCAAATGCCCGATGCTTTTTTGCGTGAACAATGCGGTAAACAAGGTCTGACTCTACCAAAACAAGGCGATTATGCGGTCGGTATGGTGTTTTTGCCTAGGGACGCAAGCAGTCGTGTGTGTTGCGAAGCATTTTTTACTCAAATAATTGCACAAGAAAAGGCGATCCTGTTGGGTTGGCGTGATGTGCCGGTAGATAATCAAGAGTTGGGTGAAACGGCAAAACAGGTTGAGCCATTTATCAGACAGGTTTTTATAGGTCGTGGTGCTGATTGTTTTGATCAAGATGCTTTTGAACGTAAATTATTTGTTATTCGTAAACAAATTGAAAATGCTGTCCGCGATTCAGATTTAAAAGACGGAAACACCTTTTATGTGCCTTCATTATCAACACGTACCCTTGTCTACAAAGGTATGTTGCTGGCAAATCAAGTTGGTCCTTATTACCCCGATCTTAATGACGAACTTATGGAAAGTGCGCTGGCATTGGTGCATCAACGATTTTCAACCAATACTTTCCCGACTTGGGATCGTGCTCACCCTTTTAGAATGATTGCTCATAACGGTGAAATTAATACCCTGCGTGGTAATTTGAACGGTATGGCTGCTCGTCGGCATTCAATAGCCTCAAAAGTATTGGGTGAAGATGTGCATAAATTATGGCCCTTAATTGCCGAAGGACAATCAGATTCCGCAAGTTTTGATAATGCCGTTGAATTATTGGTCGCGGGTGGATATTCTCTGGCTCATGCCATGATGCTACTTATTCCGGAAGCATGGACCGGCAATGTTTTAATGGATGAAAAACTGCGGGCGTTTTATGAGTATAACGCTGCTCTTATGGAACCTTGGGATGGTCCTGCTGCAATTGCTTTTACTGATGGTCGTCAGATTGGAGCAACACTGGATAGAAATGGTTTGCGACCTGCGAGGTATCTGGTTACTGATGATGATTTTGTGATCATGGCATCCGAAATGGGTGTAATTGAGGTGCCCCAAAATAAAATTATCAAAAAATGGCGCTTACAACCCGGTAAAATGTTGATGATTGATACTGTGCAAGGGCGCATTATCGATGATTCAGAATTGAAATCAGAATTGTCGGCTCGTTCACCCTATTCAGAATGGCTGGATAAAACCCGTATTTTTGTCTCCAAATTGCCGGAGGAAGTTTCAGCAATGGCACCTGATGCTGCGACTCTTCTGGACAGGCAACAAGCCTTTGGTTATACCCGTGAAGATATAGAATTTATCTTAAAACCAATGGCACAAACAGGACAAGAAGCAATTGGCTCAATGGGTATTGATACCGCTTTGGCTGTTTTGTCACAACGTCCGCGCCTGTTATACGATTATTTTAAGCAAGGTTTCGCCCAAGTAACCAATCCGGCCATTGACCCGATACGGGAAGAATTAGTAATGTCTTTGGTTTCACTTATCGGTCCCCGTCCCAACTTGTT
>SESD01000887.1_pt1 | contig 17520 bp, 15 predicted proteins | sample 3171411 | NCBI WGS metagenome assembly SESD01 (sample SAMN06051880, study PRJNA518727) | freshwater metagenome | biome: subpolar coniferous forest; feature: holomictic lake; material: water; isolation source: holomictic Lake 442, 16.5 m depth | place: Canada: near Kenora, Ontario | collected...
TAAGCGATGACCATCAGACGCAACCAATTTTAGTTTGCTATTGGAGACATGAAGCAACAGGCCATTCAAGTAGTAACGTACATCTTGATTAGCCATACAAAATACAGTCTTATCAAATGCTTTTTTAAATTTGCCGGAATTAATAAAAAGATGGTTTTCCAATTCTGATTCAGAAAATTCAGGGTAATTATCAGCTGGCAGACAACTCAAGGAAAAACGACTGCGACTTGAGGTGATTTTTACTTTAGAAGAACCCGTTATCGACAGCGATTCAGTACCCATATCTTTTCCGGGAACATCTTCATGTAATTCAAATTTAATTTCAGCGCCATTGGGCAAAAGTCGACAAATATCTAAAAACTTTCTAGCCGGGACGGTAATTGATCCAGAGGAAACTGCTTGAATAGAAATCCTTGCAATGATCTGAATTTCTAAATCTGTACCAGTTAAAATTAATTGATCATCTTCAATGATTAAAAGCACATTCGAAAGAATAGGCATGGTTTGCCGTTTTTCGATTACGCTAACAATTTGTTGTAAAGGAAGCAGGATTTCTTCTCTATTAATAATAAATTTCATAAAAGAATATATTTTATATTATTACTATTAGTTATAAAGGAAACTGTTGAAAACAAATTTAAATCCTTAATAATCAGATAGCTATGTTGTTATAAGAGTTGTGGATAAAAATGCAATTTAAAATGTATGAAAAGTTGATAAATCGTAGTCTTCAATAAATAATCAGTTTATACACAACTTAATCCATATCAAAGTGACAGAGTTCTTAACAGGTTAGAATAATCTTCCGCAATTTTTGTATCGGCTTCTTTTAAAAAGGTAATTCTTTTACAAGCATTCATAACAGTCGTATGGTCACGTCCACCGAAAGCATCGCCAATTTCAGGAAAACTGTGTGAAGTTAATTCCCTGGCAAGACTCATGGCAATTTGCCGAGGTCGTGTTATGGATTGTTTTCTATTTTTTGAAGATAGATCCGCTATGCGAATTTTAAAATATTCAGCGACAGTTTTTTGAATATTGTCGATATTAACGAGCTTATCTTGTAAGGAAATTAAGTCATGCAGTGCTTCTTTCGTGAATTCGATTGTTATTTCACGACCAGTGAATTGTGCGTTAGCGATGACACGCCTTAAAGCACCTTCAAGATCACGTACATTGGAAGGAATTCTTTTGGCAATAAAAAATGCTACATCTTGGGCAAGTTCAATATCAACAAAAGCCGCTTTTTTCATTAAAATAGCGGCTCTGGTTTCCATATCAGGTGGCTCAATTAAAACAGGAAGCCCCCATCCAAATCGTGACTTTAAACGATCTTCAAGACCTATGATCTCTTTAGGATATTTGTCACACGTTAAAATGACCTGGTGTTTTTTTTCCAATAATGTATTAAATGTATGAAAAAATTCTTCTTGAGAGCGCTCTTTTCCGGCAAAAAACTGTATGTCATCTATTAATAACACATCAACATTCCGATAATATTCTTTAAAAGCATTAATGGAATTTTGTTGCAAAGCTCTAACCATATCCTGAACAAATTTTTCAGAATGTAGATAAATAACAGTAGCAGAGGGATTTTTTTGTAGGACTGCATTACCAACAGCATGCATTAAATGAGTTTTACCTAAACCAGAACTACCATAAATTAGTAATGGGTTATAAGCCTTACCTATATTTTCAGAAACCTGAAGTGATGCAGCTCTGGCCAATTGATTTGATTTACCTTCAACAAAATTATTAAACGTGAAAGCCTTATTAAGAAAGTTTGGACTCGTTTTAGGGGCTTCTGCAGGCTTTCCAATTTTATTTACCGGGGTCGTTGAGGTAGTCTTGGTGCCTATCTCAAGACTTAAATTTAGTAAACCATTGGAAAATTGATAAATAGTTTCTTCAATTTTTGCTAAATGATGTTCTTTGACCCAATCCAATACAAATCGGTTTGGGGCAAGTAATTTGATTTGATCATCAATTTCTATGGCTTGAAGAGGCCGTATCCATGTACTAAAGTCAGAACCTGAAATTTCATTTTCAAGTTTTAAAAGACAAGTATTCCAAATTGAACTCATTGAATTTATAAAAAGTTGATTGTAATAAATAAAGTAATTTAATATTTCTAACTATACAGTAATAAAACATTACGCTACAGAATTGACAGGACTTAGGTATTATTTTATCATCTGCAGTCTTTTTTATCTGTTTTTGTTAACATTCATCCGATTAGGCCTTAAGTAAAATGAAAAGAACATACCAACCCAGTAAAATTAAACGCGCTAGAACCCACGGCTTTCGTGCAAGAATGGCAACAGTCGGTGGCCGCAGAGTTATCAATGCTCGTAGAGCGAAAGGACGCGCCCAGTTAACTGTTTAATTGATAGTTGTGTGGCTGAAGAAGATTTTAGTTTCTCCCCGCAGTTACGTTTAAAAAAACCAGCTGAATATAAAAAGGTTTTTGCTAAGCCTGTAAAATCGAGTGATCAATATTTTACTTTATTAGCCATAAAAAATGATTTCGATCATCCTAGGCTAGGCTTGGCAATTGCTAAAAAAAATATAAGAAAGGCAGTACACAGGAATGTGATTAAACGAACTGTCCGGGAAAATTTTAGAATAAAACAACATAGTCTGGGAAATATTGATATTGTTGTTTTGGCTCGTAGAGAAGCCGTTGATGCTCCACTGGATTCATTAAGAAAATCATTGGAAAAACATTGGCTTAAGTTGGTATCCCGATGCGATTCATGCTCATAGCAATTATAAGGTTTTATAAGTATTTTATTAGCCCTTTGCTTGGCAACAGTTGTCGCTTCTATCCAAGTTGTTCAAGTTACTCTCTGGAAGCGCTTCAGCTCCATGGAGCCATTATAGGCTCTTATCTCACTCTAAAAAGATTATTAAGATGCCATCCCTTTCATGAAGGTGGCATTGATCCCGTTCCGGAAAAATTTGGTAATAAGAATGGATAATATAAGATTTATACTGATCGTTACTTTTGTAATGCTTGTTATTATGTTGCAACAAGCATGGCAACTCGATTATGGCCCAAAACCAGAAGTTGCTGCAATTACAGACCCTATTGCCACCAACACTAAAGCCGACTTACCTTCCGATCCGGCTGCTTCTACTCAAGAAAGTTCAGGACAAAATATCTCTGCCGTACCTTTGGCGACCTTGTCATCGGCAAATATTATTACTGTGACTACCGATGTTCTTGCTCTCGAAATTGATATGCAAGGCGGTACCATTCAAAATCTTGATTTACTGAATTATCCAACAGAAAAAGCCAACAGCATCGTAAACAGTTTGCGTGCGATGGTTGGTTTTCCCGCTTCAGAAAAAAATACCGCTCCGGTACGATTATTTGACAGCAATCGGGAAAAATTATTTGTTGCGCAAAGTGGATTGATTGCAGATAGCGGTTTTGCTGCTGCACCGAGTCATCATTCTGTGTTTAAAAACGCACAATCCCGTTATGAGTTAAAACCGGGCGAAGAAAGTTTATCAGTACCCATGACCTGGACTGATAACAATGGATTGAGTATCACTAAAGAATTTATTTTTAAACGTGGCAGTTATCAAATAGCATTGGAACAAAAAGTTAAAAATGATTCTGATAAAGTCTGGTCCGGCAGACAATACAGTCAACTATTAAAAGTACCTGATACCAGCAGCAGTGGCGGTGGAATGCTAACTGGTGGCATGAGAGCTTTTGACGGTGGCGTTATTTACACGGAAAAAAGCAAATATCAAAAAATCAGCTTTAAAGATATGGCTGAAGAAAATCTTGATGTTATTAACAAAGGTGGCTGGGCAGCCATGATCCAACATTATTTTGCTTCTGCCTGGATTCCGCCTGTCGATCAGGATAATCATTTTTATACCAAAACTTTAAGTGATGGTCATTATGTAATTGGAACTTATTCGCCAGCAGTCACGGTGAATCCAAATTCAGACGCGCAATTTGTTGCGCAATTATTTGCCGGTCCAAAGATTCAACCGATGATGGAAAAAACTGCGCCAGGTCTTGAACTGACCGTCGATTACAGTTTTTTAACTTTTATCGGCAAGCCGATATATTGGCTGTTAAATCAAATTCATGATGCACTGAATAATTGGGGTGTCGCGATTATTGGCGTAACCTTATGTATTAAGTTACTATTTTTCCCTTTGTCGCAAGCCAGTTACAAATCAATGGCTAAAATGCGTAAAATTCAGCCGCGCCTTAAAGAGCTACAAGAACGTTTCGCTGATGACAGACCGCGTTTCAACACTGAAATGATGGGACTATATAAAAAGGAAAAAGTTAATCCTTTAGGTGGCTGTCTACCGATTTTGGTGCAGATTCCGGTATTTATGTGTTTGTATTGGGTATTAAGTGAAACCGTTGAATTTCGTCAAGCGCCGTTTATGCTTTGGATACAAGATTTATCGACCCAAGATCCGTTTTATATTTTGCCAGTGATCATGGGTATAACCATGAAAATTCAACAAGGTTTAAATCCTGCGCCTATCGATCCGATCCAGGCTAAAGTGATGAAAATGTTTCCAATCGTGTTTACCATTTTCTTCCTGTTTTTCCCGGCCGGTTTGGTTTTATATTGGGTGATTAACAATACCTTGTCTATTATTCAACAAACTTATATCACCAAGCAAATCGCTAAAATGCCTTAACCCGGGCTAATAATTTTAGTGTGGATATAAAAAATCCCGATACCATTGCAGCCATTGCAACACCGCCTGGAAATGGCGGTGTTGGTATCATTCGAATTTCAGGGGCTTTGGTCCCTGACATCGCCAAACAACTCACCCAAAAAGCATTAATTCCCAGATTGGCTGTTTATTCATCGTTTAACGACGACAATGGCAACGTCATTGATTCCGGCATCAGTCTTTATTTTCCAGCTCCCGCTTCCTACACCGGCGAAGATATTCTTGAGCTACAAGGCCATGGTGGTTCAGTGGTTTTGGACATGCTGTTGCGACGGGTATTATCGCTAGGCGCACGCTTGGCCAATCCCGGTGAATTTACCGAACGTGCTTTTTTAAATAATAAACTTGATTTGGCTCAGGCCGAAGCGGTTGCTGATTTAATCGAAAGCAGTACCGAGCAATCGGTGCGTTCTGCACAAAAGTCCATGCAGGGCGTTTTTTCAGTTCAAGTCAATGAACTGGTCGAAGAACTGACCGAGCTTAGAATTTACGTTGAAGCGGCTATCGATTTTGTCGATGAAGAAATCGATTTTCTAACCGATGGCGTGGTCGAAAACAGAATAGTAAAACTTCAGCAACGCTTGGAACAAATACAAAAAACCGCCCAGCAAGGTCGCTTGTTACGCGACGGCATGACCGTGGTTTTGGCCGGTAAACCCAATGCCGGTAAATCCAGTTTGCTCAATGCCTTGGCCGGACATGATGCCGCGATCGTCACCGACATCGCCGGAACCACACGAGACGTTTTAAAAGAACGCATTCAACTGGACGGTATGCCTTTGCATATCATCGATACCGCCGGCTTGCGTGACAGCGACAACGCGATAGAACAGGAAGGCATTCGCAGGGCGCATCTGGAAATCAAAAATGCCGATAAAATTTTGTTACTGATCGATACCAGAGATCCTGAAATCGAATCGATATTAGCAACTTTGCCCTCTGACAACATTACCCGAATTTACAATAAAATTGATCTGTTAGACTTAAAGCCGGAAATAAATCACACCGAAACCGGTACCCAAATCTATATGTCCATTAAAACCGGCAGTGGCATGGACTTATTAAAGCAACACCTAAAACAAAGTGTCGGTTTTAATGAAGCCACCGACGATGTATTCATCGCCCGAAGACGTCACATTGAAGCCTTAAACAAAGGCCATGAATTTGTTGCAAGCGCCTTAAACCAATTAACCGGCAGTCGAGCCGGAGAACTGGTCGCCGAAGATTTAAGACAGGCCCAAATGAGCCTCGCCGAAATCACCGGCATCGTCAGTTCTGATGACCTGTTAGGTAAGATTTTTTCCAGTTTTTGCATAGGTAAGTGAAGCGGTAAAACAACATTAAGTGCATGTAGCGTAATTTCAGCTTTTTTGTGCCTGTTGGTTATTCCCTATACAATGCAATTTGATTTTTATACAGGTGGTAATGATGACGACATTAACTTTTGATACGCATGAGTTTGTAACAGAATTAAAACAGGCTGGCTTTAGCGAACCACAGGCTGAAGTCATTACTCGTTTACATCAACAAACCGCCAGTACTACGATTGACTATGTTAAGCATGAGCATAGTCTTGAGAATGTAGTTAGCAATAAAGATTTGGATGCGAGAATAAAAGAGACTGAATTAAAAATTGAGTTGGTTCGGTCTGAATTGAAGCGTGATATTGAATCGGTAAGAAAAGAAATCGCTGAAACCAAAGCAGAATTAATTCGTTGGGTAGTGGGCGTTGGTGTCTTGCAGATTACCATTATTACCGCGTTATTATTGAAATTGGCAGGAACGGTATAAACGCCATTATTCCGAAAAATGACAAAAAATTTCATTATTTACCCCACTATTACCCCATAAAAAAGGCCAGCCATTTAAATAGGATGGTTAACAGTGCTTGGCCATTTCGGTATCAAAAATTGTAACTATTCACCTCTCCATTTGAAAAAGGGGGAGTCTGGATAATTACCAAAAAATCGACCCAAGAAATAAGCCCAATAATATCTTTAATGCCAACTAAATTTTTATGGACGAAACCAATAGCCCTGATGATCTTCTGCAAACAAATCTGGATTCATTAACTGAAACCGAAGTTCGCAAGCTTCTGACATTGTACATGACCCAGCAAAAACTAGGTTTATATTGGGAACGTAACCAGATTGAACATGACAAGGCTTTAAATAACGATTCGGTGTTTTTACGGTTGGCAGAGGAACACGGTCAGTCGCTGTCAGTGGGTGACGGTTCTTTTCGTAATCTGATTATTGAAGGCGATAATTTTGATGCCTTGCGCTGTCTACGCGCCACGCACACCAATAAAATTCGGGTCATTTATATTGATCCACCGTACAACACGGGCAATAAGGATTGGGTTTATAACGACCGTTATGTGAATAAAGACGACCGTTACAAAGCCTCCATGTGGCTGGAATTCCTTTATCGCCGCTTACTGTTGGCGCGTGACTTATTGGCTACCGATGGCGTCATTATGGTATCCATCAATGATGAAAATCGTGCCAAGCTGGAATTGTTGATGGATAAGGTGTTTGTGGGGATGCGCATTGGTAGTTTTGTCTGGCGTAGCCGCACGGGCGGGAACGATACCAAAGGCGCGTTTCTTTCCAACAACCATGAGCATGTGCTGGTGTATGGCAGAGAAAATTTCAGGTTTTCGGGGGACGAAAAAAGTTATTCCATCTACAAACACGAAGAAGCGGGGCGATTGTTTTACCTCAGTGATTAAACTAAAGCTCATGATTTCAAGGAACGCCCCAATACATATTACCCAATCCATGATCCTGTTAATGATGTGTGGTATCCCTGTAGTCCAAGCCGTGTATGGGCTTATGCTTCCAGGCACAAAATAAAGCAGGAGCAGAAGTTACGAGGAGACACCATAGAGGACTTGATTGAACAAGGACAAGTCTGGTTTCCACCCGATCAGAAAATTGCTTATTTTGCTTCAGAAGACGAATTACTGAATGCAATCGATAGCCAAGACATACCCTTTAGCGGCAGCACACCGTTACTTACGCGCGATACTCCCAATCTGCATGAATGGATAGGGCGAAAAATCGGTTATGGTCGTCCTCGGTTGAAAAAATTTAAGGATGGTTTGAAAAATGAAAATCAACCGATTTCCTCTTGGTTGACTCCGCGCCAAGAAGAAGACACTGCGGATCACACGCTGAATATGCCGATTGTAGGAACAACAGAAGAAGGCTCACGAGTTTTAAAAGAAATCATGGGTAACAAAGCATTTCCATATCCCAAGCCTTTGTCACTCATCAATGTATTGCTTGCCCAAGCCAGTAAACCAGATGACATTATTTTAGATTTCTTTGCTGGTTCCGGCACCACCGCGCAAGCCGTGTTGCAATTGAATCAGGAAGACCAAGGCAGTAGACGGTTTATTTTAGTTTCTAATAGTGAAGCGCCACCCAATAACACCGAAAATAAAAACCTGTGCCGTGATGTCTGTGCGGTTCGAGTCAAGCGGGTCATTCAAGGTTACAACAATCGTGTAGCTACGGGCGGCGATTTTGCTTATTGTCGGATGGAAAAAATCAGTCCTGCCGATGTCACTCAGGATTTGGATGTAGCCTTGATATGGAACAATCTATGTTTGAAATATCGAGGTGAATTGCTGAGCTATCCCGCAGAAAAGCTTAATACGATTTATCAGGATGAGGAAACAGCGATTATTTTTTGTCCTCATTTAGATGATGAAGCCGTAACAAGTTTATTGGCCCTGGCCGTCGATAGAATCATTCTTTACTCTGACCGGCCTAATACAGCAGCAGATTTACTTTCACTTTATAAAAATATTCAAAGCGAATCGGCCTTAGAGGCTGTTTTGCAGCAGCAAGGAGCTAATCATGCTGCATGATTTTGTCACCCGACAAACCCCACCGGTTGTTGAAGAAGAATTTCAAAGCCAGATTATTGAGAATATCAGTCAACACTTGCAAAACTCCGCTTTACCGGCTTTGTTACGCGCGCCTACCGGTTCGGGTAAAACGTTAATGATAGGGCGAGTACTGGAAAAATTCTGTCAGCAAGATAAAATTCTGTGGCTATGGTTCGTTCCGTTTGTGAATCTGGTGCAACAAACTGAAGACGCCATCAGTGCGAACTGTCAAAGTTTAAAACCGTATATGATGGCGACAGAAAGGCAATATGATCATAAAAATGGCGACGTATTGATTGCCAATGCCCAACAGGTAGCCAGTAAATCCCAGCAACGCAAAATTTTTAATCCGTCTGACGAATGGACTCCCGCTATTCATGCCTTAATTGCCAGAGCCAGAGCGAACGGTTTAAAAATTGGCGTGGTCATAGACGAAGCGCATATTGGCGTCAGCAGTGAAACCGAGTTTGGCAAGTTCTGTAAACAGATTGCGCCAGATAAGCTGATACTCGCAACGGCAACGCCTAAAGACCAGAAATTGAATCAGTTTTTAGGTTATGGCGAGTTTACGGCGTTTGAATCTTTTATAGTTAGCCGGGATCAGGCTGTCGAGGCGCGGTTAAATAAACGCTATGTAGTCGCTTATGTTTATCGGGTAGGCGAGTTATGGAAAAACCTGGCAGATATTCGTAAATCTGTTTTAAAACAAGCCTGGCAGCGGCATTTGTACATAAAACAATTATTACATGAACACAATATAGCGACAGTACCGTTGTTATTGGTTCAGGTAGAAAATGGCAAAGACACGACGATTGATGCGTATAAATATTTAGTCGAACACTGCAACGTGCCTCCTGGTGTTATCGGTGAACACAGTGCAGATAACCCCGACCCGGTGTTAATGGCCAGCATTGCCAACAATCTGCATAAAGAGATATTGATATTTAAAGAATCTGCCGGAACGGGGTTCGATGCGCCGCGCGCCTATACACTGGCCTCGATGAAAACAGTAATAGACAGCGACTTTGCCACTCAGTTTGTGGGTCGCATTATGCGTGTGGATAGGCAGGTGCGGAGCGCCATGTTAAAGCAGGAACTTCATGCCGATTTGCAAACCGCGTTTTTGTATCTGGCCAATGCCGATACCCAGGAAGGTTTTCAACGGGCGTTAGATCTACAAAAAATTCAATCCGAGTTAAATAGTTCATCAGAAAGACTGGATGCTCATGCAACCAAGGGTGGCAATATCATCATCACAAATCGCCCGATTAACCAGCTACCGCTTTTGCCAAACCTGCCATTACCGCTGTTAGATGAAGCATACCGTCATCCCAATACTGAACAAAATAACAATACCCCAGCCTTGATCTCGTATCCTCAAAAACAGGAAAGCCTTTTTCCTGACGATGTGTTTGGCGTGGAAAATAGTAGGGCTATTCCCAAGGTAAAATTAAAACTCGAAACGGCGTTAGCTGATAAAGCGTCAATTGACGCAGCGTACCAAGAAATCAATATCGCTCTCTATCCGTTAAAACAGAACTTGCCTTGTTTTAAGCAAGCGTTAATATCAGAAAAACGTCCCGCGTTGGCTAGCCTTGATGATATAGCGCGCTCTGTAGCCGAAAAACTCTCCTTTTCGTCCGATCAGTTTAAGGATGCATTGAGCGCGGCCAGAGATAAAATTCATGCAACCGAAGTGTCTACTGAGTTAACCAGTCAACACAAGGATGAAAAAGGCGTTAACCTAGCTTTAAATCGTGATCAACTGGCAAAAGAGGCGAAACGTATTTTAAAAAACCTGCCTCAATTGGAAGAAGCGGATCATAAAATCCTGGTCACTATTTTAGAAAAACGTCTGCAAGCTGAAGTTAAGCAATGGTTGGAATTGAGTAATGATGCGATTACCGAGGAAGAAATCAGGCAATCATGCCGGGACACGGCCCATGTACTGATTATTTTATTACAGCAGGAATTAATCGAAAGCATCAATCAGGAAATTGCCATTCAGGTAGTAACCATTACCGCCAAACCGTTACCCGATGCGATGATTTTTCCTGCGGATATACCGCTAGTCCAATCGCCTAAAAATATTTATGGCTACTATCCGCCGTCCAAAGAGGATATGGTCAAAGTTGAACAGACCTTACTGATTGATGAACGCCGTTTTTTAACCGATAAGGTTTATCAATTACCCGATAGTGTTGTTTATAGCATCGGTTACTACGATTATACCTATACGTTAAATAATGAAGAGCTGACATTTTCCAGGGCATTGGATGCAACTGATTTTGTGTTGTGGTGGCATCGTAACCCCGACAGAAAACCTTATTCAACCGCCATTGTTCGTGCAGACAAGGCTAATTATTTTTATCCTGACTTTGTGTTATGCGTTAACTATTACGAAGATGCGGAGCCGAAAGTACGCCTGGTTGAGACCAAAGACAGCACCAAGGATGCCATGAACAAGGCGGGGCGTTCTTCTACCAGTTATGGGAAAGTTATTTTCTTGACCCGCAACAATCAAAAACTTCATCTTGTTAATGATGATGGCTCTTTAGGAAAAACAGTTAGTGATAATTTGGTTGAATTGAGGGAGCGGTTAAGGGAAACCGGCAATAAAATCGACTTAACTATTGAGATTTAAAGGAACCCTGATACAAGCAGGTTGAACTTATGAAGTCACTTTGAAATTATGCAGTTAATATAACAGTACATAACTCTTGTTATCCAGATTTACAGGTCGTCTTAATCCTCATGATGTCCATAAAATGTCTGCTAAGCCGGTCTTTTATAAATCTGCTAATGACAATAACATACAATAAACAGTACAATATGCTGCGTCAGAAAACAGATGTTGAGTTAAGGGATTCCTAAATTGTTAGGTTGTCCGGTTATCAATGTTGTAGTTCTGTGTTAACCGTAAGTTTTTAATTTAGGAGTTTCAAAATGGCAACAGGCACTGTAAAGTGGTTTAACAACACGAAAGGTTTTGGTTTTATTGCACCTGCTGATGGCGGTGAAGATGTATTTGTTCACCATTCAGTTATTCAGGGTGATGGCTTCAAAACTTTGACTGAAGGCGAAACGGTAACTTTTGACATCGAATCAGGTCCAAAAGGCTTAACGGCCGCTAATGTTTATTCCAAATAATCAGAATAAACAACTATAAAAAAGCCCTTGTGAATTTGATTCACAAGGGCTTTTTTTTATATACTTTTGAACGCCTATTTAAAAGGTCGACCTTTAGCGTCTTTGTTTATCTGCCCGCCAAAAATTAAAATGCTTTCAACAAAAGCCCACAGCATTGCAAATCCAGGCAAGCCCCCTACGTAAAGAGCTACTGTTAGTATTAATTGAATACAAGCCAGTTTATAAAAGCCCAAATAAAACCGATGTGCACCCGACCAGCCCAAAATTAACGCTAATGCTGCAGCCAGATATTTATATTTGACAGCTTTGGGCGGTTCCAAATATGCACCTACCAGATCAATTTTGTTTGCAACTTTTCCTTCCGGTTCAAATCTAACGTCATCACCCTCGTCAGGTGGCACATCAGCCATCCAATTATCTTCCAAATGAAACGTAAACAAGGCACCCTTACTTATTATAATTCCGGCTTGCGTGTCAGGATTATAGCTTTCTATCTGTCCAATCATTTATTAATTACCTTTTAAAACGGACGGCCAAAATCAGTTCGCCCTGATATAAATCCTGTGGACACGCCACAGAGTCAAAATTACTCCTCAAACAAACGCACAGCTAACACATCGCATGAAGCATGATGTACCACACCATTTGCAGTTGAACCTAATAACAGGGCAAAGCCATGTCTGCCATGCGAACCTACTACGATTAAATCTGCCTTGTTTTCTTCAGCAACCCTGATTATTTCGAGCTTGGGACTACCTGTTTCCATAAAACGGGACTCTTCGGGAATATTGAGTTGCTCAGCCAATTTGCACAATCTCTTTTTTGCGACAGTCATCAATTCGGCAGTTAAATCGAGATCAAACGGAATAGTCGAGCCATATGCGGAATCGGTAATTAGCAAATTGTCCATAACATGGACAATACTGAGTTTGGCCTGAAATTTATCGGCCAAATCCCTCGCTCTAGCGGCTACATTTTCACCGTGTTCCGAAAAGTCTGCTGCCAATAATATGTGTTTATAATTATCCATGATCCCTCCAGTTAAAGCCGATTAATCGTCATTGTAATTCTAGGGTAGATGTAAAAAAGCCATCACCTGATATGAACCCAGCAAGTATAAAAATGCCAAGCCTAAACTAAAAGCCCAGGTTTGTCCCAATGCATTACGAATAATATGCCCGGTAACTGCCCAATGCCAGATCATTAAAGCAATTGTAACAATAAACGCTAATACTGCAGCACTTCCAAAAGCCATTGAAGCCATACCTGGCAAAGCAAAAAAACTGATTAAAGTATCAGTTCCCAAAAACGCGCTAGTTACTTGATTAATACGTTGCCTTTTATTGGTAAGATATAACATAAACCAGCTAAAACTAAAAATCAGTCCCGCTGATACAATAGCCTGTAATAACGATGGAAACCAGTCAGTATGAATACTTACCATTAAAAAGCTTACGCACACATCAACCAAAATTAATACCCGAAGCAACCATAAAGAAAACGGTACATCCTGGGGGCCTTTTTTAAACAGACAGACATCCAATAGTAGTTTTATGATTTCAAACATGGAAAATCTTGTCAGGCAAGCATTTTGATATCATTGTTGTAACGCCTCAATTATTTCCTCAGCTTCCATCCAGACAGCCTCAGCATCGTCCAACGCTTTGTCAATTTTGATTTTCTGTTCCATCAATATTTTTAACTGTTCTTTTTTTGAATCTTCATATATGTCAGGATCAGCCAACTGATTTTCGAGCTGCCGCTGTTCGTTATGATATTTTTCTACGGCAAGTTCAGCTTTTTTCAGTGCATCGAATAAAGGTTTATGTTTTAGCCTGCGTTCCGCATCTAACTTGCGTTGATCTTTTTTTGATACTGTCTGAATACTATCAACAACGGGTTTTTCCTCGTTCTTTTTTTGCTCGGTTAACCACATACGGTAATCATCGAGGTCACCATCAAAAGGTTGAACCTTGCCACCCGAAACCAATAGTAACTGGTCGGTTACTGAGCGCAACAAATGGCGATCATGCGAAACAACCACAATGGCGCCTTGATAATCTTGCAATGCCACGCTTAAAGCATGGCGCATTTCAAGATCTAGATGGTTGGTCGGTTCATCCAGCAATAATAAATTGGGATTTTGATAAACCAGCAGCGCCAGGACCAAACGAGCTTTTTCGCCACCGGAAAATGGTTTGACGGCTTCCATTACTTTGTCGCCGCGAAAATCAAATCCGCCCAGGAAATTGCGCAAATCCTTCTCCGTCGCCTGTTTATCCAGTTGTTGCAAATGCCATAAAGGACTTTCATCTACCCGTAATTGCTCCAGTTGATGCTGGGCGAAGTAGCCGATTTTTAATGCTTCCGCTTCATTCCGTGTACCGGTTAAAGGCTGCATATCACCAGCCAGTACTTTGATCAAACTTGATTTACCGGCGCCATTTGGACCCAATAAGCCGATACGATCACCCGGAGAAATGGAAAGCCCAGCCTGTTTAATCACACAAGCTTGGCCATAGCCAATATCAACTTTATCAAGAGATAACAGAGGATTGGGCATTTTTTCGGGTTTGGCAAAACTAAAATCGAATGGCGAATCAACATGGGCCATTGCAATCAATTCCATGCGTTCCAAAGCCTTAATACGACTTTGCGCTTGGCGAGCTTTGGTCGCCTGGGCTTTAAAGCGGTCAACAAAGCTCTGCATATGAGCGATTTCACGTTGCTGTTTTAGAAAGGAGGATTGTTGTTGTGCCAGTTTTTCTGCACGCATGCGTTCAAAAGCCGAATAATTGCCGGTATAAATTTCGGCCTTACTTTGTTCAATATGTACAATGTGATCGGTAATGGTATCGAGAAAATCTCGATCATGAGATATCAGTAACAAAGTGCCGGGATATTTACACAACCAATCCTGCAACCAGATGACCGCATCCAAATCAAGATGGTTGGTGGGTTCGTCAAGCAATAAGACATCTGAACGGCACATCAAGGCTTGGGCCAGATTAAGCCGCATCCGCCAACCGCCAGAAAAGGAATTAACTGCATTGCTTTCCTGATCAGCAGTAAAACCCAAACCGTTCATGAGCCTTGAGGCTCTGGCCTGTGCGGTATAACCACCTATGGTATCCAATGTGGCATGCAATTCGGCTTGTTTTAAGCCGTCATCGGCCTGTTCTGCGGCAAGCAATTGCTGTTGCAAACGTCTTAATTGCTGGTCGCCGTCAATCACATAATCAATCGCCGAACATGAAACCGCAGGCGTTTCCTGGGCAACGTGGGCAATTTCCAGATTTGGCGGCATTGAAAAATCGCCTTCATCCAGATGCAGTTCATTTTTGACCAGTGCAAAAAAACTGGACTTGCCCACGCCGTTTGCACCGGTAAAACCGACTTTTTGGCCTTTATGGATAGTGAAAGAAGAGTTGGCAAACAACACTCGAACGCCACGGCGCAGGGCTATATTTTTAAAATTTAGCATGAAAAGTTAAGAGGAAGGATTAAAGGCAAAAGGATTACGTTACGAAGGTGGGGTTTAACTTTTTAAAAATCCATCATTGCTAAAATTTAAGTGAGTCGGTAAATATAAAAAACAGGATATTCAATATTGCCAAACCAATTATCAGGTAAATTGTTATCTGCATTCCTAATATTCTTCGCTTAAGATCTTTTGCGGGAAGCGCCAAAGCATGAAGTGTTCGCCCAATTAACAATGTAATACCCAAAACGTGTATTAGAATTTCGGGGGCTTTGTTTAATTCCAGCGTCAGCAAAAGCATCAGTGCGATAGGAATGTATTCCACTGCATTGGAATGGGTGCGTATTGCCAACTGCAACTCTTGATTCTCTCCATCTCCAATAATAATCTTATATTTTCTACGAAGCTTTATTACCGAAAGAGTAAGCCTAACTATTAATAAGGAAGATAGTGATGCATATATTGACGTAATCATGGTTTTTAAATAATTCTAAAGTTTTGTAGGGTGCACATTGCACACCCTACATATTGATTCTTATGCAAACCGCTCAATCATTTTATCTGCCTGCTCGGCAAATTGTTCAAGATCACCTTTTTTTACAGTTTCGACAGGAATAACCAAGGCAGTATTCAAATTAATGTAAATATAAACATACCGCTTGCCATATTCAACTCGAACCAAATCACCCCAAGCCATTTTGTTTTTACCGCTAGGTGATTTTTCCAATAAATAATTTGGATTGGAAGGATCAATACTTAACGTATAAGTGCCAAACATAAGAATCTTTTCTTTGGCTGTGTAGTTTTTAAGAATTTGTCTGCGTAAATCGAGCATCATAATTTTGGGTGAAAGTAACGCCCAGAGCATCGCAATAACGAGAATATATCCAGCTGATTGCATGTCACCATAGTAAAAATAATAAAATGAGCCAATCAAAATCATAATACCGGGCACTATCCAACGATTTTTTCTTATGTTGTGTTGTATTTCTTCATTTCTCATGAATTGTATTTCATTAAAATGGATTAAATCTTCTTCGCGGAATTCGTATTCAATTTCAAACATGATGTTAATCTTTGTAAGTAGTTATAGAAAGTTACTTGCTTAATAGTAAAAGCAATTAAAACATTTAATGCATTTTTATTTTTGCATGTGCACTACGTCTGAATAAATTAGAAAGCGTCAACATTGCTGTTCTAAAATAGCCGTGAACAGCCACCTGATGCATTTTATAGAGTGACAAATAAACGACTCTGGCGATAAAGCCGCCGATACTGACCGAGCCCATCAAGTTACCCATCAGATTGCCGACTGTTGTGTATTTGCCAAGCGAAACCAGTGATCCGTAATCAAGATAATCGTATTTTACCAGATTACCGCCCTGTAAGCGGTTGACTATTGATTTACTTAAAGTCGTTGCCTGTTGGTGTGCGGCTTGGGCACGCGGCGGAACGTTGCCTTCATGTCCGGGCCATAGGCAAGCTGCGCAATCTCCCATCGCAAAAATATTGTCGTCAGCTGTCTTCAGCGTTTCATCAACCACTAACTGGTTAATTCTGTTAACTTCTAGTCCATCAAGATCTTGCATCCAATCTGGCGCTTTAATTCCTGCTGACCAGACTTTAATATCAGCTGGAATGATTTCGCCATCATGGGTATGAACGCCCTCTCGGGTCACCTCAATAACTCGTCGACCCAACTTAAGGTCAATACCTAACTTAACAAGCTGTTGCTGAGTCGCCTGCGCTAATTTGCCGGGTAAGGCCGGTAACAATTGATTTGCCGCTTCAATAATAGTCAGTTTTACATCACTGGATTCATCCAGACCGTAAACTGCCAATAAATTGGTCACCTCGTGCAATTGAGCTGACAATTCAACACCAGTAGCACCTGCACCGATAATAACAATGGATAAAGTTCTGTCATTAGCATTATTTTTACCAGCATGGCTTTTTATATAGGACTCGACCAGTTGTTTTTGAAATTTAAACGCTTGGGAGGTTGTATCTAGGAACAGACAATGTTCTGCGACACCTTTAATATTGAAAGTGTTACTGATACTGCCAACCGACATTACCAAGGTATCGTAAGGAAAAACTCTTCGGGGAATTAACTCTTCGCCATTATCACTAAGTGTTGGACTGACATAAATTTGTTTTTTCTGCCGATCTAGACCTTCCATCTTGCCTAATCTAAAGCGAAAATGATTGCGATGTGCCTGAGCCAGATATTCGATCTGTTCAGACTCGTCTAACGTTCCCG
>SESD01000890.1_pt1 | contig 17510 bp, 10 predicted proteins | sample 3171411 | NCBI WGS metagenome assembly SESD01 (sample SAMN06051880, study PRJNA518727) | freshwater metagenome | biome: subpolar coniferous forest; feature: holomictic lake; material: water; isolation source: holomictic Lake 442, 16.5 m depth | place: Canada: near Kenora, Ontario | collected...
GGGACATCCCATTCCGCGCCGGGCCGGGCATTGGCCTCGACGCGCGAGATCGACCAGATGCGATCCACCTGCTCCGGCTTCCAGCGGGCTCGTACGAACGTGTCGACGGCCACCGGTAGCGGCAGCCAGAGGTTCCGGTCGCCGGAGTCCCGCATCCAGCGGCTGCCGCTGTAGGCGTGCGAGCAGATATTCCACGCGTTCTCCGGCTGCACCGCCGCCCGCTCCTGCCGGGCGTGCGCCAACCGGTTGTTGTCCAGCCGCACATCGTTGCCAGCCCCGACCTCACCCAGGAACACGTTTGTGCCCGGCGCCGCCGTACAGCCATGCACCCAGCCCTCCCGCACACGCTCGACCTCGATGACCGGGATGGCCGGCGTGGAGGCCGCCGCATGGAACCGATGGAACTCGACGTTGTTTGCGTCCTTCACCACCAGCGGCACGTTCCGGCAGGTGACCTCGACGTGATCGAAGTAGACGTTGCGCACGTTGCGCAGGTTGAACCCGAGGTCGCATTCCATGCGGATGTTGCTGAACGTGACGTCGTGTACGGGATTCTTCTCCATGCCGTACATCTCGCACGCCACCATCACCTTCGTCCCCGTGATGTTGTTGATCTGGATGTTACCGATGTCCGGCGTCGTCTCCGGATCCGGCCCCTCCTTGAGCTTGTCCCAGGGGAACATCTTCGACGACACCCGTATCCCGCACTCGACGCGTCGCATGACAATGTTGTCGAAGGTGCAGTCGCGAACGTGGCCGCCCGGCCAGGGGTAGCGCGCAATCTGGATCCCCGTCCGCGTGCCGTCGAACACGCAGTTGGTGACCGCCAGGTTTCCAAGGCCTCCGATGACCTCCGCCCAGGCCGACACCCCGCTGTGCGCATGCGTGACGACGCAGTTGTCGATGACCACATTCTCGCAGGGAATCCGGGGTTGGCGGTAATCCACCTGCATGGCACCGCTGGCAGACACACCGCCCGCCGACACGAACCAGTCCGGGATGGACTTCAAACAGATCCCGTCGTCACCGGTGTCGATGTGGCAGTCCGACACCCGGACATTGCGGCAGGAGTGGATGTCGATGCCATCGCAGTTGTGATAGGGCTTCCAGGGGTTTTGGATCGTGATGCCCCGAATGCTCACATTCCGGCACAGCAACGGCAGGACTGTCCAGCAGGGCGAGTTCAGCAGTTTGACCCCCTCAAGCAACACCCGCTCGCAGTCCAGAAAGTACACCAAGACCGGTCGGCTCCCACCTCGGCCGGCATCGATCTCGTCCCACCAGACCTTGCCTTGGCCGTCCAGGGTGCCGGAACCTGTTACGGAGACGTTCTCCGCCTGGACGGCCGTCAGCAGCGACGCGAGGAACACCCGGATGTGATGCCCATGCGTCTTCAGTTCCACCATCCCGTAGTCCGCCATGTTCCGGCTGCCCTGCAGCACCGCGCCCGCGCTGAGGTGAAACTCGATGTTACGCTTGAGAAAGACCGGTCCGCTGACAAACGTGCCAGCCGGCACGACGACGCGTCCGCCGCCGGCCGCCGCGCAAGCGTCCACGGTTCTCTGGATCGCGCTCGTGTTCAGCGTTTGTCCGTCGCCGATCGCCCCGTGGTCGGTGATATTGAAATCGACAGGTCTCATCTCTTCAGATCTCCCCGGCTTCTGTGTTACAGAATTCGGATTGTAGCGCCCGGTAAACCCCTTCACGCGGTGAGGGCATCTCTTCGCGCAGCAGGAACATGCCGCCCCCGTTCCATTTTCCACCGGCGTTCAGAAAGTCGGCCAGCGCGCGCCGCAAGGCCGTATCGCGCGGCAGTGCCGCGGGATCCGTATGGACAACATCGCGAAGGAACACGAACCACAGCCCATTGCGGTCGGGTGAAACGGGCACGAGATAGACGGCGCGTTGCAGACGCAGGACATTGGCGTCCGCCGGCAATAGCGTCGTCAACTGCGGATCCAAAAACCACGTTCGGCAAACCACGGCCACGAATGGTCGATCCGGATGGTGACGCGGGAAGAAATCCAGTGCCTTCGCAAAGCTCTCCGTGACCGCGGACCAACTCATCCCGCCGCCGGCGGGAATATGCAGGTCGAGCACCGGCATGCCCTTCTTCAGACAAGGGGTCCAGGCTCCGACGTTGAGGCGGACCTGCCGCCGCAGGATTCGTCCGGCCGGGTCGATGGGAAAACCGGTGACGGCCTCGGGCGTTTCCTCCAGACGCGCAATCCAGCCCGCGTCTGCCGGCGCATCGCCTGGCAAACACAGGCCGGTTTCGGCCACGCGGGTACCCTCGTCGGCCAGCGCCAACACCTGGCCGCCCTGCGTGTGTTTCCGGGCATTCACGCCGTGATGCATGGTCAGCATATACTCAAAGCGTCCGAGCCGGACATAGGGATTCACCAAATACATCGCCAGCCAAGCGAACTGACTGCCGTAAATGCCGGGGCGTCCCTCGCCACGCAGGTGGTTGCCTTCGAAACTCGCGATTTGTTGCACCGTCTCGGCCGTGACGGACAACGGATATCCCTGGCGTTGATGCCAAGCGGCCAGACGCGCCGGGAATTCCAGCGCCAGAAGTTCATAGAACAAGCCAGCCCGGTCGGCCAAGCGGCGAGTCAACGCCGGGGGTCCCCACGGCACACCGTGCTCGGGTGCAACGAACACGCGCCAGTGCAGGTACCACGCAAATTGGCGTAACGCCGGGTCATGCGCCACCGCTGCGGCCACATCGCGCAGAGCAGCATCGCGCTCAGCCGGTAACCCAGCAGCCGCACGGCGAGCCGAGAGCGTGGCAGAATCAAGAAACCCCGGCAGCCCTGCCGGCACTGCGGCCGTGGCTGCCTCCCAGTGCGGCGGTGCGCCGCCAAAGGCATCCGGTTCCAGGATGCCGTGCAGGACGCTCTTCGCGTCGATACAGACCATTGGGTTGCTCATCTCGCTCCCGAGTTCTTTCCGTGCAGTGCGGGATAGTACCCCAACCCCATTCTCTCAACCGCCAACCCATCCCCGACATCGCCGTCCTACCTACCGAGATGCTTCACAACGACCTCGACCAGACTTTCCGCGTCCAACCCGTGCTGCCGGAACTGAGCTTCCGGCGAACCGGAGGAGCCGAGTCGTCTGAGGCCCATCCGTTTGAAGGCGCAGTGCAATCCGTTCTCAGCCAGGTGTACGCCAAGCAGGGCTCCCATGCCGGTGTTGATGTGGTGATCTTCATAACTGACGATCAGCCCCGTCCGGGCAGCCTCTGCGATGGCAGCGCGGTCGATCTCCAGGGGGCAGCTCAGGTTCAGGACGCCAATCTCCAAGCCGCGCGCCCGCAGTTGCTGGCGCGCCTGCAGGGCCCGGAATACCATTGTGCCGGAACTCACCACGGTCCCGTCCCTGCCATGGGCCAGCCAATCGGCCCGGCCGTATTCGAACCGGTAGTCTGCCGGGTATCGTAAGCGCTGGCTCTCATCCACAAGCATGGGCAGTTTCGATCGGCCCATGGCGACGATGAAGTTGCCGGGGGTCGTGGCGACGAAGCGGATCACGCGATCCGTCTGGTTGGCGTCGGCAGGGAGGATGAGTTTGTAGCCGAACAGGTTTGCCGCCAGTGAAACATAGTCGATACACTGATGCGTCTTGCCGTCCTCGCCCACGTCCAGCCCGCAGTGCGTGCAGATCTGTTTGAGGCCGGCGCCGTTCAGGTCGATAATCCTGTGCTGGCCATAGGTCTCGTCGAGCCCGAAGACGCCGAATTCAGCGAAGAAGCAGAGCACGCCCGCCTTAGCGAGGGCGCCACCCACGGTCGTGGCATTGTGTTCCTGGATGCCACACTGGATAAACGACCCCGGGAACGCCTCCTTCACCGCCTGTGTCTTCACGCAAGGCGCGAGATCGCAGTCCAGAACCGCAATGGGCGCCGCACCGGGACCGCTGTTGGCCTTGACGACATCCAGCAAGGCCGCCCCGAAAGCGGACCGGTTGTCCACGATCTGCTCTTCCCCGTATTCAATGGCCGTCCCGTATTTGACCCGCGTTTCGACAGCCTCGACGCGTGCGTCGTGCATGGGTCCGGGCGTCAAAACCGCCCTTCGCTGGCCGGCATCCGCAAGCCCCAGCTCAGCCATCGCCCGGGCGTACTGTTCGCGGGAAAGCACGGCGCCGTGGTACTCGAACTTGTTCTCCATGAAGGAGACTCCCTTGCCCATCACGGTCTCAGCCAGCACGAGTCTCGGCGCCCGTCCTTCCGCGTAGCAGGATTTCAGTGCCTGGTAGAGTTCCTGCCAGTCATGCCCGTTGACCCGAAGCACCTCCCACCCGGCCGCCTGGTATTTCAGGGCCAGGCGTTGCGGCATGATCTCGGCCGTCCTGCCGGAGGCCTGCAGACCGTTGACATCGATGATACCCGTCAGGTTGTTCAAACCGTGTTTGACCGCGAATTCGCTGGCCTCCGTCACCTGCCCCTTCTGCTGCTCACCATCCCCCATTACGACAAAGACATGGCGCCTGCACTTCAGAAACCGGCCCGCCAAGGCGAACCCGCAGGCGACGGAGAGCCCCTGTCCGAGACTGCCGCTGCACCACTCGATCCCGGGCAGCAGATGGTTGGGATGTCCGTCAAAACGGGTCGCGAGCTTCCGGAACGTCGCGTCGATGTCGGATATGTCATAGTAGCCGAGGTTACCCATTACGGCATAGACGGCGGCGGCCGTATGTCCGTGGCTGGCGATGATGATGTCGCGCGCGGGATCAGCCACACGTTCCGGCGAGACATTGGCGCAGTGCCACAGGAGCGTGTAGATATCCACGGAGGAGAGCGCGCCGCCCGGATGCCCGGAACCGGCCGAGGTCGTCATGCGCAGGATGTCGCCGCGGGCCCTGCGGGCAAAATCCGTCAGCGCCGCCAACTGCGCAACACCCAATGCCTCGGCCTCGAACTTCTGCCATGCGCTCATCACGAACTCCTCTCCGCGCGGCCTTTTCTGCCTTCCAGCAGTTCCGGGTTGTTGTGATACGGACAGACGAGCGTAATGCCGCCATCGACCACCAGCACCGCGCCGTTCATGTAGGAGGAATCATCCGAGGCCAGAAACAGGGCGATCTTGGCACCTTCCTGCGCAAACAGCTCGGCCGCAGCCCGGCCAATGCCGCGCCCCGCCCCTGTGATGGCGACTATCTTCCCGTTCAGCCTCATTCCAAGGTCCTCCGCCACTGGTTCCGTGACAAACGTGATCCCTTCCGTTAGGCCGTCACGCGTTCCGTCATCGCGTTTCCTCTCCATCCGGAAACACAGGATACTGCGGCCCTTTCCAGCGGATCGTCCGGAGCTCGCGGTCGCCCCCCTCCCACCCGGGCGTCACACGGCAAGGCCCCGGCTGGTACTTGCTCTGCTTGCCCGCGCGCACCCTGACAAGGCCCGCCTTGCCTGTAAAGGACACATCTCCCTCGCCGAAATCGAATGGCACGGGATCGAGGAAGACGTAGTCGGTCCCGACCGCCGTCACCACCTTAACGCCGCGCCCATTGGCCAGTGGCGTAACCTGTGGCGCCTTCTCCGTCTTGAGCCGGGGGTAAAGAAGCACCGACAACGACCCCGCCGTGTTCACCGCCACGCTTACGTGATTGGAGTGGACCTCGGGCGTTGCCATGCCTGGTCTCAGGAAAACCATGTCCATATCGACGTCGTCCCTCCCGACAACTGTGACGCCGCTGCCCGTTGGCACGATCTGCCTGGCTGACAGAAAGAGCCGCCATGTCGTGGGCGCGGACTTCTTATCCAGAGTGTCCGTGATCACAACATAGTTAGGCCCGAGCGGGTCGGCGTCCTTGGCGAACGCAATCTGACGTTGCCAGCCACGGCGGGTCCCGCTGACATAGTCCAACTGCGGCGAGGCACTGAACTCCTGGATCGCCATGACCCGTTCCTCGTTGAACGTGGCGGGCTTGTCGGGCATGCTGTGGGCGGCCCTGGAATCCGGGTTTCGGCGGTTCTGGTAATCGTCGTCATCGCACAGCTCCCGACCCTTGCCCCAGAGGGTGATGCTGCCCGAGTCGTTGAAGTAATGGGAATGATTACGTCCGGCGATCAGGTAGAGCGTAGTCTCGCGGTCCCCGCCGATCGTGTTGCGGAGTTGCACGCCCGTTTCGGGATAGCACGTGCTGCCCCAAGCGGGGGCCTTGGGTGGCACGCCGCTGTTCTTGAAAAAGATCCGGTAGCCCATCATGCCCGGGTAGTAACTGAGAATTCCGGGTTCGTCAAACTCCCCGTGCTCTTTGTGCATCCACGCCATCTGTGCGGCGAACGCAGCATCCTTGTCCCGCCACAAGTTGGCCAGCACGCCGAACATGCCGGTGCGTTCGTTGGCGTAGGTGTGACCCAGCGAGGGAAGTCGGCGGAAGCCGCCGTTGCGGGGATCCCGCGGTGTGGAAATGTTGCCGAACCATTCGGCTGCCTGGCGGAGTTGCGGGTCATAGAGAAAGCCATCGCCAGGAGCCCCGGCATTTCTGGCGATGAGAAAAGCGGACACCCATTGGTCGAGAATCACCATCGAGTAGTGCGGACACTCGATCATGCCGCCGGCGGGATCAGTCCAGTCGTCCAGTTCCTGCTTCAGTCGACCCAAGGCGCCGCCGAACCACGTCTTGGCCATCGGGTGGGAAGGGATCAGCGCGGCGATCGTCAGCCGATAGCCTTCGGCCGCGGTCTTCATGTTGGGGCACAAGTTGCCGCCCCCGGCCTCCAGATTCCAGTATCCGGGATCGTGCAGCAGGTACCCGACCTGCGCAAGCTTCGACAGCAGGGACGCGCGTGCCTCGGGGGGCATGGCCTTGCCAGCCAATGCCGCATCCGCCAACCCCACCGCCACACCGAATTGCCGGGCGTACGCATGGGGTCCCTCGTTCTTCTGGATCGTGGCCGGGGCCTTGGCAAGCAGTTCGTCCATCGCCAGCAGCACGTTGTCCGCAATCGTCTTCGCCGCGCCCTTGTTGTCGGCGATCAGTGCGGCGGCGATCAGCTCGTCCAGCCCATTTTGCCCGGGCGCCCAGTCCATCTCCTGCGTCAGCCCTGCCAAATCAGGCCGCACCTGACGGATGCGGACCACGTCGCCGGCGGTGATGTACAGGCACGGGTGCGGGTCCTTCTCCGAGCCCGCCCACGCCAGGACCGGCCCGGCCCCAGCAACCGACAGCGCCTGCATGCCCACGAGGCCGATGATCACTCCACACCCGATTAGATTCTTGCTCATAGGATTCTCCCTTTCGTTTGCCATTCGTAGATCGAGCGCGGCTTGGCCGTGGGCCTGGGCGGGAGCGCTTCGCCGTCCCGCAGGGCGGGCAGCGCACGGTTCCCCTTATCCAAAGCCACGGCCGTCACCCCTTCGACGATCTTGCCGTTGCCGCCATAGAGGGTATTGTCGATGAGTTCAATGCCCACGCAGTCCGCCGTACGCAAGAAAAGCATGGGCTTGTTGACATCCTTCAAGATGAAGACATTGTTGCGGATGATGGTGTCGAAAAAGCCGGACTCGGCGTAGAAGCCTCCGGCACCATCATAGAGCACCCTGAAACGGTTGTTCACGAAAATCCAGTTCTCGCTGGCGCCCCGGCCGTAAACGCCGTCGCGATAGGAACTGATGTCGCAGTTGTAGACCACATTGCGCGGTCCGTTGGGGCCGTGTTCCTTGTCGTTCGAGGATGTCGAGAACATGCCGAAATCGTAGGATCCATAGCCCCATGATGCGGTGTAGCGGGGCGTATTGTCCTTGAACTTTGTGCGAGGCGTGAGACTGACGCAGTTTTCGAAAAGGTTCTCGGCCGCCCAGCCGGCATGCCACTGCGCATCGCTCCCTTCCGTGGTGCAGTTGCGGAACACATTGCCCTGGGCGCCAAACTGGACCAGGGGCGCATGGCGATAATTGATCCAGTGGCAGGACTCCAGCAGGCAGTCCGCGCTCTGGGTGACACCGCCATAGCCCACGCCGCCGCCGTCATGACTCCAGCAGGAATCAAACTCGCAGTCGCGGACCTCGCACCACTTGGCGGCCGAGAAATGGACGCCGGACCGTCCGCTGTTGAGCACCGTGACGCGCTGCACCCAACAGTTCCAGGCCCATTGGGTGTTGACGGAGTGGAAAATCATCTTGCAGGTATGCTCGAGCGTCAGATCCTCCACGCCACAGCGTTCGATCGGAAACATCCGGCGCAGGTTGCTGCCATCCATGACCGGAAAGTCGATCCGCAACGGCTGCCCGATCGTGATCTGGTTGCCAGCGATCGCGCGGATGTCATAGTAGCCGATCTGGCTTCCCCATTGCGGCGACGACTGATCCTTGGTGATCGCCTGCCATCGAGCAGTGACCGGCGCGCGGAGCACAAACTTGTCGCCCACCTTCAGATCCCCGATCTCCTTGAGCTGAAGCACAGTATCGCCGCGTTTGCCATCCGCGGCCAACAGGCGTTCCGCGGTCTCCAGATCCTGGCCCTGAAACAGGAACACGGCCGGCTCCGGATACTGGTTTCTCGGCGACTTGGCGTTCGGGTTCACGATGCTGTAGCGGAAGACAAGCCGGGTGGCCTCGCGGCCGGAACCGCGGATGACCACGCCGCTCTGCCGGATGACGCATGGATTGTCGAGGTAGAACGTCCCCTTGCCGATCAGGATCGCGCCGCCACCCTTGGCAGCGACAGACTCACAGGCCTTGGCGATCAGGCCGGAGATGTCGGTCCCAGGCTTGGCCCCCATCTCGTCCAGTTTGGCAACCACCGGCACGTCCGGGATGCCGCCCTGCACACCGACCTGCTTCCAGTTGGGGTAGACGATGCCGTCCGGGCCGACGACATCCGCCGCCGTCAGTTTTCCCCGATCCGTTGGCTTCAGTTTGTACACGCTCGGCCAGGGCGGAATTGGCATTGCGACCGGTGTGCCCCGGTAGCTGGTGCCTGCGGCATACTTGTCCTCTGCGCCCCTGACCGTGCTTCCGATCAGGCCATCGCCCATGGCGATGCCGCACAGGATCATCGCGGTTAAACGGTTGCTCATGCGTACCTCTTTCTTGTTGTTCCTCATGTCACGTGGTCTCCCAAAACAAACAACTGTCCCAAAGTCGCCGGCCCTCGGCCAGAGCCTCGATGCGAAAGGTTTTGGCCTTGCCGGTTGCCGTCACCGAGGCCTCCAGCGCGGTCCGCTCGCCGGGCTGGAGCGCGACCTTCAACTCCTTCGGACCGGTAATCCGCGCCGCCGCCGCCGGCACGACACGCAGCCGGTAACGCCCCTTGGCCAGAGCGTCGCCGCGGTTCTCCAGCGTCAGTGAGAGCGGCAGCGGCTTTCCGGGCGCAGCGACAACGGTCTTGGGCAACCGTTGAAAGGTGTATCCACCCGTGCCCTCCACACGCCACTGCGCCGGCTCCGGCAGGAAGCAGGACTCCACAATCGCTCGCCGCCGCTCGGGTTCAGCCGGCACTGCGTCGATGGATGGCGGCAGGGCGCCGCGGAAGCGCGGTCCGGCGTCGGCCATAATTCGGGCCAGCCGTTTGGGCGTGAGCCCCACCGCGCGCAGCGCGTCCGGATTACCGGCAACCGGCACTGCCCCACCGGCATCGAGCAAGATCGCGTCCATGAGTCGCCCATCCCGATCCCGTCCATCCGTCTGCCATTCCGCCCAATTCTGGCGACCAAAACGCGCCGGGCGACCCGGCTCGCTGGCATATACATTGCCCTCGCAGCGGAGATGATCCCACCCGCCACCCCAGAAACCACTCCAGAGCCGGCCATCCCCGGCCCCCTGCACGAGGTTCTTCTCGAAGGTCAGCGGGCGAACCATCTGGGACTCCGTGACGATCGCCTGGCATTCGGCCGAGGCGGCAAAAAGATTCCGCCGCACGGTGTTGTCGCGGCCGATGTTCTGATGAAATCCGCCGCATTTCGTGCCACAGACAACGTTCTCCTCGATGAGCAGCCAACTCGTCCCCTGATCCGGATAGATCCCCCAGCCGCCGTAGCCGTTGCTGTGCACGTCGTGGATGAAGTTGCGGCTGACGTGGCTGCCGGCCTGCCGCCCCAGGGTGTAGATCCCGCCCATGTCGCTGAGCATGCCGTGGCCGATGTGATGGATATGATTGCCCTCGATGCGATTGTCGCAGGCAAAAGCCGGCATGTAGCCCCAGTTCCAGCCGCAGGAGATGCCGGTGTAGTTGAAGTTGAAGATGCAGTTGTGGACGATGCGGTTGCGGCTCGCATCGCCCACCCAGATGCCGATGGCGGAGTGAAAAATGATCCCGCCGTCGTGGATCGAGCAGTCGCTGACCGTCGTGGCCGACGGCTCGGCGGCGTCGCGGCCCGGCAACAGCCCCCCTTCCTCTTCGCGGCACGGGCCCCAGCCGAGCGCCACCGGATCCATGCCGTTGAAGGCGGCGTGTTTGCCCGTCACCCACATTTGAGCCAGTCCGCCTTCGTGACCGACCTTGATCCCTCCGCCGCCCAAGTCGTGGACGGCACAGGCAACGATCCGGTTGCGGTGACAACCGCGGAGCAATTCCACGCCCCAGCCCGCCACCTGGCTGACCCGGCACGCGTAAAGCGCACACTCCTCAGCGCCGACGAAACGCACGGCCGCCGGCACATTGAACGCCGCCTGGTTCGCACCGGGATTGTCACGCGGCAGTTCCCATTCGGTGTGGCGCAGGTCGAAACGCTCGAAGCGCAGCCAACGGACCCGCTTCTTGGAATCGAGTGCATCGCCCTGGATGTCGAGCAATCGCTCGAGTGCGGGGGCCTCGATGACGGCCGCACCCAGATCCTCCCCGGACAGCGGGATGTAGGAGAGGGTGCCGGTGGTGCGGTCGAGAACCCAGTCGCCCGGCTCGGTGCAGGCCTCGATCACGTGGTCGAGACGGAAGCGCGCGTGCCGGCCCGTCTCATCCTTGCTGAAGCGGCTGAGACCCTGGGTGGCGAAGTGGATCACGCCCGTCTTCTCGTCGACCGAGGCGACGCGCAGATGGTTCTCATACCAGTGGTCGGGCACCACCACCTCGATGTCGGCCAGGTTGCGGAACGCGCGCACTTCGCCCCGCGCGAAGCAGGCGCTCATGGCGGCGTGAAAGAACGCCCCCGTATCGGCCTTCGTCTCCGCTTCGGGTACGCCGGTGAAACGGTAAAAGCCCTGCTTGGGCAGCCGCGCCCGCAGGCGGCGCCGGCCGTTGACGAAGAGCTGGGTAAACCACCATTTACCGGCCTTGACCTCGGGCAGAACCACCTGCCAGCAGGGCACGCAGTTGATCGCGCCCTGGCTCCAGCCGGTAATCTGGCGCCCGCCGCTGAGGATCGGCCGGCCGCCGCAGCCGCTCCAGGTGACGGGGCACTTGGCGGTGCCGCCATCCTCGGGCGTGAAAACAAGGGGGCGCGTGAGGCGATACGCCCCGGGTGCGACCCGGACGTGAACCGGAGCGTTGAGCCTGCCCTGCCGGCGCAACTTGCGCAACGCATCGCGCGCGGCTTCGAGCGTTGGAAAGGGCCGCGTGGCACTGCCGTCGGCCTTGCCGCGCGCCCGCGCTTCCTTCGGGTCGCTGACGCGAAATATCAGAATCCTCGGCTTCATGATTCCAGCGCCTCCCTCAGCATCCGCATGTCCGCCACGGCGCTCTGGTACAGCGCTTCCACCTCGGGCTGCGGCTGGCCCCAGTCAATGCCTGTGGTGAACTCGATGGTGAAACTGCCGGAAAAACCGTGATCCTTCAGGATCCGCACCCGCTCGCGCACAGCAGCCGCTCCGTGCGCCACAACCCGCGGCACATGCACATGCCCCAGCCGCGAGCCCATCGCCTTCACCCAGTCGGCGAACGGACGCTCGGCGTAGGTGTCCACAAAATGCACGGTGCCTTGGAATCGCTTGTCGCCCAACTCCGCCATCATCCGTCCGGCGTCCTCGGGCCTTTCGAAAAGCCCCCCGTCGTGGCATTCGCAAACGATGCGGACCGCCGGGTCGAGCTCCGCGGCCCAGGCGCGGAGATTGCGGACGTATTCCGCGACGCGCGCCTGCTCGGCGCCGAAGTTGTACTTGACGCCCTGCGCGCCCAGTTGCCGCACGGCGTCCAGCGCCACCCGGCGGCGGGGTTCGTCCGAGTCCGCAAGGCCGAAATAGGAGCTGTATACGGCCACCGGCAAGGGCGACTGCCGCAATGTTTCGAACTCCTCGTCGTCGCACAACAGGGCATGGTTTTCCCACAGTTCAACGCCATCGAAGCCGGCCGCCTTGGCGCGGGCCAGCCACTCGCTGACCTTGACCCGCGGCGGCCCCTGGCCGATGCCGCTGAGCCGCTGCAGGCGGCTGTACGTGGCGCCGGGACGGTCCGGCCAGCGATTCGGCTCCAGCAGGATCGTGCCGAGGTAGATCGGGTAGTTCATAAAGCCCTTTGTGACATCCGCCGCTTGTTTCATGTTCATCGTCAGTGTTTCTTTACCTCATTCTGCCATGCGTAAATCGAAGGCATCTTGGGGAGCGGCCGGTCAGGCAACTCTCCGACCTTCATCGCCGGCAGAGCTTGGTTGCCCTGATCCATGGCCGGCTTCACGGCGCCCTGCGCAATCTGGCCGTTTCCGCCCACGAGGGTGTTCCCGATCAGGTCGATGCCCACGCAGTCCGGGGTGGCAAACAGCGCCATCGGTGCAGCGCTGTCCTTGACCATAAAGATGTTGTTGCGGACGAGGTGGTCAAAACTGCCGCGGGTCACCGAGAACCCGGCGCCCTTCTCATTCACGACGCGGTTGTGAAGGAAGATCCACCCCTCGTTCACGCCGTCGAGCTGGACGCCGGTCCTGACGCCGTAGAGGTCGCAGTTGTACACCACGTTGCGCGGGCCGTTGGGGCCGTGCTGGGTATCCGAGGAGCCGGTGGCGTAGGCGCCGTGGCCGTAGCTGCCGTTGCTCAATGTGGCCTTGACCACGCAGTTCTCAAACAGGTTCTCGGTGCTCCAGCCGGCATGCCACTGCAGGTCGCTGCCGTCAAAGGTCGAGTTGCGGAAGACGTTGCCCATGGCGCCGTACTGCACCACCGGGGCATGGCGGTACTTCCGGACCGTGTTGTTCTCGTACAGGCTGTCGTGGCAGCTCGTGAAGCCGCTGTAGGCCTGGCCGCCGTCGAACTGCCAGGCCCCGTCGAACTCGCTGTCGCGGAACTCCAGCCACTTGGAACGGTTGCCGTGGGCGCCGGAACTGCCGCTGTTGATCACCTTCACGTGGCGCACCCAACCGTTCCAGGCCCAGTCGAACTCGATGGTGTTGAGCGGCAGACGCGAGAGATGCTCGACGGAAAGATGCTCCACGCCCACGCGCTCAATCGGACGCAGGAGACGGATGTTCGCGCCATCAATAGCCGGGTAGTCGATCCGCAGGGGCTGGTTGATCGTCACGCGGTTGCCGTCCCGGGCCTTGATCTCGAAGAAGCCGATGCGCTTCCAGTCGTCTCCGCCCACGGTGTGCTGGATGATCTGCTGCCAGCGCAGGGACCCCGGCGCGTGCAGGCCGATCTTGTCCCCGGCCTTCAGGGCCCCGGCATCGGCGAGGACCAGGACCGTGTCGCCGCGCCTGCCGTCCTCGGCGAGCTTGATTTCGACTTCACCCAGCCCCGCGCCCTCGAAGAAGAGCAGGGTCCGCATGGAAGCGCCGTTCTTCACGGCCTGCGGCTTGTCGGTGAGGGTGATCTTGCGCTCCTCCCTGGCGACATGCCCGTCCATGTAGGCGGCCTCGACGCGCAGGGTGGCTTCGCCCGTGCCTACCAGTTTGATGAGTTCCGCCCCCTTCGCCTGCCGGTCGTGCTTGTACGGGTTGGAGGAACCGGCCGACACTTCCTTATCGTTGATGAACATCTTGAAACTCTTGAGCCCCATGTTGTAGACGTGGGCCTCGACCACGCTGTCCGGTCCGGCTGGCTCGCCGGCCTTGGGCCAGAAGATGCCGACATCCGTTCCGGGCTGGCCGACGGGGTTGTTGTAGACGAGCCGGGTCTTGTCCCGGCCCAGGCCACGGAGCACCACACCGCTGTCACGGATGGTGACAGGGTGGCTCATCAGGAAGGTTCCTTCTCCGATCAGGACCGCGCCGCCCCCCTTCTTTCCCGCCTCGCGGCAGGCCTGGTCCAGCAGGTCGGCAATGTCGATCCCGGGCCTGGCGCCGAGATCGGCGAGTTTCACCGTGACCGGCACATCCGGAATCCCGTCCTGCACCCCCGTCTGGGTCCAGTTCGGGTAAACAATGCCGTCCGGACCGACCACGTCCGCGGGCGTCAGTCTGTCGGCAGGCGTGCGCTTGTACAGACCCTTCCACGGCGGAATCGGCATGACCGGCCGCACCAACTCGAAGTCGTCGAAGAACACATCGATGACTTCGCCTTCCGTGGGAAGCGGCAGGAAGCGAAGTTGGAGGTAGGCGGTCTTTTCATCGAGCAGGACTTCGCGCAGCCCCTTCCCCCACTTGCCCCCCGTATCGCCATCCTCGCCCCAGTTGTCGATCGGCAGGTACATCTTCGCGGCATCATACTGCCGAACCGTGAGGTTGAGGTGGCGGCCGGAGAAGCCGCAGACGGCATACCACAGTTCCACAATTCCCGGACCCTTCACCGGGATGAACGGGCTGTCCACGCGCGCGCCGATTCCCTTGTTCTTGTCGGCATAGACCCGCAGGGCGCCAGGCGGGGTGTGGCAGAACTCGGCCGTGGCGCGCGTCTGCACCCCGCGCTCGCGCGAGAAGAACCAGCAGGCCTCGCCCTCATCAAAGCTGCCGTTGTGAATCGGGATCACCTCGGCGACGGCCGCAGTCGTGTCCGTTGCGGCGGCCGCGGTTTGAATTCCGGCGCCAACCAGCGCCGCGACCGTGGCGCACGCTCTCCGCCACGCATATCCTCGATTGAAAGCCATGTTCAGTTCCATTTTTCGCTCGTTTCCGTCAGCCTCGTCCGACACCTGCCAAACCATCCACCCCGGTTCCCGGCGTGCCCCGCTTCCCCGTCAGCAGGCCGTGCTTCGCCTGCATCCTGCGGATGAACGCCACGCCGTCCTTCACCAGCGTGTCGCCGTCGGGCGCGAGCTGACGCCAGACCCAGGTGTTCATGTTGTCGGTGCAGTCCACGAACGACTCCAGCGCCGCGTAGCCGGTGTAGTTTATCTCGCCGAGAGCGCGGAAAATGCCGTCCCAATCGACCAGGCCGGTGCCGGGGATGCCGCGGTCGTTCTCGCAGAGATGATAGTGGATCAAGTCGGCTCCTGCCAGCTTGGTGGCCTCGTAGAAGCTCTTCTCCTCGATGTTCATGTGGTAGGTGTCGAGGTGGATGCGCACGTTCTTCCGGTCGATTAGCCCCTTGAGATACCGGGCCTGCGCGCAGGTGTTGACCAGATGCGATTCGTAGCGATTCACGGGTTCGAGTCCGAGCGTCACGCCGAGATCCGCGGCCAAATCAGCCACCTCACGCAGGCAGCGGGCGGAGTGCTCCCAGGTGGCGGCTGTCGGACGCTTAGCCGCCGGCTTGACGTGCTGGGCATAGATCACGCCGGAGAACGAGACGGCTCCGAGCGCGTGTGTGGCGCGGACGCAGGCCTTGAGATACGCCATGCCCTTGGCGCGGATGGCCGGGTCGTCACTGCTGATGTCGGTGTCCCCAAGCAGCACGGTGGAGGTGCAGACGTCCAGATTTGAGGCCTTCAGCCGGGCCCGCACCGCCGCGGCATCCAGCGTCTCCAAACACATCAGCGGGATCTCGATGAAATCGAGCCCCAAGCCCTTGATGCGGTCGATCAGGCCCAGGGTTTCGTTGCTCCATTGGGAGCACCAGGCGTACGCGTGGATTCCGAGTTTCATGCGAAGTCCTTACCTGTGTTCCGTGTTCGGGTTTTTGATTTCAGCCATGTGTTTCCCTTATCCCTTCACGCCGCCCAACTGGATGCCCCTGACGAGATGCTTCTGCAGAAAGATAAATACGGCCAGCATGGGCGCCACGGACATCGTGACCGCCGCCATGAGCAGGGTCGTCTCCTGGCCCTGCTCGGAATCGAAGAACAGCAGCCCGATCGGCAACGTGTAGCGGCAGGTGGTTTTCAGCATGACCAGCGGCCAGAAAAAGCTCTGGTAAGCCCCCATGAAAGTGAAGATGGCCAGCGTGATGAGGCCCGGCCGGCTGAGCGGCATGATCACCTCCCAGAAGACCTGCCAACGGCTCGCGCCATCGATCTCCGCCGCCTCGTCCAGCGACTTGGGAAGGCCCATCATGAACTGGCGCAACAGGAAGGTTCCGAAGGCGCTGAAGGAAGACGGAATAATCAGCCCGAGGAAGGAATCAACGAGCCCCAGGCGGATCATGATCTGGTAATTGGGAATCATCATCACCAGGCCCGGCAGCATGGTCGTGCCCAGATAGAGCAGAAAAAGCCGGTCCCGACCCGGCCACTCCAGGCGGGAGAAGCTGAACGCCGCCATGGCACTCGTCAGCACCGTGAGGCAGGTGACGCAGGCGGACACCAGGATGCTGTTCCAGTACCAGCGGCCGAACTGGATGCCGGGAAGCTCGAAGACCCGGCTGTAGTTGGACCAGCGAAGTTCCAGGGGCCACCAGTTGGAAAGCCCGACCTCGCTCAGAGGCTTCAGACTGGTCAGGAGCATCCAGGCGAAAGGCAGGGCAAGCAGGAAGGCTAGCCCGGTCAGGAGCCAGTGGTAGGCCGTAAGACGGGGGAGTTGGGTTGTGCGGCCCGTGTTTGCGTGTTTCATGGGTCTGACGAACTCTTCTTCTTGATCTCGCTACTTCATCTCTTTACTTAATCTACTCTCTCCCGCCAGATATCCCTTCATCCCCTCGAGCATTGCCATCACCTCTCGCAGCAATGACTTGGCGTTCGTACTTTCATGGGAAATTAGATCGAGATAGGCGGCAAGCTTGACGCCTGCTTCTTCCGCTGTCACGATGAACTGGCGATGGTCAACTCGCGAGAACCGGCCGTTCCCTTCGGCAAGGTTGAGTAGTAGGCTGGTTACTGCTTCGTCCATTCTGCGGGCATAGCGACCATGCTGCGTCGTCGGCGTGAGGCCGTCGGCTGCCAGCACCTGACAGAGTTGCAGTCCTCGTTGGTACACGTGCAAGGTCTCATGGTAGAACCCCTGCACCTTTGCGCCATATTGCGCCGATGCTTCGTGAGCCGCCGGACTCCACGAGTTGCGCAATCCGACTTCCATGCGCGCCACTTCCAGTAGGCATTGTTTGGCCGACTCCGTTGCCATGTTCTTGATGAGCCCTTTGATGCGGGCGATATCTAGGCAAGCGGCACATTCCAAGACTGAGCCGAGGGAGCATTCAAGGTGATAGACGCCTTGATCCGTCCGCTGGTGCCATGCGGCTTTCACCAGATTCACCACGAGACTTTCACAGGCGCGATCCAGTTGATCCCGAACGCAATGGACGGCGGGCCAGGCGTCGACCTGCGGCGCCAAGCCACGCACGAATAGCAGAGCTTTCTCGTAAACGAGCAGACGTTCATGTGGAGAG
>SESD01000891.1_pt1 | contig 17474 bp, 11 predicted proteins | sample 3171411 | NCBI WGS metagenome assembly SESD01 (sample SAMN06051880, study PRJNA518727) | freshwater metagenome | biome: subpolar coniferous forest; feature: holomictic lake; material: water; isolation source: holomictic Lake 442, 16.5 m depth | place: Canada: near Kenora, Ontario | collected...
TCCGGCGGGCTTATATAATTCTGTAAAAGCCCGAGCCCCGCCGGTAAACGCCGCGTAAATAGGCCCTGCCCCCCTAGGCGGAAGGGGCTAGGGATGCTATGGTGGCGGTGCACTCACATGAATATCACCACCCGTTCCGACAGCCACGAGACCGCGCAACTAGAAAAATTGCGCACCCAGCTCTCCACCGACATCGAGGCCCTGCACCTGCAGGAGGCCAGTCTGAAGGAATATGAGCAACGGCTCCGTCTGCTGATCGATCAATCCGCGGCCCTCCCGGCGAATGTGCCGCCCGTCAACCAGTATTTCACCAATGCCGGTCCCACCCAGTCCGAGCTCGACTCGGCGTGGGAGAAATATTCCCGGGCGCATGCGTTGCTTGAGGCCGCCCGGCGCGGGCTGTGCGACGATCGGCTGGCGGTGAAGGACCGCGAGGAACGGGTCCAGTTGCGTGAGACCGAAATCAGCCGCCGCGAAGCCTGGGTCAAGGCGCGCGAGCAGGAACTGACGGCACGGATTGAGGCCATGGCCCAGGAGAAGGTCGTCGCCAAGGCCAAGCCGTCGTTCACCCGGGCGCCGTTCCTGGCGGCCCGCAATATGCTGAGGCGGAACGGCTGACCCCGCTTTCCCATTTAGCCGGAATTATTCCGGCTAAGTGGGTTCAGGCTTTTTCCAGCTCCGCCAGCTTGGCGGCGGCGACTTCCCACGCAGTGGTGGCAGCCTGCAGCTGGTCGACGAGCACGCTCAGCTCGCGGTTCAGGTGCTGGGCCTTGCCGGGGGAGTTGTAGGTTTCCGGGGCCTCAAGCTCGGCCGTCAGGTCGTTCTGCTTCGCCTCGAGCTGGGCGACCTTTTCCTCGAGATGTCCGACCTCGGTGCGGAGCTTCTTCAGGTCGTTGGGGCTGGGCTTCTTTGTAGCCGGGCTCGTTGAGCCCGGACCGGGGCCCGCGGCCCCGGCTACAGTTTTCTTTTCCTGCACCGGTCGCGCATCGGTGAAGCCGGCGGTGAGTGCGGCCCGGGCATTGGATGCCTTGGACTTCTCCAGGTAATAGTCGTAATCGCCCGCATACGGCGTGAGCCGGCCGCTGTGCACGTGCAGCACCGTCTTGGCGAGCTGGCGGATGAAATACACGTCGTGGCTGATGAAGATGAACGTGCCCTCGTAGCTTTTCAGCGCGTTGACCAGCGAATCGATCGACGGAATGTCGAGGTGGGTCGTCGGCTCGTCCATCAGTAACAAATTCGGCGGGTTAACCAGGAGGCGGGCGAGGGCCAGGCGGGATTTTTCGCCGCCGGAGAGGACGGAGACCTTCTTGTGGACATCGTCCTTGCGGAAGAGGAACCCGCCGAGCACGGCGCGGGCCTGCTGCTCGGTGAGCTGGTTCTCGTTGGTGCGCAGCTCCATCACGTTCTCGAAGACGGTGAGGTCGAGCTTCAGGTTGTCCGCGCGATTCTGGGCGAAATAGCCCGGGACGACGTTGCTGCCGAGGTTGAGCTCGCCGCCCTGGATCGGGATGACCCCGGCCAGGATTTTCAGCAGGGTGGACTTGCCGGCGCCGTTTGGGCCGACGAGCACGATCTTCTGGGCGCGCTCCGCCTCAAAGTTCAAATCCGTGTAGACGACATGGTCGCCGTAGGCTTGGCGGACCTTTTTTAGGTTCACGACCTTGAGTCCGGAGCGCAGCGGCTGCGGGAAGCGGAAATTGATCTTCTTGAGGTCTTCCCACGGCTCCTCGACGGCGACATCCTTGAGGCGTTCGATCTGCTTCTCCTTGGATTTTGCGCGCGAGGCCATCGAGGCCTTGGCGCCGAAGCGGTCCACGAATTTTTGCAGATGGGCGATTTCGCGCTGCTGGTTCTTAAACTGCGCCGCCTGCTGTTCCTTGCGGGCGTCCTTCTCGTTCAGGTAGTCGTCGTAGTTGCCGGTGTATTTGTTCAGCGTGCCGCTGCGCAGCTCGAGAATGCCGTTGCAGAGCGAGTTCAGGAACTCCCGGTCGTGGGAGATGAGGACCAGACCGCCCGGGTAGCGCGTCAAGTAGTCCTGAAACCAGAGCAACGCCTCGAGATCGAGATGGTTGGTCGGCTCGTCGAGCAGCAGCAGGGCGGGCTCACTCACCAACAGGCGGGCGAGATGGGCGCGCATGACCCAGCCGCCGGAGAAGGACTTGGCTTCCTTTTCGTGGTCGGATTCGCGAAAGCCGAGGCCGGCGAGGATTTTTTTCGCACGCGGCTCGAGCGTCCAGTCAATGTCGTAGTCGTCGTCGTTCTCCGGGATGAGTTTCTTGCCGCTGGTGGCGATGGCCAGAATGGTCTCGTCGCGCACCGGGGCGCTCTCCTGCGGCAGATAGCCGAAGTCGGCGCCGCGCTCCCATTCGATCGTGCCCTCGTCGGGGGTCTCCTCGCCCAAAATCAGGTTGAAGAGGGTGGATTTGCCCGCGCCATTCGGGCCGACCAGGCCGAAGCGATCGGTGCGCGCAACGAAGAGCGATACGTCCGAGAAGAGCTCTCGGGTACCGTAGGACTTGGCGACATCAGCAATGGTCAGCATGGAAAACCCGCGAGTGAGCCGCGTCCCGCAGCCGCGGTCAATGGCACACTTGCAATTTCGCGGAAACAATTGGCTGGCAGTGGTCTCCATCGGATAAGGGTCAGGCGACCGATATTTAACCGAATCGCGGGCCGGTGGAGGCAATGGCCCCTGCCTTTATTGACTCCCGGCTGATTCCGCTCCGATTAACGGCGGCCGTAGGCGCGCCAGAGGATCAGCGCCGCGATCGGATGCAGGCAGGCTCCGATCGCGAAGATCGCGCCGTAGCCGACACTGCTGACGATGGGGCCGACGAAGGCGTTGCACAGCATGCCGGTGCCCGCCCCGAAGGCGCTCATCAGCGCCACGGCCGTACCGATCATTTTTTGCGGCACGAGATCGGCCATGAGGATATTGGTGAAATTCAGCCACGTCACCGCCATCACCCGCACCAGACAGAGTAGCACGATCGCTAGCGCGGGTTGTTGTATATAATTCAGGGCGAAAACCAGCGGGGCCAGAATCACGAGGCTCTGCAAAATAACCCGTCGGCTGCGGGCCGGAGCCCAGCCGAAGCGGGTCACCAGCCAGTCGCTGGTCGTCCCCAAAACCAACAGTACCGTGGTCGCAACCGCGGTCGGAATCCAGCCCACGCGGCCCAGGTCACCCAGCGACATGCCCAGTTTTTCCTGAAGAAAGCCCGGCTCCCAGTAGATCAGGAAAAACCAGAGGGGATCACTGATCAGGCGCGCCGCAATCACACCCCAGATTTCACGGCGGCGCAGCACGTCGCGATACGAGAAGGAAGGGGCCGCCGCCGCGGGGCTCGTTCGGCTGGCGGGGGGTCGCTTGTCGGTCCACCACCACGCGAGCGCGATGAAAATACCGCCGAGTCCCGGTCCGAAAAAGGCCGCATGCCAGTTCCAGCGCGTCGTGAACCAGACCGCCAAGGGTGTGGCCATCACCTGCCCGACGACGTAGAGCGGCTCCTTGATGGTCGAAGCCAGCCCCCGGCGGTGCGCCGGCACCCATTGGAAAATGGCGACCATGATCGCCGGCATAACCCCGGCCTCGGCGACACCGAGAAGCGCGCGGCACGCGCCCATTTCACTCAGATTCCGTGCCAAGCCGGAAAATACGGTCGCGGCCGACATCGCGCCGATGAAGAGCGGCATCATCAGGCGCGTGCCCCAGCGATCGATCAGCCGGCCGGTGAAAAAATAGCAGGCCGTGTAAAAGATCATGAACGTCGTCACCAGCCAGCCGTAATCGGTGTCGGTCCAACCCTGGTCGGTCTTCAGAGTGGTCTTGAGGACGGACAACGTCTGCCGATCCATGTAGAATAGCATTCCAGCAAAGCCGCAGAGCACGACGACGGCCCACCCGCGCTTACTGATCCGGGAAACCTCGGGGTCACCGGTCATCGCCGGCTGAGGGTTGGGTAAGGACATGGGGAGGGGGGCAGGGGAAAGATGCAGATTTACCGGGGCACGGCAAGTGGTGGCCGTCGTCCGGCCTATTCATTCGGGGTGTCCCCGAGCCAATCCGGGAGCGGACGCTCTGGACAATCCGCGGGCCGCGCTCATCGTTGACCCATGTCGAGTCCCATCACCCTGCAGGATGTCGCGGACCGCGCCGGGGTCCATCGCACCACGGTCTCCCTGGCGCTGCGGGATCATCCGCGCATTCCGGTCGCCACGCGGGAGCGCATCCACGCTTTGGCCGAAAAACTCGGCTACCGGGCGAATCCGCTCGTCACGGCGCTGATGAAGTCGCGCCGGACGGGCAGCGCCGTGAAGCACACCGTGCTGGCTTATGTGACCAACCACTCGACCCGCTTTGGCTGGCGCCCCCCGGAACTGGACCAGCCGGATTTTTTTCCCGGCGCCGTCGCGCGGGCGAAGGACTTCGGCTACAAGCTGGAGCATTTCTGGATGGCGGAACCCGGGATGACGCCCGCCCGGTTTCGCGACATCCTGCGGGCGCGGGGGATTCACGGGATTTTGGTGGGCCGGTTGCCGGCTGACTTGCACCGGCTCGAATTCGCGTGGGAGCATTTTTCCTGCGTCGCCCTCGGGTCGACCCTGGAAACGCCGCGACTGCACTTTGTGGCTCAGGGTATGTTCTTCACGGCGCGACATTCCATGCAGCAATGCATCGAGCGCGGCTACCGACGCATCGGGCTCGTCTTTTCGACGCCCAAGGATTATCCGCGTGCGGTCGACCGCTGGGTGGGTGGCTATTTCTGCCAGCAGCATCTTCTGGCCAAGGCGGACCGCATCCCGATCTATGAAACAGGTCCGGAAAATCGCGGGGCGTTTCTGGCGTGGTTCAAAAAATGGCAGCCCGATGCGCTGCTCGTGAGTCGCGCAGCCCCGGTTATCGCCTGGCTCCAAGGCGCCGGTTACGCGGTGCCGGGCGATGTCGGGGTCGTAGATCTCCGCAACGAGCGACCGGAATTGGGACACTCCGGAATCTTTGACGATATGGCCAAAGTCGGCGCGCTGGGAGTCGATATGTTGCTGGGTCTCATGCACCGCAATGAGCGAGGCGTCTCACCCGACCCCCACGAAGTGCTGCTGCCGGGCGCCTGGTTCGAGGGGACGACGCTGCCCGCGCGCCGTTGAATTACCCTCCGTCCTTCGTTCAACAATGAGCGCAGCCGTGGCTTTGCGAAGGGTCGGCCGGACTCATTGATGAAGCCTATGGCTAGCGCAAACCCCGGCGCCAACGGCACGCGCCCCGCACATCACTTTCCGGACGGCTTTGTCTGGGGGGTGGCCGCGGCCGCGCCGCAAATCGAGGGCGCCGCGGCCGAGGATGGCAAAGGCGAATCCATCTGGGACCGCTTTGCGCTGACGCCGGGCAAAGTCCTCAACGGCCACACGCCGGCGGTCGCCTGCGACCATTACCACCGGTTCCGCGAAGATTTTACCCTCATGCGCGAACTCGGGATTAAGCATTACCGGCTCTCACTCGCGTGGCCGCGAATTTTTCCATCCGGCGACGGGACGCTCAACCAGGTCGGCCTGGATTTCTACCGGCGCGTGCTCGGGTCGATGGAGGAGAATGGCATCACCCCGTGGGTGACCCTGTTTCACTGGGATTTGCCGCAGGCGCTCGAGGATCGGGGTGGCTGGCGAACCCGCGCCGTGGTCGACGCTTTCGCGCGCTATGCCGATACCGTGGTGCGCGCCTTCCCCTCGGTGAAAAACTGGATCACGCTCAATGAAATCTCGTGCTTTACCGAAAAAGCCTACGGCGGCGGGAACAAGGCGCCCGGAGTCAACGAGGGCGCCGCCGTCGTCAACCAAACCTATCACCACGCCCTGCTTTGCCACGGGCATGGTGTTCGGGCGGTGCGCGAACATGGGGCGACCGGCGCGCGGGTTGGCCTGACGGACAACCCCATCGTGCCCATTCCCGTCACGGAGACGCCCGCGGACATCGCGGCCGCCCATGCCATCTTCCGGGAGGAGAACATCCGTGTTCTTGACCCGCTCTATCGCGGCGGTTACGCTGATCGTTATCTTCAGGCCGCCGGGGCGGCGCGGCCGCAGGACGCGCCGGATGACTTTGCTCTCATCGGCCAGCCAACCGACTTTCTCGGTCTGAATATCTACGCCGGCGTCTTTGTGCGCGCGGGGGCGGACGGTCGGCCCGAAAAACTGGCCTTTCCCTCCCACTTCCCTCGGGCCGACAGCCCTTGGCTGCAACTCAGCCCGCAGGCGCTGTATTGGGGACCCCGGCATGTCGCTGATCTTTTCGGGGTGCAGTCGATCTACATCACCGAAAACGGCTGCGGCTATGATGATGAGCCCGTGGTCAACGGCCAGTGCCTCGACCTGCACCGGCGCGATTTTCTGCGCAACTATCTCGGCGAGCTGCAACGGGCGATCCGCGACGGGGTGCCCGTTGACGGGTACATGCTCTGGTCGTTCTTCGACAATTTCGAATGGCAGGACGGTTACCAGCGACGGTTCGGCATCTGCCATGTGGATTTCGCGACCCAGCGCCGCACGCCGAAGCTCAGCGCCCACTGGTACGCCACCGTGATGCGCGAGAACCGAATTGTCTAACCGGCGCGGCGATCAATCGTTCTCTGACTCCAATCTAACTCCAACCCATCATCCTATGATCAAGTTAAACCTATGTGCCCTGACCTGCCTGGTGCTCGTCCCCGCTGGTGCCTTCTGCGCGGAACCGTCCGGCTCCGCCTTGTCGCCGCCCCTGATGGTCAGTGCGACGCGCTCACCGGACAAGCCATGGAGTGAGTATGCCACTCGCGTGGTCGCGACGCTGCCCGATTATGCGATCCATTCGGATGGCGCCCTTTCAACCTACGGCGGCCTCAAGTCGGTGACGCGCAAGGCCACCGGCTTCTTTCGAGCCGAGAAGACGGGCGCCCGCTGGTGGCTCGTCGACCCGGAAGGCCATCCGTTCATCAACGTCGGGGTGGTGAATGTTGATATTCCCGCCGGGTCCATCGAGGCCAACCGCGCGTTGCGCGACCAGTTTGGCCCCCGTTCCGCCTGGGCCGAAGTGGCTTTAACCCAGTTGCGCGCCCATGGGTTCAACGGCTCCGGGGCCTGGTCCGACGACAGCTCGCTGCGCGCGTCGTCGCACCCGGTTGTCTACACCCGCATCTGGGATTTCATGAGTGCCTATGGCAAAAAACGCGGCGGCACCTACCAGGAGCCGGGCCATATCGGTTACCCCCAGGGCTGCATCTTTGCCTTTGATCCGGAGTTTCCGGCGTTTTGCGACGAGTATGCAGCCAAGAATCTCGCCGCGCTGAAAGACGACCCGTGGCTGCTGGGACATTTCTCTGACAACGAACTGCCGTTCTACCACAAGACACTGGATAATTTTCTCAGTCTGCCGAAGGCCGATCCGGGCCAGAAAGCCGCCGCCGACTGGCTCGCCCAGCGCCGTGCCGGCCGGGCGGATCAATCCACCCTGACGGAAGACGAGCGGCATGACTTTCTCGGCTTTCTGGCCGAGCGTTACCTCTCGATCACGAGCGCGGCGATCCGGAAGTACGATCCCAACCACCTCTGTCTCGGGCCGCGCTTCAATTCCTACGAGCTCGACGTCGCGCCGGTTTTCGCCGCGGCCGGCCGTCATCTCGACGTGATCGCGATCAATTATTACCGTGCCTGGACACCCGATCCCGCCCGAATGAAACGCTGGACCGAATGGTCGGGCAAACCCTTCCTGATCACCGAGTGGTATGCGAAAGGCATGGACTCCGGCTACTCCAACCTGAGCGGCGCCGGCTGGACCGTAAAGACCCAGAGGGACCGCGGCCTGTTCTATCAGAATTTTGCGCTCGGCCTGCTCGAGTCGGGTGACTGCGTCGGCTGGCACTGGTTCAAATACATGGATAACGATCCGTCGGACCTAAGCACCGACCCTTCCAATCGCAACTCGAACAAGGGGATCGTCACGATTCGCTTCGCCCCCTATGCGCCGCTGCTCGAGGCGATGAAGGAACTCAACTCGCAGGTCTACTCGCTTGCGGAGTATTTCGACGGCCGGAAACGCTGAAGACCGGCGTAATTTCACAAGGCGCTCAACAATGAGTGCAGACGGGCGTTTGCTCGCGGTGACCGCCGGCGCTTCGAATGGCCCGGCCTGACTTCGTCAGGGACCGCGCAAGCCCATCTGTTCACCCCAATCCCCACATCCTCTCAGACTAACCTGGCGGGTGGCTCGAAAACCTTTGGCCGGAATTTTATTTCCCCGCCGGATACCGGGCAACTCCATCCCAATCTCCCCGCCCGAGCCCCGGGCCGCATTCTCTCACCCATGGCCCTTGTCACTAACCCGATCCTGCCCGGTTTTCATCCCGATCCCAGCATCGTGCGGGTGGGCGATTGGTATTACCTTGCCAACTCCACCTTTGAGTGGTGGCCGGGCGTGCGAATCCACCGGACGCGCGACCTCGCCCGGTGGGAGCCCGCGGGCTATGCCCTCACGCGCCGCTCGCAGCTCGATCTTCGCGGCTGCCCCGACTCGGGGGGCGTTTGGGCGCCCTGCCTGTCCCACGCCGACGGATTATTTTGGCTGATCCACTCGGACACCAAATCGCTCAAAAGCCGGTTCAAGGACGTTAGCAACTACCTCAGCACCGCCGAAAACATCACCGGTCCGTGGTCGGAGCCGATCAGGCTTAATGCGAGTGGCTTCGATCCCTCTCTATTTCACGATGCCGACGGACGCAAATGGCTGGTCAATCAGATCTGGGATCCCCGGCCGGGCCGCAATGCCTTCGCGGGGATCGCACTGCAGGAGTATTCCGTCGCGGCGCGCCGGCTGGTCGGTGCGCCGGTGAATATTTTCCGGGGCAGTGCCTTGGGCTTGACGGAAGGGCCGCATCTCTACCGCCAGGACGGCTGGTATTACCTCGTGACCGCCGAGGGCGGCACCGGGTGGGAGCACGCCATCACCGTCGCCCGCAGCCGCACCCTGACCGGTCCTTACGAACTCAGTCCGCATCATCCCCTGCTCACGGCGCGCGATCCCAGCGCCCCGTTGCAGAAAGCCGGTCATGGTTCCTTCGTACAGAGCCCCGACGGCCGCTGGCATGTGGCCTACCTTTGCAGCCGCCCGGTTGGGCCCGCGCGGCGCTGCCTCCTCGGCCGGGAGACGGCATTGCAACCATTGGACTGGCCGGCGGGAGACTGGCCTCGTTTGGCGGGAGCCACCGGGCCGGTCGAGCGTTTCGAGCTGCCCGGCGACCAGCCGGTCGGCGACTACTTGCCGGAATTCATTGATGAGTTCCGCGATTCGACGCTGGGGTTTCACTGGAACACGCTGCGCGAGCCGCCGCATCGCGACTGGCTTTCGCTCGCGGAGCGGCCCGGCTGTCTGCGCCTGCGCGGCCGTCACTCGCTTACGTCCGCATTCGATCAAAGCCTGGTTGGCTTCCGGTTGCTGCATCAGGACTGCCGGATCGAAGCCCGGCTGGAATTCGTGCCCGCAAGTTTCCAGCAGACCGCGGGGCTCGCGCTCTACTACAACACCGGAAATTTCTATTATGCCGGGGTCACCCGCAACGATGCGGGCAACCGCGTCCTCCGCATCCTTTCGGCCGTCAACAGCCACCCCCGCGAGGTGCTCGCCACCCCGCATCCGCTCGCTGAATCGGGCGACATTTTGCTGCGGGCTGAACTCCGCCAGGGCCTGCTGAGTTTTAGCGTCGCCTGCGAAGGTACTCCTTTCGAAGTCGTGGCCGGCGGGATTGATGCCACCACTTTGTCGGATGATGCCATCATCGAAGGTGGCAGCTGGGGATTCACCGGCACCTTCGCCGCCCTCTGCGCTCAGGACAGTGGCGATTCCGGTTTGCCCGCCGATTTTACGCGCTTCCATTATCAGTCGATTTTTCAAAAACCCGAAAATGATTTTCCCAAATGAACACGGCAGACGTTGACGCCCTGATCAAGGGTCTGGAGAATCAGCTGAGGATGACCACCGAAAGCATCCCGGTATCCCGGCGCGATACAGATCCCCTCCTGCTTTCCCTGCGCGCCGAACTTGCGGCGGCCCGCCTGCCGCGGATCATAACCAAACCCGCTCTTGCGCGATGAAAAAATCCCAAACAGAACGTCACTCCCCCGGTCGCCTTCTCCTGATGGCGACACTATTCCTTGGAATGATCGCGGCGCCCGCCAGCGCAGCGACCAACCCGCCTCCCGGGTCGAGCGCAACCCCGGCGAAAGAATCGACTCCCCGCGAAATCAAGGGGAGCGAGCCCCATGTCTTCAGGGCCATGGGTGAGGTCGAATTGCGTCTGCACGTCGTCAAACCCGCGGATTGGGATCAGACCCAGCACCGCGCCTGTCTCGTGAGCTACTTTGGCGGCGGGTGGAACAGCGGCACCCCGGAGAGTAGCATCGCCTGGGCGCGCTGGGCAGCCGAGCTCGGCCTGGTGGGCGTCGCCCCCGACTACCGTACGCGCAACCGCTTCGCCAGCACTCCGGAGGATTGCATCGCCGATGGTCGGGCCGCCTTTCGCTGGGTCATTCTTCATGCGGCGGAGCTCGGGATTGATCCCCAAAAAATTGTCGCGCTGGGCAGCTCGGCCGGTGGACATGTCGCCGCCTGGACGGCCATTCCCGCGCACGGGCCCGGGCCCGATGATCCACCCCCGCCGTTCCGACCGGCCGCGCTGATCCTCGTCAATCCGGTGACGGATACCAAGGAGGGCGGATATGGAGGCCCCAAGCGATTCGGCGACAGTGCACCGCGGGCTCTGGCCTGCTCGGTCCCCGACCAAATGTCCCGGAACATGCCCCCGACCCTGGTCTTCCATGCCACGGCGGACCTCACCGTCCCTTATGCCAATTCGGTGTTTTTCCGCGACCGGATGGTGGCAAATGGCAATCGCTGCGAACTCGTCACCTTTCAGGGCTTGGGCCATACCTACAGCTCAAGTAAACTTTGGGGCGAAGAAGGAAGAAAGGCTGAACAACGCACCAAGGCGGAGGCGCTGAACTTCCTGCGCAGCCTTTCCTTGATTGGATCAATCGGGGGCCATCCCTGATCTGGCCGCACCCTTCCGCTCCCGCCCTTATCGTGCCGGTATTTTTTCATATTTGTCTGCCGCTGCTCAACGATGAGCGCAGAGCAGACTTTGTGTTTCTCCCGCCCGTGCGCTGACTTTGAACCATCGCCCCTTTATTTTACCCCATCGTACTCCCATGAATCGCTATCTGAAAATTGCCAATCTACTCCTCTGCTCGGTCGGCTTCGTGAACATGCTCCCAGCCCAAACCACCGCCGATCGAGTGTTGCCCGCCAGCGCGTCGACGCCGGCCGAGCCGAAGAAGGCCAGCGAGGAGACGCTCGTCCTCTCGCCCTTCACGGTGACGAGCAGTCAGGACGTCGGCTTTGTTGCCGCCAATGCGCTCGCCGGCGGGCGCATGGCCACCGCGCTCAAGGATACCCCGGTCGCCTACTCGGTGCAGACCTCCGAATTCCTCGAGGCATTCAATCTGACGGATGTCGCGCAAGCGGCACAGTGGACGGTGAACGCGAATCACAACGAAGGCGACGGCACCTATAAGGCCTTTGGCACGACCGCCGTCTCCCAGGTGAATATCCGCGGCATCAAGGTCAACAGCCCCACGGTGAATTTCTTTCCCACCGCGTACACGTTGGACGGCTACAATATTGACCGGATCGACTATGCGCGCGGTCCCAACGCCGTGCTCTTTGGGGCCGGTGGCATTGGGGCGACCGTTAATACCGTTACGAAGCAGGCGATTGCCGGCAAAACCATCCGCAAGACCCAAGCCCTGATCGGCAGCTACGGCCGCCGCCGGCTGTTGGCTGACATCAACGAGCCCTTCGCCGGCAAGAAGGGCGCCGTGCGCGCAAATTTCATGTGGGAGGATGCGGACACGTGGCGTAACTACGAATGGACAAAAAGGAAGGGCGTCGCCTTGGCCACCACCTATCAGCTGACCCCGAATCTCTCGATTCGCGCTGGCGCCGAGTATATCGACCGGGCCGAGACCAAGGGATTAATGACCATGACCGAAAATATTTCCGGCTGGGACGGCAAGACCAGCACGAGCTTCGGGACGCTCGGCAAGCCGATCATCACCGGAACCACCACCCTGACGACGGCGCTGAGCACGGCGCAACGGGCGGCCTTTGGGGTGGGCGGCGGCGCGAGCGCGGGCGGCGTCTCGGGCACCATGGGCCAGAAGTTTGTGACCAGCACGTTGTTTGGGGCCGATGACGAGATGATGAATATGCAGCGGTATTTCTCCACCGCTGGGGCCAGCCAGAACAGCACTCTCGCCAACAGCGGGCGGATCAATGGCGTGGCGATTATTACGCCCGGGGTTAACCTTGCCTCATACGCCATGATCGACGGCGACCAATTCGCCGATCGCTATACCCTGGCGCTGGCTGGTTCGCCGTATTTTTCCGTTCCCAACCGGAGCTTCACCCCGCTGTGGGCCAACAAGAACCTGCCCACGTTTACCGAACGGGCCAAGAATGGATCAGTGGTTCTAAACTATACCTTGGGCAAAAACCTTTTCTTCCAAGTCGCGGGCAATGCCAATCGCGTCCACATCATGGGCAATACCGCCGTGCGGCGTGGGTCGGAGACCATGCTGATTGATATTAACAAAAATCTGCCCAATGGGAATGTGAACCCGGGTTATCTCCATCCCTATGTGGAATATCTCGAATACCGAAATCCCCGGGACTACGCCAACGAGGGCATTCATCTGCAGGGTGTTTATAAGAAAGATACCAAAATCGGTAAATTCCAATTGAGCGTCATCGGGGGCGGAAACAATGAAGCGACCCGCTTCCGCGCCAGGACCCTGCTCATGCCAGTCCTGAAGACCCTGGCGAGCGGCGCGCTGCCCACAGGCGGGGTAGATCTTGATGCCCGCACTTGGTTGGACGGTAGCAACAGCGCGAATAGCGAGTACGGCGTTTGGAATCGGCTGTACTTGGATCAGCCGAACCGGACGGTGACGGATCCCAGCCAGCACACCTATAAGCTGGTCAACGGCATCAGTGGCATCACGGAAACCGTGAAGCCGACGTGGATGTATGATGCAACCCGCGAAGACAACAACCGGGACACGGTCAAGAAGTACCATTTCTTCCAGACCGCCGGAAACTTGGATCTCTTTAACAACCGTCTGGTGCTGATCGGTGCGTTCCGTCGGGACTTCACTTACCTGGCCGAAAATCGGATCATTTCGTCCGGTGATGAGCCGGTCGGCTGGAACGGCAACACGCTCATTTTCCGTGGGGATGCACCCAAGGACTACTTCGACCTGATGTATCAGCCGAAATCCTCCACCGGCGTCGTCACCGGGGCGCCCATCCCGGCCGATGTTCGCCCGCGGACGGTCGTCAATGGCGTCAGCATTGGCCAATCGCAGTACGCCACTGATCGCTTCAAAAACGACTATAATGCGCCGGCCCTGCATCCGAACATCAATACCTTCACGCTGGGCGGGGTGGTCAACGTCACGCCGTCGGTCGGTATGTACTACAACGTCAGCCAATCGTTCAGCCTTGTGACGGCCTCGCCGACCCTCGATGGATCGTTGCTGCCCCCGACCGCATCACAAGGCACGGATTATGGCATTCGCTATACCCTGCCGAACGGCAAGCTCTCGCTGAGCGCCGGCAAGTTCATTTCTCATCAAGCCGGAGCCGCCGCGACAGTGTCGGGGCTGACCGACTACAACAACATCTACTCCCTGGCCCCGCTTGGTCCGACGGCGGCCGCGGACGCGACCTTGCGAAATACCCACAATCTCGCGAACTTCCCCGTGAATGTGTACGACACCTCGACCGCCGAATCGAGCGGCTATGAGTTTGAACTGACGGCCAATCCCCTGCGGGGCTTGCGCATCACCGCCAACGCGGGTTTTACGGACACGTACGATCACGACAAGAATCCGCGCTTGATCGCGTATTTCGCCTCCGCCGATGCCATGGCCCGCACCATTCTCGCCGAAGGCGGGATCCTGATCAGTGCGGCCAACGTGGCCACGACCCAGGCTATCTACACCGATCCCACCGCGCCTGGCTATAGTGCCGCCAAAGCAAATAATTCCGCGCGCTCAAGCGCGGCGGCCGTTGCGTGGAACGATCTTCAGACTGTCCAGCTCCCAAACAGCGTTGTCGCCAACCTCTATCAGCCCCGCACGGGGATCAATAAATGGGGCGGCAACTTGGCGACGGATTATACCTTTCAATCCGGCCGGCTGAAGCAGCTACGGATCGGCGGGGGCGTTAGAATGCGCACCGGACAGGTCGTCGGCTTCCGCGGGAGCGATACGATCGTGGATCCCAATGATCCGACGAAGGCGATCGACGACCCCACGGTTGATGCAACGACCCCGGTTATTGCCAAAGGCTACACGACCGTTACCGGGTCGCTGCACTATCAGTTCAGGCTGAAGAATAAGTCGCTCGTGCAAATCGATCTGTTTGTGGATAATTTGCTGAACAACACGGATCCGATCTTTAGCAACAACGGGGGCAATTCTAACACCGGCAACACCGTGTTCGCGCCCCGGAGCGGCAGTATTACGGATCCATCCCGGGTCACCATTCCCGGCGTCTTTACCTATTTGACCCCGCGGAACTATACTCTCGCCGTCAAAGTGGATTTCTAAAGGATTCAAATCATGGCAGGAATCATCTAGCGATAGCGGGGGCACCGGATCTCGGCCGCCCCCGCTTCTTTTCCTCCCATGAAAATCCGGGTCCCTATTGCCCTCGTCGCCCTGCTATTTATCGGGGCGATCGCAGTGGCGGAAACCCCGTTCAGCAACGCCGCCGCGCGCCAGGCTCTGTCCCTGAATGGCCGCTGGCAGGTCATCGTCGATCCCTACGACAACGGCTACTTCAACTATCGGCTCGAGCCGTTTGATGCGACCGCCAAGCCGACCGGCGGCTACTTCCTCGATCGCAAGCCAGCAAACCCGAGCGAACTGGTCGAGTACGATTTCGACCGCAGCCCTTCGCTCAACGTGCCCGGTGACTGGAATTCGCAGGAGGAAAAGTTGTTCTATTACGAGAACACCGTCTGGTATCGCCGAAAGTTTGACTTCACGCCGTCGTCGACGACCACCCGGCAATTTCTCCACTTCGGCGGCGCAAATTATACGGCGGATGTCTACCTGAACGGCCAGAAGTTGGGCCAGCACGTCGGCGGCTTCACTCCCTTCCAGTTTGAGGTCACCGGCAAATTGCGCGCGGCCGGCAATTCCCTCGTGGTCCGCGTCAATAACAAGCGCGCCCCCGAGGCGGTGCCCACCGTCAACACCGACTGGTGGAACTACGGCGGACTTACCCGTGATGTCATGCTGCTGGAAACTCCCGCGACCTGCATCCGCGACTATTCCCTCCAGTTGCAGCCAGGCGCCGACCACCGGGTGCGCGGTTATGTCCAGCTCGCCGGCCCGGCGCTGCAGCAATCGGTGAAAGTTGAAATCCCCGCGCTCCATCTCGCGGTCGAAGTCGCGGCGGACGCGACCGGTCGCGCTCCGTTTGAATTTGTACTGACCGGGGCCGAGCTCTGGACTCCCGAGCATCCCCGGCTCTACGAGGTCACGCTCACGGCCGGCGCGGATCATCTCACAGAGAAGGTTGGCTTCCGCACCATCGAGACGCGCGGGGCGGACATCCTCCTGAACGGCAAATCCATTTTCCTGCGCGGCATCAGTCTGCACGAGGAGAATCCCCTGCGCGGCGGTCGGGCCACGACCGCCGCGGATGCGCGTCAGCTTTTGGGCTGGGCCCGCGAGCTCGGCTGCAACTACGTCCGCCTCGCGCATTATCCGCACAACGAGCACATGGCCCGCGTCGCCGACGAGATGGGCATTTTGCTCTGGGCGGAAGTGCCCGTCTACTGGACGATTCATTGGGACAACCCGGCCACCTATGCCAACGCGGAGAATCAGCTGACAGAACTGATCACCCGCGACCGCAACCGCGCCAGCATCATCATCTGGTCCATGGCCAACGAGACGCCCATATCCCCGGCGCGCACCGTCTTCCTGAAAAAACTCGTGGCCCACACCCGGACCCTCGACCCGACTCGCCTGATCTCTGCCGCCATGGAGCGCCACTCCCCGCCGGAAGATCCGAGCACGAATATTGTCGAGGACCCGCTCGCCGAGGTAACCGACCTGGTCAGTTTCAACCAATACATCGGCTGGTATGTCGGGGTACCCGATGATTGCGCGAAGGCGAAGTGGATCATCAATTACAACAAGCCCGTTATTATCAGCGAATTTGGCGGCGACGCCCTGCAGGGCATGCACGGCGACCGGCGCACTCGCTTCACCGAGGAATTCCAAGCCGACCTTTATCGCCAGACGCTGCCGATGTTGGAAAAAATCCCGCAGCTCCGCGGCATGACTCCCTGGATCCTGTGCGACTTCCGTTCGCCGCGCCGGGCGTTGCCGCAGGTACAGGACGGCTGGAACCGGAAGGGGCTCATCGGCGAGAATGGCACACGCAAGCAGGCCTTCGCCGTACTGCAGGAATTCTACGCCCGCAAAGCCGCGGAGGCGGCTATACGCTGACCCGGTAACCCACCACGACGCGCTGGTGATGATCGGGCCCGATTACGGACAAGAGTTTGGGCTTCCCGTGACCTTGTGGCTAAAATAAAGCCAACGGCCCTAGCTGCGGTCTGCGCGACGCCGGTGGCCGCTGACTTGGGTGGCCGCTCGCCTTCGAGCCAGTAAGGCAGCCGCGGTCAATCGCACACTTGTAACTTTGCAGAAACAACTGGCGGAGAAAGATCTCCGCCTGACGGCAGGTCAGATGGTCGCCTGTTTTAGCAACACGGAAGCGGCGGCGCGAGCGCTGGCCGCGGAGTCGGACGACCCAGTGGCGTGGGCCGAGAGGATGGCCCCGTTGATCAGAAGGCTGAGAGCAGCGGCCAATTCCGCCGGGCGGGAGGCCCCGGCCTCCGTGGCGAGCTTGGTCAGCAGCACATTGACCGCTTCCTTGTGATGCCAGGCCGCCCGATGGATGGGGTGGACCGGATCCGGATATTCGCTGAGGGCGCGAATGAAGGCGCAGCCCTTGAAGTCGGCGCTGTCGAACCAGACCTTGAGCCAGTCAAATACGGCGAGCAGGCGGCGGGTGGGGGAGCGGCCCGCCGCTTCCACCGCGGCGGCGAGGGCGGTGCGAACATCGGCATCCAACTTTTCGATGACCGCCACGATCAGCTCGTCCTTCGACGTAAAATGATTGTAGAGGGTCATCTTGGCCACGCCGGCCTCGGCAAGGAGGGTGTCGATGCCGACGATCCGGAAGCCGTCGCGGTAGAACAGCCGCTGGGCGGTGTTCATGAGGTGCGTGCGCTTGGCGGAGACGGCCTCGGGGGCGGCGGCAGGGGACATTAGGGCAATTTGGCTGGGCGCCGGGGCGGCGG
>SESD01000892.1_pt1 | contig 17468 bp, 19 predicted proteins | sample 3171411 | NCBI WGS metagenome assembly SESD01 (sample SAMN06051880, study PRJNA518727) | freshwater metagenome | biome: subpolar coniferous forest; feature: holomictic lake; material: water; isolation source: holomictic Lake 442, 16.5 m depth | place: Canada: near Kenora, Ontario | collected...
ATTTTTCATGGCATAGCATTCATGATACCGACCATCTAAGTCCAATTCAAATATGGGGTCAGGTATGGCGCTTAACGTGGCTTGTAACTGTTCATATAATGAAAATAGCAGTTCTTTTTGTAGCGTTAACTCTTCGTTTTTATTGATTAATTCTTTGTTTGCTGCGATTAACTCATCCTTATATGATGATAATTCTTTCTCTTTATTCTTGATTTCGGTGATGTTATGTTGGATAGCAATCCAATGGGTAAACCACCCACTTTCATTGGCTATAGGGAAGATGGTAAGATTTATCCATAACTCTTCACCATTCTTTTTGTAATTGAGTATATCTTCACGAATGGGTTGCCACTTTTTCAAACTATCACGTATTCGACCAATCGTAATGGGGTCAGTTTTTGGCCCCTGAAGAATTCTGGGGGTTTTCCCCATTACTTCTTCAGACGTGTAACCTGTTTCTTTTACAAAAGTTTCATTGACATAAACAATACGGGGGCCAGGTTCATCAATAGGCTCGGCTTCGCAGATAATAATAGCATCCGTCGAGGAGTTGATAATGTGATAAGCAAATTTGAGAGATTCGTGAATATGATGCTGATTCTCAGCATCATTATTTGGCAATAAGTGCACGGCATCAAATAAATATTTCACAAAAGTCCTTGATCTAGTGATTAGCTATAGTCGGCTTTAATTTTTCATTAATAGCTGTAATATATTTATGTATATCACAAAACAACAACTATCGTATATATGATAAACATATTTAAATCATTGAACTAAAGAAATTGTTAGAAACTGTAATGACTGCTTCTTGGCCCATAACAGCCTAACGGAAAATTAATCAAACTAAATCTAAGTAGGCATCGGCAAAGAAAAAGGGCTGGAGTAAACTCCAGCCCTTCATTTTTTTATTTTATGACGGTCAACAGCGGATTAACAACTGTTTTAAAAGAGACCTTATTTTGCTGGAGTATCTTCACCTTCATCAAAGTTCTTTTGTTTAGACGTATCACCATCTAATATCTGGGTTTGACGTCTTTGCAGAAAGGCATCACGCGTAAAGGCGTAAGGATCTAATGAGGCTTCGTCAATCAAATCATTTGCCGTCAGCAACTCTGTACGCGCATCTAAGAATTGCGCTAAGCGGAGTTGATTGGACAATTCAATTTGACCGCGATTGTGAACGTAGGTGATCGGGTCTGTTGTGATGGTATCGAACACTCTACCAGTAGCATCGCGCACACTAGATGGGCCTAAAATTGGTAAAACCAAGTATGGGCCACTACCAGCACCCCAATAGCCGAGTGTTTGACCAAAATCTTCTTTACGGTATTGAATGTTATCCATAGCGGCTACATCAATAAAGCCAGCAATACCAAATGTACTGTTGATGACAAATCGGCCCGCATCAGTAAAGGCATGATTAAATTTAAATTGTAGCAAATCGTTAAATACGGTAGTAAGTGACCCTAGGTTATTAAAGAAGTTATTAAAACCTTTACGTACGGGGGTTGGCGCTACGGTTTTATATACGGTAGCCACAGGTTTAAATACCGCTTTATCAGCAACATCGTTAAATTTATAAATACCGCGATTGATACCTTCTAACGGATCTTTATTGGCTTGCGAGGCACAGCTACTTAGTAATGCCATTGTGGCTAAGGCCATTGCTAATTGCGCTAATATTTTTTGCATTTGAGTACTCTTCATATCTATGATCAATAACTTACTCAATTATTAATCAGACTGCATGTTATGTCCACATGTATTCAACGTTTTAGCTTGATACACTATATTAATTTCCATAAAACAGGGGGATGCCGTTAATTTTTGCCTATATAATCATAGTCTTGTATAGCGACCTACATTGCGCCCTCATAGAAATCACGCTCTTGTTGCACATCATTAGTGGCTGTTTTGTAAAGTTGCAACGTTAATAACCTTTGTGTTGCATGATCAACGACTGGCTTGGGGTAATCTTGCCCGATCTGGATATTTAATTGTTGCTGGCGGATAGGCGATATTAGCCAAGGTGCATGAATCTCCTTGTGATCACACAGCGCTAATTCCGGCACGTATTTGCGTATAAACTTTCCAGCAGCATCAAATCGCTCGCTTTGGGTAATGGGGTTGAATATTCTAAACCAAGGTTGCGCATCACAGCCAGTACTGGCCGCCCACTGCCATCCACCATTATTCGAGCTGAAATCAAAGTCGATCAATTTCTGTGCAAAATAACGCTCACCCCAACGCCAATCGACTAATAGATCTTTTACCAAAAAACTGGCCGCCACCATGCGTAGGCGATTATGCATAAAACCAGTGCTATTAAGTTGGCGCATAGCAGCATCCACTAAAGGGTAGCCAGTTTTTCCATCGCACCATGCTTGGAATAAGTCGGGATCATTAGGAAATCTTAGTGGGTCAAAGATGCTTTTGTACGCATTACCTGCTGCTACTCGCGGGTTATGGTGCAAAATTTGTACATAGAACTCTCGCCAGATCAATTCATTTAACCAAGTCTGCGCGCCAGTATTAGCGGCTTCCATGGCGGTGCGGGCTAAATGGCGTATAGAGACTGTGCCAAAACGTAAATGCACTGATAAATAAGACACGCCTTTAACTGCAGGAAAGTCGCGCGCTTCTTTGTAATGCTGAATACGATCCTTAAAGTCATCAAAAAGGCTTAGCCCCCCACTCATGCCGGTGGGCAGGCGCATGTTAGCTAAGTTGGTGCGCTTAAATCCCATGCTTTCTAAGCTCGGCATGATTGGGTTGTCGGTCAATTTTGCTAGATGGTGTATGTAAGTATCGACTGGGTAAGGCTGAAGATGAAAATCAGTGACAGTTTTAAGCCACATATTTTTATAAGGAGTAAACACTGAGTAGGGCTTACTAGCTAGCGTTAAGATTTCATCTTTTTCAAAGATGACTTGGTCTTTTTCATGATGAAAGGAGATGCCGTCTTTGTGAAGTTGCGCTTCTACTGCATGATCTCGTGCAATGGCACTAGGCTCATAATCATGGTTAGTCCATACGGCTTCCACATTCAGAACACTTGCTAACTGTACAATTTCAGATTGCGCTGAGCCATGCAACACAATCAGGTCGCCACCTTTAGCGACTAAGGCTGATTTTAGTTCTTGTACACTTTCCCAAATAAACTCAACGCGACGGTCTGCTTTGTCGGCCAGTTGGTCAAGGATATCGGTGTCAAATACAAAAGCACAATACACTTGGTCTGAAGATTCTAGGGCATGAAACAGGGCTGCATGGTCATAATCGCGTAAGTCACGGCGAAACCACACCAGTGATTTTTGGTAAAGTAAGGACAAGCTATTCTCGGTGGTAGGGATGGTTTTGTATGACTGAGTGGGCGCGATATAGTTGCTCAGCGAGCATTACGCGCACCATGGCGTGGGGAAGTGTGAGTTTAGATAAGCCCCATAACCAATCAGCTTTTTCTTTTACTGAGGTGTGCAGGCCGTCCGCACCACCGATAACGAAGGAGATATCACGACCGCTCGTCGTTGCCCCATCTAGCCAGGCTCTAAATTTTTCCGCCAGTTGTAAGGTGGTGACTTCCTGACCACGTTCATCTAAAGCAATTAAATAGTCGCGGCCGACCGCATCCAAAATACGCTTGGCCTCTATGAGCTGGATGTTTTCTGTGCTGTTACCAGCAGCGCGTTTTTCCGGCTTAATCTCAACAATCTCAAGCGTTGCTTCACGCGGCATACGTTTGGTGTATTCTAGGCAGGCGGTCTCAACCCAGTTAGGCATTTTATGGCCGACCGAGATGATGCGCAGTTTCAATGGATGTACTCTAGATTAAAAGCGAATGGTATTGTTTAAATCAAGTTGCCATTAGCATTATTGCAAGGAGTTAAAAACTAGACTGGTTTGATGTGGCCGCGACGTGATTCAGCTTCGCCCCACAATTGCTCAAGATTATAGTAAGCGCGAGTGGTTGGCACCATGATATGGACAACGATATCGTCCAAATCAACTAATACCCATTCTCCCTCTTTTTCGCCTTCAGTACCGCGAATGGCATAGCCTTTTTCTTTCAGTTTTTCACGCACATTGTCTGCAACCGCTTTGGCTTGGCGGCTAGAAGTGGCTGAAGCCACAATCATGTAGTTAGTCATGCTGGTGAGCTTGCGCACATCCATCACGGTAATATCAAAACCTTTAATATCTTCAATCGCATCAATTACTGCGAGCTTCATTGTTTCTAAATCAAATGTCATTTATGCGGCCTGTACTGGAATTGCGTTGCGTTGGGATTGTATGCGATTGTTATCATCAACATACACAAGTTGCGGACTGTATTTATTAAGCTCAATCTCGTTGTAAATGGCAAAGCTGGCGATGATCACAATATCGTGAGGATCCGCTTTATGTGCAGCTGCACCGTTAACTGAAATAATGCCTGAATGCCTGTCCGCGCGAATGGCGTAAGTAGTAAAGCGCTCACCATTGGTGACGTTGTAAATGCTGATTTGTTCGTATTCGTGAATATTGGCGGCTTCAAGCAACTCTTCATCAATCGCGCAGCTACCTTCATAGTGCAATTCGGAGTGCGTAACATGCACGCGGTGCAACTTGGATTTAAGCATTGTTCTTTGCATGTGCTTAACCGTTCTTGAAATGGGAGTGCATTATAGTCTTTTCAAACACTTAGCGCAAAAGATCCACGTTATCAATTAATCGGGTATTTCCTAGCTTTGCTGCCGCCAATATCACCAGCGTCTGATCTTGGCTTGCCGCCGGAGCCAAGCTGATGGAGTTTCTAACTGAAATGTAATCCACTAACCAGCCAGTAGCCTGTAAGCGTTCACTGGCAAGCATGGTTAAGGCGTTAAAGTCAGTATTGCCATGCTGAATTTGCAACTTAATAGCGTTTAATTCCTGATGCAGTTGTGCTGCGGTATTTTTCTGATCTGCAGTTAAAAAGCCATTACGTGAACTCATGGCTAAGCCGTTGGATTCACGCACAGTGTCGCCAGCGATGATAGTGATGGGCAGATTAAACTGCTTCACCAGTTCCCGGATAATGTGCAGTTGTTGAAAGTCTTTCTTACCAAATACCGCCAGTTGTGGCATCACTATATTAAATAGCTTAGCCACTACAGTGGCAACGCCTGAGAAATGCCCAGGACGCGATGCGCCGCAAAGTTCATTGGCGATATCAGGGGCTGTAATGGTCATGGTTTGATTGAGCTGGTCGCCATCAAACTGCGGGTACATTTCAATGACACTAGGGGCAAATACGATATCTACCCCCGCCGCAGCTAGCTTTTCACAATCAGCTTCAAGGCTACGTGGATAGTTGGCTAAATCTTCATTGGCACCAAACTGCAATGGGTTGACAAAAATACTGACCACCACGCATGCGGCTTGTTGTTTGGCGAGTGCCACCAAGTGTAAATGACCCGCATGCAAGTTGCCCATGGTCGGCACTAACGCTGTGTTGGACTGGTGTTTTAATGCACTTCTTAATGCCGCAACCGTTTCAATAATCTGCATGATTTAGAATTTGACTACGCTAGTAAGAATGCTCTGGGGCTGGGAAAGTTTTTTGTTTGACGGCCAGCACGTAAGCACTAATGGCAGCTTGAACGCTGCTAGTACCTTGTAAAAAGTTATGCACAAATCTTGGCGATTTAAAATCACTGGGATTTTTATGGGCAGGGCCAGTGTAGATACCTAGTAGGTCTTGCAACACGAGCACCTGACCGCTGCAATCAGGTCCAGCGCCGATGCCAATAGTAGGCGTCGCAATGCTAGAAGTGATTTGCTTGGCGAGCGCGGCGGGCACCATTTCCAATAATACAAAACCAACACCAGCATTACTCATGGCAATGGCATCTGATGTAATGCGCTTAGCGCTATCCTCAGTTTTCCCTTGAATCTTATAGCCCCCCAACTCTTGCACAGACTGTGGTGTAAAGCCTAAGTGTGCACACACTGGAATGTGATGATCGACTAGATGTCGTGCGATCTCCACCATAACGCCGCCACCTTCTAGTTTGACCATATGCGCCCCGGCGTCAATCAGTTGTTTGGCATTGGTGTAGGCCTGCTCAGGATTGTCGTAGCTAGAAACTGGCATATCGGCAATTAGCCAAGTGCTTGGCGCACCTGCTGCCACGCAGCGTGTGTGGTAAATCATGTCTTGCATCGTAACGCTTAGGGTATTGTCAGCGCCTTGCAGCACCATACCTAGAGAATCACCAATCAGTAAAATATCCACCCCAGCTGCGGCACTTAATTTTGCAAAAGTCGCATCATAGCAAGTGAGCATTGCAATCTTTTCTCCTAAGCCAATGATTTGACTAAGCTTACTTTTGGCTGATGAATGATTGTTAGGCATTGAGTTGGCGTGCGCCCTCACTTAATCAAAGTTAGGGTTAAAGAACTCGCGCTGCCCTATAATTTGCCCAATGCGATTGATAAGCAATTTGAGCGCGCTTGGATTTTTTAATATATTAAGCTTTTCATTATTGACGATCAGCACAGGCGAGCTATCGTAATTATGGAAATAGGCGCTATAAGCGTCTGATAGACGTTCAAGATACTCGCGTGGCATGTCTTGTTCATAACCGACATTGCGTTCTTCTATGCGCTCCACTAATGCGTCTAGCGGCGTTTGTAGGTAGATTACCAAGTCAGGCTTAGGCGCGTTGAGATGCAGGTGTTGGTAAATTTGGTGATATAAAGCATATTCTTCATCATCTAAATTCAACCTAGCAAATATCGGATCTTTTTCTAAGAAAAAGTCGGCCACAATTGGCTTGGCGAACATGTCGCGTTGGTTCAAATCTTTAATTTGATTGGCGCGCTGAAATAAAAAGAATAGCTGCGTTGGCAACGCGTAACGCCGAGCATCCTGATAAAAGCGCGGTAAGAATGGGTTGGACTCTGCCTTCTCTGACAAATAATCTACCGGAAATTGATCAGCCAGCATTTTGGCTAGCGTGGTTTTCCCACAGCCAATTGGGCCTTCAACCACAATATAAGGAAATTTTTTAAAAATGCTCATGCGTTTAGTTTCTTTACACCTGTGAGTAAATGATCATTCATCAATAACGCTATTTTGCCATGTTTTGCTAAGGATAGATGCGGCGCTATTTCAAATAGTGGCAATAAAACAAATCCCCGCTCGTGCATGCGCGGATGTGGCAATGTCAGTTGAGGGCTATTCAGTTCTATGTTGCCATAGATTAGCAAATCACAATCTAGCACCCGTGGCGCATTTTGGTATGGGCGTTGCCGCCCAGCCGTATGTTCAATCGCCAATAAAGCTGCCAATAATGCGGCTGGTTCTAACGCAGTTTCTAATGCCACGACTGCATTAATAAAGTCGGGGATTAGCGCTAATGCATCCTCAGCATAACCGATGGGCGCAGTTTGGTATAAAGATGAGGTTTTAAGTACCTGCGTATTGGGGATGTTATCCAAGGATAGCATCGCACGCTGGACCTGTTGTATCGGATTCTCTAAATTGCTACCCAAGGCGACGTAAGCGAGCGTCATTTGAGACCATATTGCGCAAGATGCAATCCGAAATTAGTCTGTCTATTCCTTAGCGGCGCTAACATCAGTATTACCTGGCTTCTTGCGATTTCTTTTTCTACGTTTTTTTGGAGCCGTATCTGCTTGCAGCATTTCTGCACGAGTATCACCCTCGGCGTTCGCGAATGCCGTCCACCACTCGCCAATTTCCATCGGTAATTCACCTGATTCGCAGCGCAGTAATAAAAAGTCATAAGCTGCACGATAGCGTGGATGCGTCAGCAGACCAAAAGGACGTTTGCCCGCACGTTGTTCAAATCGAGGTTGTAAACCCCAAATCTCTTTCATGGTTGCGGTGTAACGGTTGTGGATCGCGAGCTTTTCGGCTTGGGTAGCAATAACTTCATTCATTGCCATATGCAGTGCGGGCGTCAGATGATGGCCTTCGGCTTTGTAGATTTCCCATGCTGCTAGCATTTCATGCCAAAGCAGGGTGGCGAATAAAAAGCTAGGGTTAGCCGATTTTCCAGAGAGCACGCGGTCATCAGTATTTTTTAATGCCAGCATCACAAAGCGCTCACCCATCGGTTGCTCTAGCACAACATCTAGCATCGGCAGTAGGCCATGATGCAAGTGTTGTTCGCGCAAAGCGCTGACACTCTCCATGGCATGGCCAGAGAGAAATAGTTTTAACATTTCATCAAATAAGCGGCTAGGTGGCACGTCTTGTAATAAATCGGCCATTTTGGCGATCGGTGCCTGTGTGGAGGGTTCGATTTTGAGGCCTAACTTGGCTGACAAACGCACTACGCGCAACATGCGCACGGGGTCTTCGGCGTAACGGGTTTCCGGTTTGCCTATCATGCGCAATACGCCCGCTTTAATGTCAGTATAGCCGTGATGGAAATCCAACACTTGCTGGCTACTAGGATCGTAATAAAGTGCATTGGCAGTAAAGTCGCGGCGGAGCGCGTCGTCTACGATAGAGCCAAACACATTGTCACGGATAATGCGTCCTGAGTCGGTCACCTTGGAGTCGCCATCCGCCTCTAAGTGACTGCCACGGAAAGTAGAAACCTCTAAGGTTTCATCGCCAAATAATACGTGCACCAATCTAAACCTTCGCCCAATAATACGTGAGCGTCTAAAGACACGGTTCACTTCCTCTGGGGTGGCATCGGTTGCAATGTCAAAGTCTTTCGGGATGCGATTTAATAGCAAGTCACGCACGGCGCCACCGACGATGTAGGCTTCAAAACCAGCTTTTTGCAGACCTTCTATGGTTCTGTGCGCACCGCTACTGAGTAAATTACGATCTATTTTGTGCGCATGATGTTCAATCACCACTGCACCTTTTGTGCTAGCGGCATGATTGCTTCTATGGATCGTTTTCTTGGTGCTTAGGGGAGGGCGATTGGACTGTGGGTGTTTAGGTCTAGCACCGCCGGCCTTAATAGGCTCTGGCTTAGTGTTTTTAGTCTTGAAAATTTTAGCGAACAGTCTTTTAATCATGGGTGGATTATAACTTAAGCAACACCATAAAAATTAGCCCTGTGCATTTTTCCAAAGGACATCCAAAACGCCAGCCTCTTTATTCATGGTGCGGCACATGACAAATAACAAGTCAGATAAGCGATTTAAATATTGCAATGAAATGTCGGTGACGGTTTCATTGCGGTGCAATTCTACTAGCTTACGTTCTGCGCGGCGGCACACCGTGCGTGCAAGGTGGCAATAGGCGGCGGCTTTGCTGCCACCAGGTAAAATGAATTCTTTTAGCGGTTCCAACTCATCATTAAGGGTATCAATGGCTTCTTCTAAATCATCGATGCGAGTTTGCTGCAAAATAACGTAGCCTGGTATACAGATTTCACCACCAACGTTAAATAAATCGTGCTGAATTTGCGTCAATAAGCCTATTAAATGCTCAGGCACTGGCTCCGTTAACATAATGCCAATAACCGAGTTGAGCTCATCCACATCGCCCATCGCTTCAACACGCAAGCTATCTTTGTTGATGCGACTACCGTCACCTAAGCCGGTCGTACCATCATCGCCTGTACGTGTATAAATTTTACTTAATCTATTGCCCATGATGCATTCCTTTTAGCGCTATTTTGCGACCAAGTCCCAACTAAGACTTATGCCCCAAACTGTATATAATACAGCCATTGTAACTGATGCTGGCCTGGTAATGAACGCTCATCCTAATAACACTAACGCTAGACCAATCGCCGTATTTGATTCGGGCGTGGGTGGCATTTCAGTTTTAAAGCATATCCACCAACTACTCCCTAACGAAAATCTACTTTATGTAGCCGATAGCATCCATGCGCCTTATGGCAATAAAAGCGCGGCCGAAATTCAAGCGCGGTGTTTTGCAATCGCTGAGTTTTTAATCGCCAAAGACGCCAAAGCATTGGTTGTAGCCTGTAATACCGCCACCGCTGCCGCTATTGATCAAATGCGGGCTAAATACAGTTTGCCCATTATTGGTATGGAGCCGGCGGTAAAGCCTGCAGCCGAAGCTAGTCGGTCAGGCATTATTGGTGTGCTAGCCACCACCGGCACGCTTCAAAGTGCGCAGTTTGCGGCATTGTTAGAAAGTTATGGTCGTAATGTAGAAGTGGTCACGCAAGCGTGTGTTGGCTTGGTGGAATGCGTAGAGCGTGGCGAATTGAGTCAAGAAAGCACACGCGCATTAGTGAAGCGGTATTGCCAACCTTTATTAGATGAGGGGGCTGATAGCATAGTGCTTGGCTGCACGCATTACCCCTTATTGAAATCGTTGATTCAAGAAGTGGTAGGCGCAGACGTGGTGCTCATTGATACTGGCGCCGCAGTGGCCAACCAGTTAAAAAGCCGATTACTTGAACAGGGATTGTTGGCAGACGTTGATCAAATTGCTAGCATCAATTTTTGGAGTAATAGTGACAGTGCTAATGCCGAAAATGTAATCGCGCAGTTATGGGGTGAACCCATTAAGGTGTCACATTTCTAGCCTTACCAGGCTAGAAAAGACTAGTGATGTTTGACGACTTCGCCAGCTTTAAGTTTGTATTGCGTGCCGCAGTATGGGCAAGCCACTTGACCTGTTTTAGCCACATCCAAAAAAACCCGCGGGTGTGATGACCAAAGCGCCACCTCATTGGTTGGGCAATGTAGAGGCAAATCTTTAGCGCTGATTTCAACTGGTTTTGCGGTGGACATGTTCAGTATTCCCAATGGGCTATTTCTAAAGGGGACATTCCCATTAATGAGAATGTCCTTAGCTGGTTAAACCAATGTTAGCCAATCAGCGTGTTGAGGTGACTTGCCAGTAACCGCATCAAAATACATTTTCTGTAATTGTTTGGTAATAGGACCTGCAGTACCTGTGCCAATATTACGGCGATCAAGTTCGCGAATCGGAGTCACTTCAGCGGCAGTGCCAGTAAAGAAGGCTTCGTCTGCCGAATACACTTCATCACGGGTGATGCGCTTTTCAATGACAGTTAAACCAATTTCAGCGGCCAGTTGCAAAATGGTGTCACGGGTAATGCCTTCTAGAGCGCTCGTTAAATCTGGCGTGTAGAGTTTGCCGTTACGAATAATAAATACGTTCTCACCAGAACCTTCAGCGACAAAACCATCAACGTCTAATAAAAGCGCTTCATCGTAACCATCTTGTGCAGCTTCTTGATGGGCTAAGATTGAGTTCATGTAATTACCATTGGCTTTGGCTTTACACATGGTAATGTTGACATGGTGGCGTGAGAATGAAGAGGTCTTGACACGAATACCGTTATCAAGGGCTTCTTGGCCCATATAGGCACCCCATTTCCAAGCAGCCACAATCACGTGGGTAGATAAAGTTTTAGCGGAAATACCCATCGCCTCTGCACCATAAAACGCCATAGGGCGCATATAAGCAGATTCCAAATTATTTTCGCGCACAGCCGCTTTTTGCGCTTCCATCATTTCTTCTTTGGTAAAAGGCATTTTCATTTGCAGAATATGCGCTGACCTAAATAAGCGATCGGTATGTTCTTTCAGGCGGAAGATGGCAGTGCCCTTGTCTGTTTTGTAGGCGCGTACACCTTCAAATACACCCATGCCGTAGTGCAAAGTATGAGTTAAAACATGGGTAGTGGCATCGCGCCAGTTGACCATTTTTCCGTCATACCAAATAACGCCGTCGCGGTCTGCCATCGAACTTGGAATTGCCATGTTGCTGCCTTTTGAACGAATTTTGTAAAAGCATTATTGTAAACTAAAGGATGGCTTTGTTTCAGCATGTTAAAATCTAATCTATCTAATTTTTAAAGCTTTCGGAGTTTTACAGTGCATTCTTTACTAAAAAGCCTCAGTTTTCTTTTATTGATCTGCATACTAACCGCCTGTAAACCTGCAGTGGATAGCAATAAAACCGTGGCTACCGATATTACTGGCGCTGACTTTGCGCAAGGCTTGAGCCTTACGGACCACAATGGTAAACCGACTAGCTTGCAGGACTTTAAGGGCAAGGCTGTGGTGTTATTTTTTGGTTACACGCATTGCCCAGACGTGTGCCCAACGACCATGCTTGATTTAAAGCACACCATGAAACTCCTAGGTAAGCGTGCTGATGAAGTTCAAGTGCTGTTTGTTACCCTTGATCCAGAGCGTGATACACAGGAAGTTTTGGCGAAATTTGTACCATCGTTTGATCCACGCTTTATTGGTTTACGCGGTTCGGTGGCTGAGATTAATGCCACGGCTCAGGTGTTTAAGATTTTTGCGAGCAAAGTACAATCCGAGGGTAAAGGGGCTTACACCATAGACCATAGCGCAGGCTTGTATGTATTCGATAAGGCTGGAAAGATCCGTTTGTATGTGGAGTATGCGGAGAAGCCTGCTGATATTGCGCACGATATTCTGCACATTTTGTAGAAATACTGTCCGCGATTAATCGTGCTTCACATGACGTGCAGTTTTGGTGACCATGCTTTCAGTTCTTTTTCTGCGGCTTTGTAATCTGGATAAATGCTTGCGACTTCCGCCCAAAATTTAGCAGAATGATTCATCTGCTTTAAATGTGCCAGTTCATGGCAAATCACATAATTAATTAAATGTGGCGGCGCCTGTAATAGTCGCCAATTTAGTCGCACCTCTTTTCTAGAGTTGCAACTTCCCCAACGCGTGCGTGCGCTCGATAATAATAGGGTAGGCATGGCTACGCCTAATTTAGTGGAAAATAGCGCTAGACGTCTTGCAAAATCAACGAGCGCCTGCTTTTTGTACCATTGCAACACTTTGCGCGCAACGGCGGCTTGGTCATCGTGATTAGGCATCGCTAAGTGCAATACACCTGGGCTGTAATCGACTGCGCGACTGCGGCTATCATGATCTAAAGCCAATGTGACGGTGTTGCCCAATAACAGCAATTGCTCACTATCTTGCCACTGCATGACTGGGATTTTTTGGTTTTTAGCGGTGGCGAGTTTTCTGAGGATCCAGTCTGCCTTCAGCGAAATGATCCGCTCTAGCTCAGCCATCGACACGCGCAGTGGCGCATGAATAACCAAGCCTTCAATAGTGATTTTTAAACCGACGGTGCGACGCTGTCTGCGCTCTAGGTGATACTGCAGATGGTCACCAGAAGGTAAGGTGAGCGTGTGGGTCATGGGGTTTATTGAGGCTGATGCAGTGCTGCGGTTTCGGCGTTAATCCAAGTTTCGACTTGGCCATTGACCGCTTCTGGTTTTAAATGGGTGCAGTCTATGGGCTGACCGATGCTGACCGTAATCACGCCAGGTTTTTTCAGCCAACTATTTTTCGCCCAGTGTAGTCCTGCATTATGCGCTACTGGCAACACGGTAGCTTTGGTGCCACTAGCTAACCAGGCGCCACCGATATGAAATTTACTTTTTTTGCCTGGCGCAATCCGTGTGCCTTCAGGAAATACAACCACCCACAAGCCCTGTGATAGACGTTGCTGACCAAGTTGTATCAGCTGTTTAAGCGCTTCACGGCCTGCACTACGCTGAATGGCGATAGGGGATGTCATCGCTAGGCCCCAGCCGAAAAAAGGAATCCACAATAGTTCACGTTTCATCACATAGGCTTGCGGTGGAAAAATCAGCTGAAACGCTAATGTTTCCCATGCTGATTGATGTTTAGCCAAAATGACGCAAGGGCTGGAAGGTATATTTTGCGCGCCTTTGACTTCATAACGGATATTGCAAGTCAAAGCTAACCACCACAGCATAATGCGTGCCCATGCGCTGATAATTTGATTGCGTCTAATGCGATTGAACGGGAATGTTAGTAAGGCTAGTACCGAGAAAATGGGGGTAAATAGCCATTGGCCCAGGCTAAAAACGAGTGAGCGCAGTATCAACAAACTTATGCGTACTCTGCAATAATACGTTGCACGGCTTCACTTAAATCCGCGCAGACCCAAGTGTTCTCAGGTAAGGCCTTTTCTGGCTGATTGGATTCAGATAAAGTCAGTTCGCCTTTGCCAGTGCGCACCAAAATTGGCTGGCAACCCGCCTTGGCGTAAGCCTGTAAGTCACGTAGTGCATCACCTACTGCAGGTACTTTATTTAACTCGACCGAAAAACGTTTTCCGATTTCTTCAATCATGCCAGGCTTGGGTTTGCGGCAACTACATTGATCATCTGCCGCGTGTGGGCAGTAAAATATAGCATCTACCCTCGCACCCATTTGTGCTAGTTCGCGCTGCATTTTTTCGTGGATATTATTTAAGGTCGCCATATCAAACAAACCGCGACTAACTCCCGATTGATTGGTAGCAACGGCAATTCTAAAGCCAGATTGATTTAGTAAAGCCATGGCATCTAGACTGCCTGGAATCGCAATCCATTCGTTAGGGCTTTTAATAAAATTAGCGCTATCTTGATTAATCACACCATCGCGGTCGAGAATCACCAGTTTCATGCGCGTTTTTCCTTAGCTAGCCAATTTAGATAAATCTGCAACACGGTTCATCGCGTCGTGAAGCATGGCAAGCAAGCCTTGGCGGTTAGCGCGCAGTGCAAGATCATCCGCATTCACCATAACGCTATCAAAGAAGGCATCTACCGGCGTTTTTAATGCAGCGAGCGCTTGCAGTGAAGCGGTGTAGTCACCACTTTCAAACGCGCGGTCTGCTTCTGGTTTGACTGCAACCAGTGCTTGATGTAATGCAATTTCAGCCGCTTCTTGCAGTAGCGCCACAGACACTTCAGCCTTGATTTCACCTTCTATTTTTTTCAGTATATTGCCAACGCGCTTATTAGCGGCGGCTAATGCTGGGGCTTCTGCCAGCGTTGAGAAGGCGCGGACCGCAGTCAGGCGTGTTGGTATTTCTGTAAGCAATTGTGGATTTAACGCCAGCACAGCGTCGACTTCTTGTGGGCTAGCACCTTGGTCACGCAAATTCACGCTTAAACGGTCAAAGCAGAAATCTTTGATCGATTGAACGGTGGCTTGGGTATTGCTGGCTTCGGCATGGCCTTCTTGAGCAAATTGTTGCAGCACATCCTGAATCAGTTGTTCAAATGGTAGGGCCAATTTAGCTTCAATGAGCATACGAATAATGCCGAGCGCTTGGCGGCGTAAGCCAAATGGATCTTTATCACCAGTTGGTTTTTCACCGATGCTAAATAGACCTACTAAGGTTTCTAATTTGTCAGCCAGCGCCAATACAATGCCCACTTGATTGCGAGGCAATTCATCGCCAGCAAAGCGCGGTTTGTAATGGTCTTCTATGGCGTAGGCAATCGCATCGTCCCAGCCTTCATGTTGCGCATAATAGCGCCCCATAATGCCCTGCAGTTCAGGGAATTCGCCAACCATATCGGTCAGTAAATCTACTTTTGAAAAGCCAGCAGCAATCGCCACGGCTCGTCCCAGTTCGCTATCACCCACTTGATTGGCAATCGCGGCAGCAATTTTGACCACGCGCTGATTACGTTGTAGTTGGTTACCAAGCTTATTGTGGTAAACCACTTTCACTAAGTCGGCTACTCTAGATTCCAAGGTTTTTTTGCGGTCTTGATCAAAGAAGAATTTAGCATCAGCGAGTCGCGGGCGAACGACGCGCTCATTGCCACCGATGACGCTACTAGGATCATCAGGACTAATATTAGACACAATCAAAAACTGATTACTTAACTTATTGTTGGCATCCAAGAGTGGAAAGTACTTTTGATTGGCCTTCATGGTCAAAATCAAACATTCCTGCGGTACTTCCAAATACACCGCTTCAAATTGGCCAAGTAATACATTAGGACGTTCAACCAATGCAGTCACTTCATCCAATAAGGCTTCATCCTCAATGGGTTTGAGGCCGGCACTTAAACCCGCAGCCTTAAGCTGACGTGCAATCTCGGCTTTTCGCTCACTAAAACTGGCGATGACCGCACCTTCAGTGTTGAGTTGTTCTGCATAATGATCCGCATGTTTTAAAACAAGCGGTGACACTTTTGCTTCGAAGCGGTGGCCTTGGGTTTGCTTACCAGCGCTTAAACCTAGTGCAGTCACAGCAACTACTTCGCTACCATGTAAAGCCACTAGACCATGGGCTGGGCGGACAAAGTTCACACCAGTCCAGCCGTCAGCTAATTGGTAAGTCATCACTTTAGGGATGGGTAATTTACTAATGGCGTCATGCAAAGCGATTTGAAGGCCGTCTTTTAGCGCTACGCCTGCTTGCACCACATCCAAAAATAAAGCGGCATTCTTGCCATCCATTTGCTGCGTTAGATTGTTGACTGCGCTTTCATCTAAGCCCATGCCATTAAGACGTTTAATCAAGGCAGGGGTAGCCTTGCCGTCGGCATCTAACCCTACGCTCACAGGCATGAGTTTTTGTGTAATCGCTTTATCTGCTGAGGTCGCTAACACTTGCGTAATATGCACTGCCAAACGACGTGGTGAGGCATAAGGTGTTACTACCGCAGTTGCATCAGCCAAGCCTTGTGCGACTAGTGACTCTGCCAATACATTGGCAAAGGCGTCACCTAATTTATTTAATACTTTAGGCGGCAGTTCTTCTACAAATAGTTCTACTAATAAATTTTGTGTACTCATTATTTTCTCGTTCGTGTCCGTCATAGCCAGTTAAGCGACTTTTTTAGCTAACAGTTCTAGCACTTCGCCGGCATGGGCTTGATTGGCCATGGGAAAGCCCAAGCGTGCACGGCTTTCTAGATAGCTAGCCGCTACAGAACGCGCTAAATTACGAATGCGACCGATATAGCCCGCACGCTCAGTGACTGAAATCGCACCACGGGCATCGAGCAAGTTAAAGGTATGCGCTGCTTTTAGAATTTGTTCATAGGCGGGCAACGCCAGTTCACTTTCCATTAAGTGCTTGGCTTGTTTTTCGTGAGCATTAAAAGCGGTAAATAAAAACTCAGCATCAGAATGCTCAAAGTTATAAGCACTTTGTTCTTTTTCATTTTGCAGATAAACATCACCATAACTTAAACCTTCAGTCCAAGTCAGGTCGTAGACATTGTCTACTCCTTGTAGGTACATGGCCAAGCGTTCTAAACCATAGGTAATTTCGCCAGTGATGGGTTTGCAGTTAATGCCGCCCACTTGCTGGAAATAGGTAAACTGCGTGACTTCCATACCATTTAACCAAACTTCCCAACCTAAGCCCCAAGCCCCTAAAGTTGGATTTTCCCAGTCATCTTCAACAAAGCGAATGTCATTCTTTTTTAGGTCAAAGCCCAAGGCTTCTAATGAACCAAGATACAGTTCAAGAATATCCGCAGGTGCAGGTTTAAGTACGACTTGAAATTGGTAGTAATGCTGTAAGCGATTTGGGTTTTCACCATAACGGCCATCTTTAGGACGGCGGCTAGGTTGCACGTAAGCGGCTTTCCATGGTTCAGGGCCAAGTGAGCGTAAGAACGTAGCTGTATGGCTAGTGCCAGCGCCGACTTCCATATCGTATGATTGTAGTAGGG
>SESD01000895.1_pt1 | contig 17460 bp, 15 predicted proteins | sample 3171411 | NCBI WGS metagenome assembly SESD01 (sample SAMN06051880, study PRJNA518727) | freshwater metagenome | biome: subpolar coniferous forest; feature: holomictic lake; material: water; isolation source: holomictic Lake 442, 16.5 m depth | place: Canada: near Kenora, Ontario | collected...
ACAGCCAACAAAGTGGCAGCGGCGTCCCGCCGCTGCTCTCGGGGTCAACTTCGCCGCGGCGAGACGCCGCGGCCACTTTGACGGCATTGACCAAATATTTGACTGGCCCGAGGCGGGCGTATCTGCTTGAATGCTTTGATCTTCCGGCTGTGCTTTAGGAACGGGGCATCATGGCACGTGTGACTGGCAAATTCCCGCGGGGGCGATGGAGCTTGTGCGGGCTTGGCGTCCTGGTTTGTCTCGGCCTGCTGCTGCCCGCGCTGGCCGGCGCGCAGGGCGCGGGCAGCGCCAGCACCGGGCCGCAGGCCTCGGTGCGCGAAATCCGCGAGAAGGCCTACCGCTGTTTTGCGGCGGGCGAGTTTGACGCCGCCATCCCCGAGTTCGAGCAGCTCATCCAGATCTTCACGGACACCAAGGACAACACGATCAAGATGGGGCTGGAGCAGGCCTACTACAACGTCGGGCTCTGCTATTTTTTCACCGCCAACTTCCCGGCCTCCGAAAAGGCCTTCCTCAACTACGTCAAGAAGTACCCGCACTCGGCGCACACCTCCGAGGCCTATGTCTACATTGCCGACTGCAAGCGCCTGGCGGGCAAGGGGGATGAGGCCATCAAGGCCTACTACGATGCGCTCAAGCGCTACGAGTTCGGCGCGGACATCCGCACCGACGTCTACTATTCCATCGCCCAGTGCCACCTGGTGAAGGATGACTGGGGCGCGGCGCGGGGGCCGCTTTACAAGGCCTTCCGCTGGGCCCCGGACAGCCTGCGCCGCAACCGCGCCGCCACCTATCTGGCCACCGCCTACCTCAAGACGCTGAACCTGGAGAAGATCTACCCGATGGTGCCGTTCCTGCTGCAGCGCGATTCGCTGGCGGCGCGCTCGATCGCCTTCAACATGGCGGCGCTGGGCGCCGGCGACGCGCTGTTCGCGGAGGAGCGCTACCGCGAGGCGTTCTGGGTGCACCGGCTGGTCTATCCGCACGACGAGGTGCTCGTGCGCACGGAGGCCTTCCTCGAGTTCCTGCAGAAGCGCGTGGAGTTGGAGAAGCGCGACCTGACCGATCCGCGGCGGCTGATGCGGCTGCAGGAGTGGGTCGGCGAGACCGAGGCGGAGATCAAGGCGATGGCCGAGCTTGAGAACTACGACGCCGAGCTCGAGTACCGCATCGCCCGCGGCTACATGGAGGCCATGCGCTACCGCGAGGCGCGCGAGCTGTTCCTGCACCTGAGCGTGGTGGGGGGGAAGGAAAAGGCGGAGGAGTCGCTCTACCTGGCGTTTGCCTGCTCGTCGCGCCTGCTGCCCTGGGCGCGCGCCTACGAAGTCGGCCGGCAGTACATGGAAAAATATCCCGGCGGCCAGTGGTACGACGAGTTGACGCTGATGATGGGGCAGATGTACGCCAAAGAGCAGAACTGGGCCGAGGTCATCCGGCACCTCGGCGGGGTGCTGCAGAACCGCCCCAATCACCAGTCTGCGGCCGAATGCCTGTTTCTGACCGGGTACGCCCACTTCATGGAGGAGCAGTTTGACCTGTCCGTGGCCAGGTTCCGCGACCTGCGCAAGCGCTTTCCTGGAACCGAGCTGCTGTCCGGCGCGATCTACTGGACCGCCATGTCCCTGATGTTCAACAGCAACTACGAGGAGGCGGCCAAGGAGTTCGACGAGATGCTGTCGCACCACCCGGAGGCCATGTACGTCGAGGACGCCTCGTTCCGGCGCGCCATCTGCAACTACGCCACCGGGCAGTTCGACGCCGCGGAAGGGCGTCTGGCCGCGTTCATCCAGGCGCACCCGGAGAGCAAGCTGGCGGCCGAGGCGTGGATGACCCGCGGCGACATCGCCGGCGCGCAGGCCCGGGTGGACGACGCCGTGCGCCACTACCAGCGGGCCACGGAGTTCAAGGACGACGTGATCAACATCGAGCACTACAACCACTGCGCCTTCCAGGCGGGGCAGATCCTGTGGGACGCCAAGAAGTTCAAGGACGCCGCCGCCCACTACCGGCGCTACATCGAGCGCAACCGCCCGGACTCGAACATCCCGCTGGCGGTCTACTGGATCGGCCGCACGCTGGTCGAGACCGGGGAGCCGGTCGGCGCCGCGCGCTACTACAAGGATGCCGTGCTCAAGTACGGCGCCGACCGCAAGCAGATCGGCGTGGACATGATCCTCGATGAGTGGGTGGCCACGACCCACCGGCTGCCGGCCGACCAGGCGCGCGGCGCATGGAACGAGCTGCAGCAGTCGCTCCGGACGGCGCGCAGCGCCAACGACCAGGTGGGCACGCTGCGCCTCACGCGCGTGCTGATGTTCCATCCCGACATCAAGCCGCTGGAGCGCGAGCAGGCGCTCGACAAGCTGCTGCAGCCGGAGAATATCACCAACGCCAGCCCGGCCGTGCTGGAAAGCATGCTCGACGGCGCCATCCAGCGCCACCAGACCAACCTGGCTGTGGCCGTCGCCCAGAACATCATCGCCGAGTTCACCGAGACCGACTATGCGCTCAATGCGCGCCTGTTCCTGGCGCGCAACAACATCGAGCTCCTGCGCACGGCGCCGGCCGAGAAGGTGAAGACGCTGCGCGACGAGGCCATCAAGCACCTCGACGTGATCCGGACGGTTTTCGCCAGCAACGAGGAGGCGGCGCAGGCGCTGATGCTGCTGGGCCGCCTCTACCGCGAGGACAACAAGCTCGACGATGCCGACAAGTGCTACGAGTCGGTGCTCTCCGTCCGGACCTGGGGCAGGTTCTGGCCGGAGGCGCTGTACGGCCGCGGCCTGTGCGCCGAGGCGCGCCGGGAGCCGGCCGCCCTGACCAAGGCCACGGCCTATTACGAGCGCATCTACGTGATGTACGGAAAGTACCGGGACTGGACCGCCAAGGCGTATCTGCGCCGCGCCGAGTGCCTGCACCGCGCCTACTTTGACGAAAAGGCCCGGGAGACCATCCAGGAGATGCTCAAGGCGGACGACCTGGCGCAGTATCCCGAGTACGGGCAGGCCAGACAGTTTCTGGCAAAACTGACGGGCGGGGAGTCCGCAGACAAATGAAGACGCTGGCCTCCAGGCAGACAGTTCGAATGACCGGTGCGCAGGCCGTCGCGCTGGTGCTGGCGTGCGCCGCGGCGGTATCGGATGCGTTCGCGCAGGCCGCGCCGCGCCCCGCGGCTGCCGCGTCGCCGGCGCCGGAGGCCGTTTTTTCCACGCCGCCGCTGAAGGTGCGGATCTGGCGGGACAAGGAGAACCTGGAGGTGACGCTGGTGGGGCGCACCGAGGACGACATTGTAGTCGCGGGCGGCGTGCCCAACGCGCCCGGCGGCAGGATTGCCTATGCCGGCATCCTCCGCGCCCAGTTTGAAATGGAATATGACCGCTACGAGGTTGCCAAGGCCGTGCGCCTGAACGACTGGCCCTCGGCGGTGCGGATCCTGCTGCCGGTAGTCAAGCCGGTGCTCCCCTATCTCGCCATACCGGAAAACAACGCCGCCGAGCTGGCGCTGGAGCTGGGCACCTACATGATGCGCGCCGCCGCGCGCACCGCGCGCACCGCCGGCGAGGACGCCACCCGGCGCGACCTGGCGCAGAAGCAGTACGAGGCCGCCTACGAAATTCTCAAGGATTGCGCCCGCGCGCAATGGTCGAGCGTGGGGCAGGTCGGCGTGCTCAAGGGGTGCCGCTGCCTGCTGGCCATGAGCAAGGTCAAGACCGCGCAGTTCCATGTGAACCAGATGTCGGAGCCCATGCCGGGGGACGCCGCCTTCGGCCATTACTGGCTCATCCGGGGCGAGCTGGAGTTTCGCGCCGGTCGCCACCGCGAGGCCATGGACGCCGTGCTGAAGTCCGTCTGCTTCGAGAACAAGGACGTGGAGACCTTCCCGGACGCGCTGCTGCTCTCCGCGCGCGGCTACGAGGAGCTTCTCGATCCCTACCGGGCGCGCGATGTCTACTACGAGGTCGCCCGGCTCTTTCCGCGCACCGACTGGAGCGCCGGGGCGCTGGAGCGGCTCAAGTTGATCATGGCGAACGGGCTGACCCGGGAGAAGGAGAAGTCGGCCATCGAGAACGTGTTTTTCAAGACTTCGGACGACATGAACAAGCTGGTCGATCAGCTCCTGAAGGACGCAGAGAAACCGCCTGTGGCGGCCGAGGAGGAGGAGCCGGATGTCACGCCGTCCGCCGTGACGGATAAGCCGGGGGCCCGGAAGGATGCCGGAGCCGCCGCAGCCGAAGGGCCGGATGATCCGCCGGCCGCCGAGCCGCCGCCGGCTGCGCCAGCGGCCCAGCCGGCGCCGGCGGTTGCGCCGGCCCAGGCAAAAACGCCGCCGTCCACCCGGCCGCCGGCCAAGCCGAAGACCGGCGCGGGATCAACGGCAAAGTGATTGGACGAGGCAACAATCTCGTAAGTGCGCCCTGGCCGCGGGCAGTCGTGGCTGCGGCGATGTGTAGGAAAAAGAAGATGGGGAATCGTGGTATGAGCAAATCGATGCGCTTCAGCCTGATGATCATGTTTATCGTGGCAGGCATGGCCTTTTGCGTTATGGCCCAGACGGCGGCGCCGGCGGCGTCCACGGGATTGCGGGAGGAGAACCAGGTCACGCTCATCCACCTGATCAAATCCGGTGGCTGGGCCATGTGGCCGCTGGGCGCCTGCTCGTTCGCCACGGTCAGCCTGGCCCTGCTCAACCTCCAGCGCGTGCAGCGGGGCAAGATGGTCCCGGAGGCGCTGGTCGCCCAGATCAAGAGCGCCGCCGCCTCCGGCGACGTGCAGCAGGTCTGGAACGCGACCACCGCCACCGACACTTTCTTTACGCGCGGCCTGATGGCGGGGCTGCGGCAGTATCGCAGCGAGGATCCGCTCGGCTCGCGGAAGAAGATGGAGGAGTCCATCTCCGAGACCGTCGGCCGCGAGGAGACGAAGTATGCGTTCTATGTCAACTTCCTGGCGCTGCTCACCACGATGTCGCCGATGTGGGGGCTGCTGGGCACGGTCAGCGGCATGATCGGCGCCTTCTCGAAGATCGGCGGCGGCGGCATGGGCAAGCCCGAGATGCTCGCCAAGAACATCTCCGAGGCGCTGGTCTGCACGGCCACCGGACTGCTGATCGCCATCGCCGCCATGGGGTTCTATTTCCTGTACCGCAACATCCTCAACACGGTGGTCAAGGATGCGGAGAGCGGCTACAGCGAGATTCTCGACGTGATGATGGGGCAGGGGAACGCCTCGTTTGGCGAACCGGCGGCCGCGGGAACGCCGTCGGCCGAGATGGGCGCTGGAAGCAAGTTCTAGGTTTTCCCTGCTGTCCCGCGGCGAAGGCCGACAGGCTCCTGACATGAAAGTCAAAAAATCACACGAGATCGAGGACGCGCGCGTGGAGCTGGTCCCGCTCATCGACTGCGTGTTCCTGCTGCTGATCTTCTTCATGTGCGCCGCCACGATGACCAAGGTGGACGCGCCCACGGAGGTGAGCCTGCCCATCGCCTCGAACGGCGCCGAGCAGAAGGACCCGAGCCGGCGCGGCACGGTGAACGTCGTGCCGATCGGAGGACGGGCGCCGAGCGGCGAATTCTCGACCGAGGAGAAACCGTTCCTGGTGTTTGGCCAGCTCGTCAGCGACGAGGGGCTGGAGCTGACGATGAAGGAGCACCTGAAGACCGAGCCGAACATGCGCCTCTATCTGCGCGCCGACCGCACGGTGAAGTTCCAGCTGGTCAAGCGCGCCATGACCGCCTGCGCGGCCGCCGGCGTGGCCGACGTGATTTTTGCGACCTACGAGCACGACCTGTACATGAAGGACCAGAAGAAATGAAAGTCGGCAGCGGCTCGCATGTGAAGAACGCGGAGATCGATCTGGTGCCCATGATCGATACCGTGATGTTCATGCTCATCTTCTTCATGCTGACCACGCGGCTCGGGCAAAAGGAGGTGGACCTGGGGATCACGCTTCCGGGCGCCATGTCCCAGTCCGGCCCGGTGGACATGCCCGACGAGCAGGTCATCGAGGTGGACTCCAAGGGGATCGTATCCCTGAACGGCCGCATGTTCGAGGGGCGGGATCTACCGGACCTGGTCAAGACCCTCGTGCGCTACCGCCTGGCCTCCGAAGGGGCGAAATCAAAGTGCCTGATCACCATCATGGCCGACAACGGCGTGGATTACGAGCGCGTGGTGGACGTCATGAACGCCTGCTCCGGTGCCGGCATCAAGGATGTCACCTTCGGCGGCGGTTCGAGCTAGGGTGGTTGCGCAGCGGGGGAAACCGACTATGAAATGGCTGCCAAACCTTTTTTCGCGACGCGCCAGGACCGCGAGCCTGTCCAGCGCGGTCGGGCGCAGCTTCTTCGCGAGCTTTGCCCTGCATGGCCTGCTGCTGCTGGTGGCGGCGTACTTTGTGATCAGCCACATCTTCTACAACAAGGAGTCGACCTTCACCGGCCAGCCGCCGCCATCCAAGAACTACGAGCCGCGCAAGATCGAGCTCAAGGTCAAGGTCACGCGGCAGCAGCGCAGCTCCAGCCGACCCTCGATGGCGCCGCGCCTCGTGGCGGCCCGGGAGTCCACCCACCTGGCGCTGCCGGAGATCAAGATCGACTCGAAGCTCGTGACCACCACGTTCCAGCCCAAGTTCAAGGCGGTCACCGGCCGCGGCCTGGGCGCGGGGCTTGGCACCGGCTACGGCACGTCGGGTTTTGGCGAGGGCGTCTCGTCCGTCAACTTCTTCGGCATCCAGGCCAAGGGGGAGCGCATCGCCATTCTGGTGGATGTCTCGATCAGCATGGTCGAGACGGAGAAGGGCGGCGTGGCCGGGTACATGCGCGTGAAGGAGCGCGTCAACGACGTGGTTTCGTCGCTCAAGGACGGCACGCTGTTCAACGTGATTGCCTTTGCGGATGGCTGCTCCACGATGGAATCAAAAATGGTTTTTGCCAGCAACGAAACCCGCAAGAAAGCACGCCTGTTTCTGCAGCCGCTCAACGCGGAGGGAAACCTCGGCCTCGATGCCGGAAACTTCTCCGGCGGCGGCGGCAAGCAGGCCGCAGGAGGCACGACGCGTCTGGACCTGGCGCTTGCGGCCGCCATGCGCGACGGCGCCGACACCATTCTGATCATTACCGACGGCCTGCCCGTGGTGAAGAAAATCATGGACCCGGCCGCCATGCAGTCCCAACAGGCCATGGTGGCCCAGTGGCAGCAGCAGAACGCCGGCGCCATCGCTGCAGCCCAGCAGCAGGTTGCCGAATACCAGCAGGCCGCGGCCGCCATGCCGGCGAGGCAGGTGTGGGTGCCGCCGACGCCAGCGCGCGCGCCGTCCTCGGCGCCGTCCGGGCCGCTGCGCGAAGGGGCGCCGCCGCCGCGTGCAGACCCCGGTGCTCCGGCGCAGCCCGGCCACTGGATCACGGTGCATGATCCGCCGCCCCACGCCGGGGGTGCGCCGGCCATGCCGCAGCCTCCGGCCCTGCCGCCGCCCGGCAACTGGAAGCTTTCCGATTTTGTCGAGCACGTCACCCTGCTGTACGACAGCGTCTACAAGCCCAAGGGGCTTAAGATGCCGCAGGTCAGCTGCATCGGCTACCAGATCGACAAGGACGGCGGCGCGTTCATGAACGAGCTTTCCCGCCAGTACAAAGGCCAGTACCGTCTGGTGCGCAAAATGAAGTAGCGCGGCCGGATTTCCGTTCCGGAAATCCCGGTCTCTTTCTGCGTCCCGGCTACGGCAGGCCCGTAGCTGAAGGTTTCAGTGCAATGAACCTGTCATGTCCCTGCGAAGCGTTTGGGTTCCTCGGTCCGGCCTCGGACTGGGTGACCTATGGGCTGCTGCGCCTTGCCCCGGACAGCCATCTCGGCGCGGCCGTGCGTTTTTTTGTGTTTGAGGTGCCGAAGGTCCTGCTGTTGCTGACCTTTGTGGTGTTCGGCGTGGGGATCCTGCGGTCGTTCTTTACGCCGGAACGGACAAGGCGCTGGCTGGCGGGGAAGCGGGAGACGGCCGGCAACGTGCTGGGCGCGCTGCTGGGCGTGGCCACGCCGTTCTGCTCCTGCTCTGCCGTGCCGCTGTTCATCGGCTTTGTCACCTCCGGGGTGCCGCTCGGCGTGACGTTCTCGTTTCTGATCGCCGCGCCGCTGATCAATGAGATCGCGCTGGCGCTGCTGTGGGCGTCCTTCGGTTGGCGGGTGGCGCTGCTGTATGCCGGGACCGGCCTGGCGATTGCCATCGTGGCCGGGTGGACCATCGGCAGGCTGCGCCTGGAGAAATGGGTGGAGCCATGGGTCTACGAAACCCAAGTCGGGACAGCGGATGCGGACGAACGCCTGGCCTGGCGCGCGCGGCTGCGCTTCGGCCGCGACGCCGTGCGCGATATCGTCGGCAAGGTCTGGATCTACGTGGTGGTTGGCATTGCCGTGGGTGCGGGGATCCACGGGTATGTGCCGCAGGACTTTCTGGCATCCTTCATGGGGCGTGAGTCCTGGTGGTGTGTGCCGCTGGCCGTGCTGCTGGGGGTGCCGATGTACTCCAATGCGGCTGGAATTGTCCCCGTTGTGCAGGCCCTGCTGGGCAAGGGCGCGGCGCTGGGCACGGTGCTGGCCTTCATGATGGCCGTGATCGGCCTGTCGCTGCCCGAGGCGATCATCCTGCGCAAGGTGCTGACGCTGCGGCTGCTGCTTACGTTCTTCGGCGTCGTGGCGCTGGGGATCGTGATCGTGGGGTATGTGTTCAACGCCGTGATCGGGTGACGATGATTGCTGGCCTTCCGGTTCCCTTTATCCTGTTCGCGCTGGTGTTGGCCGGCGTGGCGGTGCTCCATCGCCGGACGTTCGAGGTGGCGGTCGCGGGCGCAGGGATCATCACGGCGTACCGGCTGCTCGCCACGCCATTCAGCCTGCCCCAGCACCTGCTCGGCGAATGGATGCTGCTGCTCAACCTGTTCGGCCTGCTGATGGGGTTTGCCCTGCTGGCGCGGCATTTCTCGGACTCGCACCTGCCCGCCGCACTGCCCCGCTGGCTGCCGTCCGGCTGGACGGGCGGGTTGCTGCTGCTGGTGGCCGTGTTCGTGCTCTCGGCCTTTCTGGACAACATTGCGGCGGCCCTGATCGGCGGGACCCTGGCCATGGTCGTCTTCCGTGGCCACGTGCATGTCGGGTTTCTGGCGGCAATCGTGGCCGCCAGCAACGCAGGCGGCGCCGGGAGCGTGCTGGGCGACACCACAACCACCATGCTGTGGCTCGGCGGCGTCTCGCCCCGCGATGTCCTGCATGCCTATGTCGGCGCCGGCGCGAGCCTGCTTTTCTTTGGCGTGGTGGCTGCCCGGCAGCAGCAGCGCCATCACCCGATTGTGCGCGGCAACGAGGCACCGTGCATCGATGGCGGCCGCCTGCTGATCGTGGCCGGAATTCTGGCCGGGGCAATCACGGCCAACATCCTCGTGGGTCTGCCGGCAGCCGGCGTCTGGCTGGCGATCCTGGCCGGGGCGATGTTCCGCAAAACACACTGGCACGAGCTGCGCCGGGCGCTCAAGGGGAGCCTCTTCCTCGTGGCACTGGTCTGGTGCGCGTCGCTGATGCCGGTCGAGTCGCTGCCTCCAGCAAGCGTGGGGAGCGCGTTCGCGCTGGGCGCCCTGTCCGCGGTGTTTGACAACATTCCGCTCACAAAGCTGATGCTCGACCAGGGCGGGTACGACTGGGGATTTGTGGCCTATGCGGTCGGGTTTGGCGGCTCGATGACCTGGTTCGGGTCATCGGCGGGCGTGGCGCTGACCAACCTGTTTCCACAGGGCCGGTCCGTCTGGGGGTGGCTGCGGCACGGATGGCATGTGCCGGTCGCCTACGTCCTGGGGTTTGCGGTGCTGTTCCTGCTGATGGGATGGCACCCGCATGCGCCGCACAGGCGCGGCGCGCCGCCGCCTGAAAGAGTTGCGCCCCAACAGGGTCTTCGGAATCCGACGAACGGGAAATGAACGGCCCGGCAGGGTCTGTGGCGCAGGTGCGCTTCCGGATCGCCAGCGAAGAAAACAGCCCTCCGCGCGCTATCCACATTCCCATCTCTCGTGCCCTGACATCTCGAATGAATATAGGCAGGACGCGTTGGCACGACGAAGAATGTCACTTATAGTCTATAGACGTAAAATCTGCATGGCCCGATGATTCTCGCGCTGTGAAGTGCCAGAAATCAAACATACTCACCCGATTCGGCCAAACGGTTCGAAAGCGCCGAATGGAGATGGACCTCTCCCAGGAGACCCTGGCCGAACGCGCCGATCTCCACCGCACCTACATCGCTGACATAGAACGCGGCGTGCGCAATGTCTCGCTGAAGAACATTGGCAAACTCGCTCGGGCTCTCGACCTGACAGTCTCTAAACTGTGCACGGGTATCGAGAAGGACGGTCGCCGATGAAAATCGTCCGCACCGATATCCTCCTCGACGCTGGCGCCGTGAGCAAATCAACCGAGTGGATCAACCACTATGATGAGATCTGCAAGGCCATTAAGGCCATCGACTGGCCACCCGGTTCAGGCACATTCACACTCTACGACGAACCTGGCAAGAAACGGGGAATGGGGAACGGCGTAACACCCATCAAGACGGCCTGCATGTCACGACTGAGAGATGAGTTCGGCTGGGAACTTGAGACGGGAATCAACGTCGGAACAGTGAAGTTAAAGGGCGGTGTTGACGCCACGTGCCCGATGGCCGGTAGGCTACTTGCTCTCGAATGGGAGACTGGAAATATTTCGTCCAGTCATCGCGCCCTCAACAAAATGTGCCTTGGGATGATCAAGGGAACACTGATCGGCGGAGTTCTGATTCTTCCGACACGGAAGATGTATCGGTACCTTACCGACAGGGTAGGAAACATTGACGAAGTCGAACCCTACTACCCCCTATGGAGTGCCATTCCGATAACGAAAGGCATTCTCGCGGTGATAGTCATCGAACACGATGCCGCAAGTCGGGATGTCCCGCGGATACCAAAAGGGACCGATGGACGGGCCCTGCAGTAACGGTCACGTCTTCTGCAGAAGAAGAATATACTCCCGGCGCATCGTGTTGGACATCCCCATGATCGAACGACTCAGTGTTCTCACAAGTTTCAACCCATGCGTCGCGGCCATTTCAGTCACCAACTCATGAAGCCCCGGCACCTCATCCGGTGCGACTCCTAGGACCTTGCTCAACTGGTTACTGTTCGTTCCCACGATGATAGTGCAAATTCGCTCCGGCCGAAGAACTCGCGAACATTCCGCCAACACACGCCCCATGTCTGCCTTGTAGAAAGCAAACTTCTCCTGCAGGTTCCGTCCTCTCAAACCGACCATGACATGTTGAAGTTCCTGGCAATCTGCACCCAGGTACTTCAGGTGGAAGGCGTCGTTATCCAGGTAATCGATGGCGAAACTGTAGGGCGGTGAGAAGATAACCCCGTCAACGCTTGCATCGGCCAGAGAGAGGTTCCTCGCGTCGCCTTGGAGGAGCGTTGCCGGGGCCATCTCGCCTTCCACACCGCGAAGAACGGTCTGGATCTTCTCGGCAACAAACAGGTACCGCTCCAGAATGGCCTTGAACTGCTCAGGTGGAGATTTTCGCTCACTGCGCTCAGAATAACCAACGGCGTCAAGATACGCCAGCAACAGGAAGTTGTAGGTATCAGAGGTATCCTTGCTCTTGATCGAAAGACTGTCTCGATCAGCGGCGGTCACATATTCCACTGCCGATTCCATAACACCCATGAACCCGCCCGCACCGTCCGGTTTCCGCACTTTTCGTCCACGGTCTGCGACGCCGACCCGGTTCTTGAAATAGGCAAAGACCTCGTCGAAATTCGTCAGGGCCTTCTGTGCGCGCCGAAGAGACATCGTGAGGGCATCAACCTTCGTTTGGGCCATGAACCGGCAGAAGGGGCTTGCATCGATGCCGACAGATCGGATACCCATGAGGGAAGCTTCTACCGCGACGGTCCCAGACCCCATCATTGGATCGAGCACCAAATCGCCAGGCTTGAGCCCCATCACATTGAGAAGTCCCTTGACCATCTGCGGGTGGAACTTCCCGCGGTAAGGGAACAAACCATGCGTGGCATAACCTGTCCGAAAAATGTTCTTGGAGAAGAACGACTTCAGGCGAGACGACGAGTGTTCCGGCAGACGCAACGGTTCGCCAGTGCACATCAGAAAATGCCGCGTGTATTCCCCGCCGATACGTGCAAAGTAGGCTCCATTACGAATCAACCCAGCCGAGTCGAGGATTTGGTTCTCGAAAAAAGCCAGTTCGACTTCGTAGAAATCGTCAATATCCGGGATGAGTTGACGATCCGCAGGAAAGAGGCGGTCGGCGAAACCACCCGCGAGAATATCCGCAAGTGCCTGTCGTGACATGGTCTCGTTATTCCTCAAAAAAGTCCTCGGAATCATGCGGGCAGAGCGGTGCCGAAGAAAGCCGATCGACAATCGCATCACAACTGGATTTTTCGATGCCAATCCAGAACCGGCGTCGCCGTTCGCAGACATCAAACGTCGTTCCACTCCCGCCGAACGGGTCAAGAACAACATCATCCTCGCAGGTACTCATGCGAACGACTCGGTCCAGGAGTTTCGTCGAGAGTTGGTTTGCAGTCCGTTTCTCACTCTTGAACTTCCGGTGCCGGACGGGTGGAATGTCATCCCAGATGTCCGTCAGGTTCACGCCATTGGGATTCATGGCATTCCGGTGCCCACCATAGTCGCGGATCTCCCCGCCGCAATGCCGGCAAGTCAGGATAGGCGTCCGGATCTTCCGGAAAGTTCGCGGTTTACCCTTGGTGTAGTAAAGCAGACTGTAATGCGCGGGATAAAGGCGCCCAGGAATAGGCAGACTCAACTTGATGCTAACCGCGATCCAATGGCGAAAAACCATGCCCTCATTGGCAAGAAAACTGCCGATCAGGACATTCCACTTGGGAAGGTTGTAGACGAAAAGCGCACCCCCGGGTTTCAGAACCCGTTCGCAGTGGACCAACCACGCCTTGCACCAGGCGACGTACTCACGTTCGGGGATATCGTCGTTGACATGCGCCCCATATTCCTTGGCCAGGTTGAACGGTGGGTCCGCGAAAACTGTATCAATGGAGTCATCCTCGATGTGCGGAAGGATGTCCAGGCAGTCCCCGTTGAACAGGACGCCTCGATCAGTCGCGTAGACCTTTTGGTAGGCAATGGCAGGTGAACACACCGAAAGCGGATGCCACTCTGCTTCAAGGGCAACCGCCGAGGTGATCTCTTCAGTCTGAGTGCGCATAGGTTTGACGGGTACGCCGGCAATATTACCTCATGCCGGAGCCGTGTGACACCAGAATTGCCTGATTGAATACAGAAGGTCATGCCGCCACCAAGAACGCGCCCACCCGTCCGCCCGCCCGCCCGTTGCGCACTTCTCGGACGTTCATGGCGTTGTCCCCGCCCTTCTGTTATCCTGCGCCCTCGTTTGCCATTTTTCCGGCCTCGGGCCGGCTGTTCCCTGGAGAGCCTTGTGATCGCAACTACGATGCTGACCAAGAGATTCGGTGCCGATATTCTGTTCGAGGATGTCAGTGTCAAGTTCACGCCCGGCAACTGCTACGGGCTGGTCGGGGCCAATGGCTCCGGCAAGACAACGTTCATCCGGATCCTGGCCGGGATCGAGTCCGCCACGCGCGGCGAGGTGACCATCGGCCGGGAGTGCAGCCTCGGCTACCTGCGGCAGGACCACGCGGAGTTCGACGACATCCCCATCCTGGACACGGTCTTCATGGGAAACCCGAAGCTCTGGAAGCTGCATCATGAGCGCGAGGCCTGCTTCGCGCGGGAGGACCTGTCCGATGCCGAGCAGGCGCGCAGCGGCGAGGTCGAGCACGAGTTCGGCGAGGCGGGCGGCTACACCATGGAGGCCGACGCCGCCAAACTGCTGGCCGGGCTCGGGTTTGCGGAGGATCTGTTCGCCAGGAAAATGCGCACCCTGCAGGGCGGATTCAAGCTCCGGGTCCTGCTGGCGCAGGTCCTGTTTGCCCATCCGGACGTGCTCCTGCTGGATGAGCCGACCAACCACCTCGATCTGGAATCCATCGAATGGCTGGTGGAACTGCTGAACCGCTACGAGGGGACGGTCATCGTCATCTCGCACGACCGCTTCTTCCTGAATCAGGTGTGCAGCCACATCGCGGACCTGGATTATCACGGAATCCGCATGTTTACGGGCAACTACGACGATTTTGCAATTGCGAGCCTGGAGCAGCGCGAGCTGCGGGAGAAGGCCAACGCCCGGCTGGAGAAGCAGATCCACGACCTGAAGACCTTCATCACCCGGTTCAGCGCCAACGCATCCAAGTCCAGGCAGGCCACGTCCCGCAAGAAGCTGCTGGGAAAAATCGAAATCAACGAGATGAAGCCCAGCTCGCGGGAGTCACCCTTCATCCGCTTCACGCACAAGCGGCGCCTGGGCGAGAAGGTCATCGCCGCGCGCGGGGTCTCCAAGCAGTACGACACCTGCCTGTTCCGGGATTTTTCCTGCACGATCACCCCCCGGGACCGGATCGCCATCATCGGCAAGAACGGCGCCGGAAAGACCACGCTCCTGAAGATCCTGTGCGGCCTCCTGCCGCCGGACGCCGGCTCCGTGGTCCTCGGCGATACTGTCGAGCTCAGCTATTTTCCGCAGGACCCGGGCGAGGTCCTCGACCCGGACTGCCAGGCGCTTGACTGGCTGGGGCGGTACGCGGAGGAGGAGAGCCGGACCGAAACCGAGCTGCGCTCCTTCATGGGCCGCATGCTGTTCTGCAAGGACGACGTGTTCAAGCCGGTCCGGGTCCTCAGCGGCGGCGAGAAGGCCCGGCTCATCCTGGCCAAAATGATGCTGGAGCGCGGCAATGTGCTGGCGCTGGACGAGCCGACCAATCACCTGGACCTGGAGTCGATTGAAGCCCTGAACTTCGCGCTGTCGCAGACCGGCAGCACGGTCATCTTTGTCTCGCACGACCACCGGCTGATCTCGTCCCTCGCCACCCGGATCCTCGAAATCGTGGACGGCGCCATTGTCGAGCGCTCGGTTGAGGCCTGATCCCGCACCGCCACGTTGCGTTCCTTCGCGCACTTCGCGCTGACAGTTCTCTGGGGTCTCTGGTTTTCTCTGTGCTCTCGGTGTCCCGGGCGTGTACGTTCGCAGGTTGGGGCTGAAGCGCGGCATTGCAGTTCGGGCGACGGCAGGGTAGCATCTGTGCCCATGAAGTTGGCCATCGACAGATACGTGGAGACCGGCGAGCCGATCATTCTGCCCCTGACCCATGGGACATGGGCCGGACGCCGGGTGGCCATCTTCCTTGAAACATGCGGCGATCCGACGTGTGGATGCGCCAAGATCGACTTCTACTGCCGGCCATTCAGCGGCGAGCAGGTTCCCACGGACGATCACCCCGCGCTTATCTTTGCGCTCGACGTCTGGGACCGGTGCGTGGCCGACCCGGAGGCTGGCGAGCTGTCCCGCGAAGCGCGCTCCCTGGGCAAGGCCGTGATGTGCGAACTGGAGGAGCAGGATTGGCAAAACCTGTTCGATTATTTGACGCTGGTGAAGAGGGACGTCCTGAAGACGGTCGATGTCTCGGCGCTTGAAGTGGAGTTTCCGCCAGAAATCATGGACGGTGACGACTGCGAGGTTGGCTACAACGAGATTTTTCCCTACGCCGAGCTGTCATCGTTCGGGCTGGGGGACTGTACGTGGACGGTGGAAGATCAGTACTGTGTCGACCCCGATTGCGACTGTGCGGAAGTCCGGCTGACGTTCGTGGGGCAGCCGAGGGGCGCTGACGTCAAAAAACTGGCCGCAAACGACAGCATGCCCGAAGTGGTCTATGACTACCGTGGCGGCAAGGTCGGGAATGTCGACTCCGAGCCGCAGGCCGGGCAGCCTGCGATCGAAGAGCTCCTTCAGGCAGCGAAGGCCGGAAACCCGGCCTTCGACCGTGAGGTCGAGACGCGCCACGTGCTGGTTCGCAAGCTGTTCATGAAGGCCTTGCACCGGACGGATGTCGCGGCGGTTCCCCTCAGGCGGGAAGAGGCCAAGATCGGGCGGAATGATCCCTGTCCCTGCGGCAGCGGCGAGAAATACAAGAAATGCTGCGGCATGCAGGACGAAGACGGGAAACTGCAGTGACTGGATTTCCCTGAACGGGAAATCTAGGGAGGCAGCGCCACCTCCACCCGGTAGAAGCGCGCCGTGACGGCCGCGGTCAGGTTGGTGTCCGTCCAGGTGGTGGGGCCGTCTGCCCCGGGAAACGCGCGGGTGCTCGCTACATTCCAGTTGCTGTTCGCCGGCAGCGCATCGCAGGAGTAGACGCTGTACAGGCGGTTGGACCACCCGGTGAACGTCACGGTCGCGAGGTTTCCGGTGCAGGCTAGCGCCTCGGTGCGGAAAACCGAAGCCGGGTTGGTCGGATCGGTGCGTGCAATCCACTCCGCAAGGTTGTTGCTGCCGTCGGCATCCAGGTCGTTTGTGGGCGAGAGGGCGTGAATGCCGCCCGCGTATTGCTGTTCCCACCCGTCTGGCAGGCCATTGGCGTCGCTGTCAAAATCCGGGATGATGTTGGTCAGCCAGGCATAGTGCGCGGAGACGCGCGAGGAGTAGAAGCCGCTGGCCACGTGGTTGGTGATCAGCTCCCAGGTGGCCCCGTTTTTGTAGTACAGGCCGGCGGCGTCATCGAGCGCGGCGTTGAACCCGCCGCCGCTGTTGGTCGTGTTGAACGGGCCGTCCACGGCGTAGTGGATGCCGGCCAGCTGCCAGGTGCCGTCTGCCAGCACAAAGGCGGCGCCGCCGGAGTCGCCGGTGGACAGGTGGCACTCATCCGGGCCGGCGCCATGGTCGAACGTGGCGTACAGATAGGGCGCGCCGGCGCCGAAGGCGATGCCTTCCACGCGGTTGGAGCCCCAGCGCATGGTGCCGTCGGCAGATCCCCAGAGCCATCCGTTGGTGAGCCCGTCGGTGACCAGGATGGTTCCGCGCTGCGTGCCGCGCCCGAACACGGCGATGGTCGAGCCGACCTCGTTGGTTCCGGTATAGGTGGGGGCGTAGCGTGGCAGGCGCTCGGCCACGTGCCACAGGCGCAGGTCCGATCCGGGCGAGGGGTCGTCAAACCAGGCTGTGGGATGATGGTCGGTGCCGTCGAGCACAAAAAGCGTGTTGGTGTCGCCGCCAATGTGCCGGGCCGTCAGAAAATAGTGCGGCGCAATGGCTGTGCCGAGAAAGCCGTTGAACTGACCCTCGAACTGCCAGCCACTGCTGGCGAGCGCGCCGGTTGGGGCGCTGGTATGGTAGCCGGGGTCATCGGTGACATCGTACAGTACGGCGCAAACCGGGCCTGTCTGCGCCAGCAGGAGAGCCGCCGCAGCGCAGCGGATGCGCCAGGCGCGTGCATGTGAGCGACATCTCACAAGAACAGGATATCACGTCAGACGACCGGCACA
>SESD01000896.1_pt1 | contig 17457 bp, 17 predicted proteins | sample 3171411 | NCBI WGS metagenome assembly SESD01 (sample SAMN06051880, study PRJNA518727) | freshwater metagenome | biome: subpolar coniferous forest; feature: holomictic lake; material: water; isolation source: holomictic Lake 442, 16.5 m depth | place: Canada: near Kenora, Ontario | collected...
TTTACCAACTTCACTACCTGCTAAACCCGCTTCACCAGTCAACGCGCCCAAAATGTCAGCCGCACGAATTTTACTTTTACGTCCACCATCAATCACCAACGTCACCATCGCGGGTCTAAGCGTTGTATTTTTGGGCAGTTTTGCAGGATTAAATTTGTCCCATTTAATCGGTAACTTTTGATACGCTTCAATTGCTTTTGCACGCTCTAATTCGACTTCAGCGCACAAACTAAATACCAATCCTTTTTGTCCAGCACGACCTGTACGACCAGCACGATGCACATGAACTTCGGGATCTGGCGACAAGTCATACACAATCACCGCCGCCAAATCTTTAATATCCAACCCCCGCGCCGCCACATCGGTTGCGACTAAAACCGAACAACTTTTGTTCGCAAATCTAAGCAACGTTTGGTCGCGCTCTCGCTGATCTAAATCGCCCGTCAACGAAAGCACAGAATAACCTTGTTGCCCCAACCAATTTTCAATCACCTGACAATTGTATTTCGTGTTGCAAAAGATAACGGTCGATTCGGGTTGATGTTTCGCCAATAACGCAACAACGGCTAACGGTTTTTGTAACTCTTCGGCTTTATAAAAAAGCTGTTCGATTTGCCCTTCGTGATGCGTTTCATCAACGGTAATTTCGACGGGTGACTGTTGAATATACGCGCTCATTTCCAGAATTGAATCAGGATAAGTCGCCGAAAATAATAACGTTTGTTTGGTTTTAGATGTCTGCTTAACAACGAATGAAATTTGATCTTCAAAACCCATATCGAGCATTCGGTCGGCTTCATCTAAAACTAAAACTCGCAACTTTTTCAAATTCAAACTTTGGCGTTTCAAATGATCTTTAATTCGCCCAGGTGTACCGACAACAATGTGCGGGGCGTGTTGATTTAGCGACGCAATTTGATGACCTTGCGGCACACCACCACAAAGCGTCAGCAATTTTATATTCGGAACGAAACGCGCCAAACTGCGAATGGCTTTGCTCACTTGGTCGGCTAATTCGCGCGTCGGACACAAGACCAATGCCTGCGTTTCATAAAGATTCACGTCGAGTTTTGATAACAAACCGATACCGAAAGCAACCGTTTTGCCGCTGCCCGTTTTAGCTTTGGCAATAATATCGTCGCCCGCTAAAATGAACGGAATGCTTTGCGCTTGAATCGGAGTCATTTCGCGATAGCCCAACGCTTCGATACTTTGTAATAACGGGGCAGAAATGTCGATGTTGGAAAAATTAACAGATGGTTGCATTGATAAACTCGAAAAATAAAAATAAAGCAGCAAGTATATCGTTTCAAGGGGAAATCTGCTGCGACTAAATGCTTAACTAAGCAAGTAAGCCACGGCAACCGATGGCGCACAATCCGCAGAACTAAATTCTAATGCGTTGTGATGTGTGAATAATGTTGAGAAATCAATGTAAGGACAATTTAAATTTGTGGCAATTTCCTGAACTAAAAACCGCCCTACTCCCGCACCTATTAACGGTAATTTTTTTGTTGAAGTATGTCGCGCCAATTGTGCTGCACAACTTTGTTGAATACGTTGTTTGTGTTGCTGGCGAATATCTCGTGCCACCGCTTGCCAACGTGCTAATTCGACAACGTTAAAATCATCGCCCACCATGCGCGATAAACGTCGTGCGCTAGCTTCAATGGTTTTTTCAGCTCCATCCGCCGTCGGTGTTTGGTCGTGATGTTCGGATAATTCACCTGTCAAACGATACACATCCGACGTTGTAGCGAAATGTTCTGCCATGACACCAACACGTTGTCCATTATCGAAAACCGTTTGCACAATTGCCATGATGGGTGTTCGCACGATGCCGCTGTAAATCAATTCGCCTGAAATCAATCGTGCGTAATCGCTATAACCTTGTGCGTGAACGTTTTCATTTTCACACACTAAAATATCTGTCGTGGTGCTGCCAATATCGACAAACAAACAACTTTGAATTTTTTTTGCCGCAAATGTCGCACTCGCTAACCAATTCGCCGAAGCAATCGCGTCATAATGTGTTTCATTGATTTCAGCGACGGGCAACAATCCTTGTTTTCCGCAAAAGATATGTACGTCACGATTTACCAATAACATCGTCATGGTTTCAATAATTTGCTTTACGCCGTCATGGCGATTAGCGAATAAATCGACTAATTCCCCCGTCATCGTAATTGCGTGACGTTGATTGGTTTCCGTTGGTAATTTTGCCAATAACATTTGCATCGCAGATTCTAATTGCGCCAACCCTTGCCACAACGGACACGGTGCTTGATGAATAGCGATAATTTGATGCTGATAAATAACGGCAACTTTAACGTGTGCGCCTCCGATGTCCCAACCTATAGTGTAATTTTTCATATCTGCTTCGTGTTCATTGCTGCGATTTTATAGATTTTGCGCGTATCGTACTGGAATTTAGTTGCGGTGTAATTTTTTTGAAATTCGATCATTTTTTAATCACACCTGCGCCACATCTATTTATGTATCAATGCCGTGTGTTATAGTTACTTGAGAATGGTTATTATTGAGCGACTAATGGAGTACATAAATGACAAATCGTTTAAACAGTTTTTCAGTCGGCGACACAGGCAAAATCACAGGTTTTGACATTTCAGGCAAAGCCTATCGAAAACGGCTGCTAGCGATGGGTTTAACACGCGGCACAGAATTTAAAATCACACGTTTCGCGCCACTTGGCGACCCAATCGAAATCAAATTACGCGGCTTTTCACTTACGTTACGAAAAGAAGAAGCCTCTGCAATTTTAGCGGAACTTGTCGTATGAAAAACGATTTTATCGTCGGCATTGTTGGCAATCCAAATTGCGGAAAAACCACACTTTTCAATGTATTAACAGGTTCAAAACAATACGTTGGCAATTGGGCTGGCGTAACGGTTGAAAAAAAAACAGGTGAATATACTTTTAACAACAAACGCTTTGAATGCGTTGATTTACCTGGAACGTATTCGCTCGAATCATCCGATGACAATGTTTCATTAGACGAAAAGATTGCCCGAGATTATGTCGCTGCGCGTGAAGCGGATTTGATTATTAACATCGTTGATGCCTCGAATATCGAACGTAATTTATATTTAACCGCGCAATTGATTGAAATGCGCGTGCCAATGCTGGTTGTTTTGAACATGATGGACGCGGTAAAACAACGCGGCATCAAAATTGATTTAGACCTTTTAACGCAACAATTCGGTTGTCCCGTTGTGGCGATTTCAGCCGCGATAAAACAAGGTATTCCAGAGTTAAAAACCGCCATCAATCAAGCTGTTATTTCAAAACTCATTCCAAATACAGAAATTACTTATTGCACCGAAATTGAAAACGCAATTTCACAGCTTTCGCCAGAACTAACAGAAATTTCTCAACATTATCCGTGCGATTCGCGTTGGCTTGCAATGCGACTTTTAGAAAATGACACGCTCGCACAAGCTATTTCTGGCGCGTTATTTTTACCGCTGGTCACAAAATTACAGCATCAAATTGAAGCTGAAACCGACGACGAAATCGACATTTTAGCCGCCGATGCACGTTATGAATTCGTCAATCAATTGACCAAAAAAACAGTATGCAAACTTAGCGAAGTTAACCGCCACACCAGCGAAAAAATCGACCGCATCGTGTTAAATCGTTTTTTAGGCATTCCGATTTTTTTGCTCGTGATGTACACCATGTTTTTATTCACGATTAATATCGGCAGCGCGTTTGTGGATTTTTTTGAGCAATTCGTGGGCGCATTTTTAATCGACGGTTTGGGTAACGTATTAACAACTTACAATTTCCCCGATTGGCTAAATGTTTTGTTAACACAAGGTATTGGCGGTGGTGTGCAAGTTGTCGCAACATTTATTCCGATTGTGGGATTTTTGTTTTTATTTTTGTCGATGCTGGAAGACTCGGGCTATATGGCACGCGCTGCATTTGTGATGGATAGATTTATGCGGTTTTTGGGACTTCCAGGCAAAGCATTTGTGCCGATGATTGTGGGATTTGGTTGCAACGTACCTGCGATTATGGCGACTCGAACCCTTGAAAATCCACGCGATAGAATTCTCACTAATTTGATGAATCCCTTTATGTCATGCGGCGCACGTTTACCTGTTTACGCGCTTTTTGCGGCAGCATTTTTTCCGATTAACGGGCAAAACATTGTGTTTGGTTTGTATTTAATTGGCATCGCAATTGCCGTTTTGACGGGCTTAATTATGCGGCACACGCTTTTTAAAGGTGAAACGTCACCCTTTATTATGGAATTACCGACCTATCATTTGCCAACGTTTCAAGGTGTTTTGATTCGCACGGGCGATCGTTTGAAATCGTTTATTTTGAATGCAGGCAAAATTATTGTGCCGATGGTTTTAGTGCTAAATTTTCTCAACGCGCTCGGAACAGACGGCAGTTTTGGACGCGAAAATACTAATCAATCGGTACTGAGTGAAATCGGACGCAAATTAACTTTTGCCTTTGAACCGATGGGAATTTCTGAAGATAATTGGGTGGCAACGGTTGGGATTTTCACAGGCGTTTTAGCAAAAGAAGCGGTTGTTGGAACGCTAGATGCGCTTTATGGGCAACTTGAAAATCAAGATACTGACGCTGAAAAATCGGCTTTTAATTTGCAAAATGCGCTAACGGAAGCGGCGTTGACTGTACCGAAAAATTTATCAAATGTTGCCAATCGTTTGCTTGATCCGCTGGGTTTGAATGTGGGAAATTTAGAAAATTCGGACGAAGCTGCCACCGCGCAAAATGTGAAAACTGCGACATTCACTGCGATGCAACACAGTTTCGACGGGCAAGCTGGCGCGTTTGCGTATTTACTTTTTATTCTGCTTTACACGCCATGCGTTGCGGCAACGGCGGCAATTTATCGTGAAACATCGGCAGGTTGGGCGGCATTTACTGTTGCTTGGACAACGGGAATTGCGTACATAACCGCAACACTTTTTTATCAAACAGCGACATTTTCACAACATCCCGAAAGTTCGCTACTGTGGATTTTAGGTTTAAATGGTTTGCTGATTGCTGTAATTTTTAAATTTTGGTTACTAGGTCGAAATGAGGCAAGGACAGCATGATTTTATCGGATTTACGAAGTTATTTGAAAGAGCGAAAAAGCGTTACCTTGCGCGATTTGATGCTGCATTTTGATACGGACGCTGAAGCCTTGCGTGGAATGTTACAAGTTTTAATTACGAAAGGTTATGTTGTGAAAAATTCCGCAAAAGAAGCGTGCGGCACAAGTTGTTGCAAGTGTGATAGTTCACTTACTGAAATTTATGAGTTCTCAAAAAATACAGCGACTTAACTTAAATGGAATGTTTTCATTGCTCTGTAATGGGCGTTGGTTTTTGTGTGATGGCAACATAAATCGAATGGTGCAACGATGTTTTCCACCGCTAATTTCGACAAAATAAGGCTGTTCTTTGTCGATGTTTACACGAAGTAGTTGATACGGTAATCGAGTATCCAATGTAATTTGAAAAAAACCAGATGACGCAATTTCTTCGATTTCAGAACAACTGGTACGAATGCAATTTAAAATCAAATCAATCGCAACACTAATATCGATAAAAGGTTGACTCCAATTATTTAAATCTTGAAGATATTTTTCGTTACTTTGTGTGAGCCAATAATGAAATTCTGGCAAGTCAAACGAACACGTTCCACTAGGAATACTGCTGCGTTGCAAGATACTTTGAAATAAATCATTTTCGATAAGATGATTGCCAATTTTCCCAGTCGATGCGTACAGTGTTTTGCTAATTTCGGTTAATTGCGTCACATTTTGATTCATTTCTGGATTCATTTTTAACGCATTCGCGTGTCGATCCACTTCTTTAAGAATTTCTGATTTCAAATCGTTACGTTTAAAAATCGCCACAATATCAAGAAACACATTGATTGCAGCTCGTTTATTGATAATGTTTTCGCCATTTAAATGATATTTAAATTGTTGAAAAAGTTGTTCAAGACGAATAAAAACGCGAATGCGTTCGTTAAGTGGAAATTCGTAAATAATCGAGGTTTTCACAGCAGTGACATGTCCTACAAAGGGCTTAATGAAAGATAGAAATTGTGTAATTTTTTAACTTGTTCTGCAAGCGTGGTATTGTTTTTTGAATTCTCGATAATATCGTCAGCGTGATTTTGCCTAAATGCCGCCGATACCTGAATCGCAAGAATAGATTGAATTTGTTTTAACGGTAAATTATCACGTTTTGTTACGCGCTCAATTTGAGTTTCTACGTCGCAATTCACAACTAAAATACGATTAACCAATGATTCGGAATGTGTTTCAAATAATAAAGGAACACTCACAATACAATAAGACGCAGTTAATACAGCGATTTGATTACTAATTTCTTGAAAAATAAGCGGGTGTAAAATGGCTTCCAACTGTTTTTTAGCAAGTAGATTTTCAAAAATAAGATTTTTTAACCCAACCCGATTTAACGCGCCATTTTCAAGCAACATTTCTGAGCCAAAAACACATCGAATAGTTTCTAATGCGGGTTGCCCGATTTGAACTAGTTGATGTGAAACTTCATCGGCATCAATAATTGGCGCACCAAGTTGTTCAAATAAACGTGAAACGGTTGATTTTCCACAACCGATTCCACCTGTAAGCCCAATTTTTAACACAATATAATTTCAGATTCATTCACAAAAATAGAATGTTTAATTATTTACTAGCTGCTCGAACATGTTGCGTTCCAACTCTAACAGATGTCGTTCGTTCATTTTCTTCTTCGCCACTAAATTCAGCACTTGTAGTCGATAATTCACCCATTTTTTCAAGCAACAAATCGTTTGTGTTCGCTAAACGATTTCCCATGATAACCATCATTTTTCCAGCAAAACTTGGATTTTCAGTGATGAATTGTTCTAGCTGCATTTGGTTTTTAATCACAACTAATTTTGCATCGGTTAATACTTTTGCACCAGCACTGCGCGGACGATTTCGATAGAGTGCCATTTCACCGAAAAAGTCGTATTTGTTAATAACGGCTAACGGAATATCTTCTTCATTTCGTTCAACGTAAATTTGAACGCTTCCAGAGAGAACAATAAACATAGTTTTATCGTACGCACCTTCTTTAAAAATAACAGTACCTGCTTTAACTTGAACCGTGGGTAACATAAAAACTCCTTTAGACTTAACCTATTTATTTTATTAACCACGCACCAAGCGTGCGTATTTAAGAGTAAATTCAGCGCGAGCTACTTTACCACCGTAGTAGCTTGCGGTTGACTCAATACTAAAATCTTGTGCAGCCATTCCTTGTGTCCAGAATCGGTCTTTAGGTGCAGCATAAAGAATCACGGCATTCGTGGCACGAAGACTATTATCATTGCCAATAATTATTTTTCCTTTCCCTGTAATGACGTTTAATTCATCTTGTGTCGGTAATCGCCAATCATAAAAACTTCCCAGCTTTGCCGCATTAACGGAATTTATCTCGGTCAATACATCAGTCAAAGTAATTTCTATTGCCTCCCCCAAAGCTCGACGTTTATTCCATTCTTGCCCAACTAAATAGCGACACCATGTCAAGCCTGTGATTGAATCGATAGCGGTGCCATCATCACGGGCAACAAATTGTAAAACTGTTCTTTCTTCTTGTTGTGAACTCATTTTTTTCTCTGGTTATAACGTAAGTTATTTTAATTGTCAGTCACTGCGCCAAGCGAAGCAGAATTAACCAATTTTGCATATTTCGCCAACACGCCGCGTGTATAACGTGGTGCGGGTTGTTGCCATTTTTCTAAGCGGCGGGTAATTTCGTGTTCATTAACGTGCAACGTAAGTTGATTATTTTCGGCATCAATCGTAATCGAATCGCCATTTTCAACAATCGCCAACGCGCCACCAACATACGCTTCAGGCGTAATGTGACCAACAACAAACCCGTGTGTGCCGCCTGAAAATCGTCCATCAGTAATTAATGCAACGTCTTTACCCAAACCTTTGCCCATAATTGCGGAGGTTGGCGACAACATTTCACGCATTCCAGGACCGCCTTTGGGTCCTTCGTAACGAATGACAATCACGTCACCTTTCACGATTTCACCGTTCAAAATTGCTTGCAAGGCTTGTTCTTCGGCATCAAATACTTTTGCAGAACCTGTGAAAAGTAAGCCTTCTTTGCCCGTGATTTTTGCAACTGAACCTTCTGAAGCTAAGTTGCCGTAAAGTACGACTAAATGACTATCTTTTTTAATCGGGTGTTCCATATCGTGAATCATGTCTTGACCAATTGGATACGGTTTCACGTCCGCTAAGTTTTCCGCCAACGTTCTACCCGTCACGGTTAAGCAATCACCGTGCAACAAACCTTTATCAAGCAAAATTTTCATCAACGGTTGAATGCCGCCAATTTCAATCAATTCCGCCATTTGATAACGACCGCTCGGTTTCAAATCCGCCAACATCGGCACACGTTTACCGATGCGGGTGAAATCATCAAGTGTAATATCAACTTTCGACGCATTCGCCATCGCCAAAATATGCAGCACGGCATTCGTCGAACCACCCAGCGCAATCACAACCGTAATCGCATTTTCAAATGCTTCTTTCGTCATGATGTCGCTGGGCAAAATTCCTTTTTCAAGCAAATTCAAAACTGCCGCACCTGCGCGTTCACAATCGAGTTTTTTATCTTCTGAAACGGCGGCTTGCGCTGAACTGTTTGGCAAGCTCATTCCTAATGCTTCAATTGCTGAAGCCATTGTGTTGGCTGTGTACATTCCACCACATGATCCTGCACCAGGAATGGCTTTCGCTTCAATTTCAGCAAGTTCTGCATCATCGATTTTATTGTTAGCGCGTGCGCCGACGGCTTCAAATACTGAAACCACGTCGAGTTTTTGGTTTTTGTGGCAACCTGGCAAAATCGTGCCACCATAAACGAAAATCGCTGGGCGATTCAAACGGGCAATTGCCATCATACAACCTGGCATATTTTTATCGCAACCACCGATTGCCACTACCCCATCAAAGCCTTGGCAACCAATTACAGTTTCAATCGAATCGGCAATCACTTCACGCGAGACGAGCGAGTATTTCATCCCTTCCGTTCCCATCGAAATGCCGTCAGAAATGGTAATTGTATTAAAAATAACGGCTTTACCATTCGCTGCATTTACGCCTTTTGCGACTTCGTCCGCAAGTTTGTTAATGTGCATATTACATGGCGTAACCATGCTCCATGTTGAAGCCACGCCAATTTGGGGCTTTTTGAAATCGTCATTAGTAAAACCAACGGCGTGAAGCATTGCGCGGCTCGGTGCGCGTTCCATGCCGTCAACGACTAAAGAGGAAAATGTGCGAGTGTTTTTATTGTCTGTCATAAGAATTTTTATTTTTAGAAAATTTAGTAATTGATGATACGCACCGAAAAATCAGGGCATTTTGATAAAATTATTTAGTGCAAAACAAATCCCACGCTTGTTGAAACTCTTTAGGATCGGTTCCTATTTGCTCAATAGACGTTGTCGCTGTTGTTGCACCAGAAATAAATCGAGAAAATCCAGCGTAGCCACCAAAACTATTTTTGGAATTCACTCTACCGCAGAGAAACTTTTCATGAACTTGCAAATCATCAAATTCAGCGGAATCTTTATCTTTTAATAATTTCAAGACAGATTCTTTTCCTTGCCACATAACGAAGGATTTTAATTCTTTTTCTTGTTGCTCTGGTGTTTTTGGTAAATTTGACGAATCATCAAACGACGTAATGACTATTGATAAAGCAAGTAACGCAAGTAAAACAAGTATTGTTTTTGACATTTTAGTAAGTATCCCAACCGCCGCGACTGCGTTTCCAACTGAGTTTTGGCAGAATGAAACCGAGTAAAACGCCAACTAATGCCAAAATTCCACCATATAAAAACCAATCTTGATTTGCGGTATCAAGTAATGCTTGGTTTTCGAGTTTAACTTGTTGCAAATCACGTTCAACGGTTACGAAACGTTCTTGTAATTCATCACGTTCATTTTTGAGTTGAACTGCGCTACCTGAAATACGTTTAAGTTCGTTTAATTCACGACTTAATTTATCACGTTCTGTGGCAAGCGATTGTTCAAGCGTTGTGCCTGGTGTAATCACTTCTTTTGCGGCTTTGAGTTCGCCTTCTAACTTTCCGATTTGACCTTGCAATGCCGCGATATTTTTTGCAGCAATATCGTCACGGTCGTGTTCTGGAGCTTCGTTTTTAATGTATTTCGTTTTAACAAAACCTTCTGTGCCGTCAATCGTTTTAACTTTTATTAAGCCATTACTTGTAGGGTGTTCAGCAATGATAGTTAAAGGCGTTCCTGTTGGCAAAGATTTAACTTTGCCTGTGTAATTTGACGTACCCCAAAGCGTTAAATTGTAATCGTCGGCAACATAAACAATATCATTGCTGGCGTTAGCTGCCATACTGACAAACATTAACGCTGACAAAATTATTTTTTTCATAATTTCTCGCTGTTAATCATTGAGTAAAGAAATTTTCGCATTGCCACACATGAGCAATTCCAACAGAGCTTTTTGGGCGTGCAAACGATTTTCTGCTTCATCAAAAATAACGCTTTGTGCGCCATCAATAACATCAGCACTCACTTCTTCACCGCGATGAGCAGGCAAACAGTGCATAAATATCGCGTCCGATTTCGCTGCCGCCATTACGGTTGAATCAACTTGATAATCTTTGAAAGCGATTTCACGCAATTTTTGCTCTTCTTCTTGCCCCATGCTTGCCCAAACATCAGTGACAACCAAGTCTACGCCTTTTGCAGCGTCAACTGTATTATCGAAAAATTTAATTCGATTTCCCGCTAATGCCACAATTTCTGAATTTGGCATATAACGTGGAGGTGCAGCAATGTGTAATGTGAAATCCAAAATCATAGCCGCATGAATGTAAGAGTGACACATATTATTGCCATCCCCAATCCATGCTACCGTTTTGCCACGAATATCACCGCGATGCTCAAAATACGTTTGCATATCCGCAAGTAATTGGCACGGATGCTCTCTGTCAGTTAATCCATTGATGACAGGAACGCGTGAATTTTCTGCAAAATGCGTCACAGTTTCATGTTCATGTGTTCGTAACATGATGCAATCTACCATGCGTGAAATAACTTTTGCGCTATCAGCAATCGGTTCACCACGTCCAAGTTGTGTATCTCTCGGTGATAAAAACAAAGCGTGTCCACCAAAATGTACCATACCTGTCTCAAACGAAACCCGCGTCCGAGTCGATGATTTTTCAAAAATCATTCCTAAAACCTGCCCTTTCAATGGCTGATAATCATGATCACGGACGTGTTTTAACATGATTGCGCGTTCAATTAACGAACGAAATTCATCGCTGGTTAAATCCAGCAAACTTATAAAATGTCTTGGTTTTTTCATGGGTTTGTATATTCTTGAATCAGTGTTGATAACGTATCAACGAGTTGGGTTATTTGGTCTGTATCAATGACAAGCGGCGGTAATAAACGAATCACTTTGTCTTGCGTCACGTTAATTAACAAACCTGTGTTTAGTGCTTTTCCGACGATTTCAGTACAAGGTATGTCTAATTCTATACCAATCATTAAACCTAAATGACGAATTTCAATAATATGCGAATTGTTTTGTAATTTCTCTTGGAATGCGGCGCAAATTTGGTCGCCTTTTTCACTTGCTTGAGCAATTAAATTGCCATCACTTAACGTATTTAAAACCGCGAATGCCGCACTGCACGCCAACGGATTTCCACCAAACGTTGAACCGTGATTACCCGCGATAAATAAATTCGCTGCTTTCCCGTGCGCTAAACAAGCACCAATTGGAACGCCATTTCCTAACGCTTTCGCCAACGTGCAAACGTCAGGAATAATGCCGTTATGTTGGAAAGCTAAAAATTTTCCCGTGCGACCGATGCCCGTTTGGATTTCATCGAGCATCATTAAAACATCGTATTCATCACATAATGCGCGAATTTGATTCAAATAATCCGCAGCAGGAATGTTCACGCCGCCTTCGCCTTGAATCGGTTCAACTAAAATGGCGACAATAGATGAATTTTCAGAAAGTGCAGTTTTAATCGAGGCAATATCGTTGTACGGCACACGAATAAAGCCTTCAACAAGCGGTTCAAAACCTTGTTGAATTTTCGTATTTCCTGTCGCGCTTAACGTGGCTAATGTGCGCCCGTGGAAACTTTTTTCCATCACAATAATCGTTGGCGTTTCGATGCCTTTTGAATGTCCAAATTTACGCGCCAATTTGATTGCGGCTTCATTCGCTTCTGCGCCTGAATTACTAAAAAACACATTCGTCATGCCACTCATTTGAATGAGTTTATCGGCGAGTTTTTCTTGGCTAGCGATTTGATAAAGATTCGACGTGTGTAGGAGTTTCGCGCTTTGTTGACAAATTGCTTCGTGAACCGCTGGGTGTGCGTGTCCTAAATTACAAACCGCAATGCCTGAAAGTGCGTCTAAATAACGCTGCTGATTTTCGTCCCACAACCACGCGCCTTCACCTCGTTCAAAGGTCACGGCAAGTCGTGCATAAGTGGGCATAATGTGACTGCTCATAAAGGTTTTGCCTGTCAACAAAAAAAGGGCGGATTATAGTTTGCAAGCCTATCCGTGACAATTAACATTTCGTTAGTTTTCACAATGTTGCTAAAATCGCCGAGTCTTTTTATTTTAACTTGGAGTTATTTTTATGAGTGTTACCACCCGAATTGAACAGTTATTACAGTCTCATCCTGTACTTTTATTTATGAAAGGTACATCTGATTTCCCGCAATGTGGTTTTTCAAGTCAAGCTGTACAAGTGCTGCAAGCCTGTGAAGCGAATTTCCAAGACTTCAACATTTTTGAAGATGCGGAATTACGCGAAGCGTTAAAAGCCTATTCAAGCTGGCCAACTTATCCGCAACTTTATATTAAAGGCGAATTGATTGGGGGTTGCGACATCATGATTGATTTGTACAAAAAAGGGGAATTGGCGCAAATGTTAGCAGCAGCAAATGAGGCATAAAACATGGCAAAAGCAGGTGATTTAAAACGTGGCATGGTGGTCGAAATCAATGGCGTACCGCACGTTGTTAAAAATGTAGATGTCAAAAGTCCTTCATCACGCGGTGCATCGACGTTGTACAAAATCCGTTTTAACAATGTTCAAACGGGACAAAAACACGACGAATCATTAAAAGGCGACGATTTTTTGAAAGACGTAGATTTGGTTCGTGCAAAAGTGCAGTTTTCTTACATCGATGGCGAAAATTATATTTTCATGAACACCGAAGATTATTCGCAATACACCTTGAGCAAAGACGATTTAGAAGATCAAATTGATTTTTTAAGCGAAGGTTTAGAAGGCATCATTGCGTTATTAGTTGACGATGAAGTGTTAGGTATCGATTTGCCAAGCGTGGTGATTTTAGAAGTTTTAGAAACACCACCCGCGATTAAAGGCGCGACAGCAAGCGGTAGAACCAAAACAGCACGTTTAAGCACTGGCGCAGAAATTCAAGTGCCAGAGTATTTGGAAACGGGCGAAATGATTAAAGTTAACACCGAAACAGGTAAATTTATGTCCCGTGCTTAAAATGTCTAAAAAAATTCTGCAAATCGTATGTTTACTTTGCTTATCGATTGTCGTAATGGCTGACGATGACATTATTTCGTTGCCTGAAATGACGATTTATAACAAAGCGATTTCGTCAGAATTTACCGCATCGCAAATGCAAAATGAACTCACTCGAGACGATTTAGAATCAGCAGAAATGCCTGACCTTAACAATGTATTGAGAAATCAAACGGGATTGATGCTGAATCAAGGCAGCGGGCAAATGCCGACAGCTATCCATATACGAGGTGCAGGTGGCGTTGGACAAGGTATGGTCACATTAGATGGCGTTCCTTTATTCGGCAACTTCGCGGGAATGTATTCGTTAAGTCATTATCCACTTGATGCTTTTGATCAAGCCACCATCACACGAGGCGCAAGCGGCGAGAAACACGGAAGTCGAACACTCGGTGGCACGATTCATTTGCAAACTCGTCGTATGCAAGAAAAAGATAATTTTTTGCACGTTGAAGGCGGCAGTTACGACACAGTTCGCAGTGCCATCGGTAGTGGATTAACAACCGCAGCAGGCGATTTCTCTGCAGTTGTTGGGCGGAGTGATATTTTTAGCGGCATCAGTCAAGCTCAAAATGGAACAGAAGGTGATAATTTTGGCATGACACACGCGTCAGCAAATTGGTTTAAAAATTTCGGACGCGGGCGTTTAGATGCGTCACTTTATTTTGTCCGCAGCGATGAAAATACTGATGGTCCTGGTTTAGTGCCAGCAAGACGTGTCGTCGGTTGGGTAGATGACAAATATGGCAAACTTTCAGATGAAACATGGGTGACACAATTACACGGTGAATATGATTTAGCCGCATATTGGAAAAGTTCGCTGCAATTAGGTTTTACGCAAGATAGACAAAAAATGGTCACTACTGCTGTCAAACCATTTTCAATAAGTAATCAATTATTTATGGTCGATTGGAAAAATACACATCGGCTGCCGCTCGATGAAAATAATAAAAATCAGGCGTTGCTCGTCTGGGGCGTGAATACGCAACATCAACAAACGCTGAATATGCCAGCATCCCAAACTGTGATTAGTCCAAATGTGCGTGGTGAATTGGTGATGGGCGAATGGAAATGGAGTGCCGATGGACGTTTTGATAACGGTGACACTTATGGAAATCATCAAGTTTTTTCGCTCGGTTTAAATCGTTCATTGCCGCAGAATGTTAATGTTTTTGCGAATGGCGGCACAGGGTATCGTCAACCAGGTGTGAGTGAATTAATGAATCCGCTTTTTGGTAATCGCGCTTTGCTGGGCGAAAGTAATGCGGGCGGGGAAGTTGGAATAAGCTGGAATCCATTGCCCGACAGTGAAATCAAAATAAGTGGTCATCATCAAAATTATCAACAAATGATTGTATTGATGTCAGATGCAAGAACGGGCGTACTCAAAGCGCAAAATGTGCAGGATGTAGATGTTTGGGGTTCAGAAATGCAATCGAGGCATCGTTGGTCAAGTATTTGGGAAAGCGGTTTGAATTACAGTTATATGAATGCAATCAATTCAATCACGCACTTGCACGTTTCCTCTCGCCCTGAACACCAAGGTGTATTTTGGAATGAAGTGCAATTATCGCAACCGTTAACATTGCGCGTAGAATTGAACGTGCATGGCAGTTATTGGTTTAATGCCGCTAATACATTAAGAGCAAATACGGCACTGCGTGTTAATGCTTTACTGAAATATCAGCTAACGAAAAAAACCGAGCTATATGTGCGAGGTGAAAATGTTACGAATGAACGCACACCAGAACTTCTTGATTTTAATTTTAATGGTGCAGCGATTTACGCAGGTTTCCGAACGGGGTTTTAAACCAATGTTTGTCGAAAAATTACATGACTAAAAAACTCAGCGAATTTGAATTACAACGTTTACCAAAAAATGTTCACGAATCATTACGCGCTTGGGATGCCGCCGATGAATATGTTTTGGAACATATTGCGAACTTGAATTTACCGAACACCGCAAAAATTTTAATTATCAACGACAGTTTTGGCGCGTTAGCGATTTCGTTGCATTTATTTCAACTTTACGCGATTTCAGATTCGTATCTTTCACAACAAGCGACCCGCCTAAATTTAACTGCAAATCATTTACCCGAAATGGCGGTGACGTTGCTTCAAAGTGTCAAATCATTTCCGCATATTTTTGATGTCGTAATAATAAAAGTGCCGAAAACATTGGCATTATTGGAATTTCAATTATTGCAATTACGTTCAAACATCACCGAAAACACACAGATTATTGTGGCGGGAATGGTGAAAATTCTCACGCCAAGTGTTTGGAATTTATTAGCACGAATTATTGGCGAAACAAAAACATCGTTAGCACAAAAAAAAGCACGGTTGATTTTCGCGACGCTTAATCCAAATTTACCCGTACCACAAAATCCTTATCCAATTCGGTATATTTTAGAAAATACCGATTATGAAATTACTAATCACGCAAACGTTTTTTCGCGTGAAAAATTAGATATTGGTACGCGCTTTTTTCTGGAACATTTACCGTGTTCAGAAAGAGCTTGTGACCTTATTGATTTGGGTTGTGGTAACGGAATTGTCGGTTTAATTGCCGCCGAAAAAAATCCAATGGCACACATTCATTTTGTTGATGAATCGTTCATGGCGATTGAATCAGCACGAGAAAATTTTGAGAAAGCATTTAAACATCGAACAGCGCATTTTTATGTCGGCGATTGTTTAACAGATTTTGCACCGAATTCAGCTGATTTTGTTTTGTGTAATCCACCGTTTCATCAACAACACGTTATTGGCGATTTCATTGCTCAAACGATGTTTAATCAAGCGCATTTCGTGTTGCGAAATAAAGGCGAATTATGGGTGATTGGCAATCGACATTTAAATTATGGCGTGACATTGGCGCGACTTTTTGGCAAAAAGAATGTAAATCTTGTCGCACAAAACAGTAAATTCATGATTTGGGTAGCAATTAAATAATTTCCGCTTAAGAAATGATCAAATCGTGAGTTTTTAATCATCTCTTCGTTGTGTTATCCGTTAATTAGAGCTGCAAATCCTTGTCTAAAAATCTAATTTCGGCTACATTTACGGAATCGGTAGAAGCCGTACAAAAAGAACGATTATAAAATCTTAGGAGCCGTAATAATGAGTGAGTTAAGCGCAGAAAAATTGGGACTTCACAGCGTCGGTCAGGTTTATCATAACTTGAGCTATGATGCGCTTTTCGATCATGAAGTTGCAAATCAAGAAGGGCAAGTATTAAGCAATGACACCATGACCGTAGATACAGGGAAATTCACGGGACGTTCACCAAAAGATAAATTTTTTGTGCAGCAAGAACCATCAAATCAAAATATCGCATGGGGCAACGTAAATAAATCAGTTTCAGCAGAAATTTTCGATGATTTATATGCTGACGTGATTACCTATTTGTCGGACAAAGATATTTATGTCACTGACGGTTTTAGTGGCAATGGCATTACACGCAAATCGGTACGTTTTATTACTGAATTCGCGTGGCAATCGCACTTCGTTAAAAATATGTTTATTCGCCCCGAAGGTGACGAATTGGCGAATTTCGCGCCGAATTTTCACGTTTACAACGCCAGTAATTACAGCAATCACAAGTGGCAAGATCACGGTTTAAATTCTGAAGTTTTTTGCATTTTCAACGTCGAAAAAAATATCGCCATCATCGGTGGTACTTGGTACGGCGGTGAAATGAAAAAAGGCATTTTCACCATGATGAATTATTGGTTGCCGCTCGAAGGAATTTTATCAATGCACTGCAGCGCAAATGTCGGTAAAGAC
>SESD01000899.1_pt1 | contig 17441 bp, 11 predicted proteins | sample 3171411 | NCBI WGS metagenome assembly SESD01 (sample SAMN06051880, study PRJNA518727) | freshwater metagenome | biome: subpolar coniferous forest; feature: holomictic lake; material: water; isolation source: holomictic Lake 442, 16.5 m depth | place: Canada: near Kenora, Ontario | collected...
CAACAGCCTGCTAATGCTTAGCCGCACCGCCAACGACTTGTTCTGGATGTCGCGCCACGTCGAGCGCGCGGAGAACGCCGCGCGCATGCTCGACATCACCTACCGCATGTCGCTGCTGCCCTACCGCATCCTCGACCAGGGCGAAAAATGGGCCGAGCCCTGGTCGCTGCCGCTGGTCTACACCGGTCTTGCCACCGGTTACTACGAGCGCCACAAGGAACTCACCGCCGAGGACGTGATCGACTACATGGTGCTCGATGCGACCAACCCCTCAAGCATCATCGCCTCGTTGCAAATGGCGCGCGAAAACGCCCGCGCCCAGCGCGGTGCGCTCACTTCCGAGATGTGGGAAAGCCTCAACACCACCTGGCTGGAAATCCGCAATACCACCTACTCAAAACTGCAAAAACGCGGCATCGGCGAGTTTTTCGAATGGGTGAAAATGCGCTCGCACCTGTTTCGCGGCGTCACCTTCGGCACCATGCTGCGCGACGAGGGCTATCGCTTCATCCGCCTCGCCACCTTCATGGAACGCGCCGACAACACCGCGCGCATCCTCGACGTGAAATACCACACGCTGCTGCCCACGGTGGCCGATGTCGGCGGCGCGGTCGATTATTACCAGTGGGGCGCGCTCTTACGCTCGGTCTCGGCCTTCGAGTCCTACCGCAAGATCTACCGCGACGTCATCACGCCCCTGCGCGTGGCCGAGCTGCTGATACTGCGAGAGGACGTGCCGCGCTCGCTGCACCACTGCATGAACGCCATCTACGAAATCTTCACCGAACTGTCGGACACCGCAAGCCAGGAGCCCGAACGCCTCGCCGGCGAGATGCACGCCAGTTTGCATTACGGCCGTACCGAAAAAATCATGGAACAAGGCCTGCACGAGTACCTGATGGAGTTTGTGGAAAAAATGGATGCGCTCAATGGCGAGGTCAACCGCCACTTCCTCGCCCCGGCCTATGAATAAAGCACAAGCCATTGTTTAACAAATGCTTTATTGCCGGTTGCCGGGCTGTTCTGCATCCTCTATGCTTTGACCTTCCCGCAACAGCACAATAACCACAATTACAATGACTTACTGCGTAGGCATCATTCTGGATTCTGGCCTGGTTTTCGCCTCCGACTCCCGCACCAACGCCGGCATCGACCAGGTTTCGACCTTTCGTAAAATGCGCATTGTCGAGCGGCCGGGCGACCGTGTAATCGTGGTGATGAGTTCGGGCAATCTTTCGGTCACGCAGTCGGCCATCAACCTGATGGAACAAAAGGCGCGCAAGAACGACGGTTCGGTGAACCTGTTCAACGCGCAGTCCATGTTTGAGATCGCCGGCCTGCTGGGCGACTGCCTGCGCGAAGTCCGCGAGCGCGACGCTCCCTACCTTGCCCAGCACAACATCGATTCGAGCGCCTCTTTCATCATCGGCGGCCAGGTCGCCGGCGACATACCGCGCCTCTACCTGATCTATTCGGAGGGCAATTACATCGAGGCGACGCAGGAAACGCCGTTTTTCCAGATCGGTGAAACCAAGTACGGCAAGCCCATCATCGACCGCGTCATCAAACCCTCCTCCAACCTGGTCGAGGCGAGCAAGTGCGTGCTGGTGTCTTTTGACTCGACCATGCGCTCCAATGTCTCGGTCGGCCTGCCCATAGACCTCGTCAATTACGAAAACAACAGCCTGAAAATCGGCCTGCAGCGGCGCATCACCGAGAACGACGCCTACTTCAGCATGATCCACACGCAATGGGGCGAAGGCCTGCGCCGCGTGTTCGCGCAATTGCCCGACCCGTACTGGGACGAGAGCACCGCGGCGCCGGCGCTGCAGCAACAGCACGGACAGATTTTCAAGTGACACGGCCGGCGCCGCAACAGCACGTCTAACCGGTCCGGCTTTGCCTTCCCGCCCTTTTTAGCCCCTGCAATGTCTATCCGCATCGCGCTCAACCACCGCAGCCATTACACCTTTGACCGCGGTGTCGCGGTGTCGCCGCATGAAGTAAGGCTGCGTCCGGCACCGCACTGCCGCACGCCCATACTCAGTTACTCGCTCACCGTGTTACCGGAAAAGCACTTCATCAACTGGCAGCAGGACGCCTACGGCAATTACGTCGCCCGCCTGGTGTTCCCGGAAAAGACAAACCAGCTGCGCATCGAGGTGGACCTCGTCGCCGACCTGACGGTCATCAACCCGTTTGATTTTTTCGTCGAGTCCTACGCCGAGACCTTCCCATTCGCCTACCCGGCGCTGCTGCAGCAAGAGCTCAAGCCCTACCTCGATCCCGAACCGGCCGGGCCGCTGCTCACGCGATGGCTCGCCGCCTTCAGGCGCGACGGGTTCAAGCCGGGCATGGGCATTGTCGATTTTCTCGTTGCCGCGAACCAGCGCGTGCAGCGCGACATCGCCTACCTCGTGCGCATGCAGCCCGGAGTGCAGACGCCCGATGAGACGCTGCAACTGGCCTGCGGCTCCTGCCGCGACTCGGGTTGGCTGTTGGTGCAAATCCTGCGCCACATGGGCCTCGCGGCGCGCTTTGTCTCGGGCTACCTGATCCAACTGACCGCCGACCAGAAGGCGCTCGACGGCCCCTCGGGCACCGACAAGGACTTTACCGACCTGCACGCCTGGGCCGAGGTGTATATTCCCGGCGCCGGCTGGATAGGCCTCGACCCAACCTCGGGCTTGATGGCCGGCGAGGGCCATATCCCGCTCGCCTGCACCGCCCTTACCGGCAGTGCCGCCGCCATCATCGGTTTTACCGACGTGTGTGAATCGACGCTCGACTTCGCCATGACGGTGACGCGCATCCACGAAGACCCGCGCGTCACCAAACCCTATACCGAAACGCAATGGCAGGACATCCTCAAGCTAGGCGCCAGGGTCGACGCCGACCTGGCGGCAGGCGACGTGCGCCTGACACAAGGCGGCGAACCGACTTTCGTTTCGATCGACGACATGGAAGGCGCGGAATGGAATTACACCGCGCTGTCGCCGAAAAAATGGACCCTCGCGGAACAGCTTGCGCGCCGCCTTGCCGCGCGTTTTGCCAGCGGCCCGCTGCTGCACTACGGCCAGGGCAAGTGGTACCCGGGAGAACCGTTGCCACGCTGGGCGCTGGGCATACTGTGGCGCACCGATGGCAAGCCGTTGTGGCGCAACGCGGCGCTGATCGCCGCGGAGGATGCAAAGACGACACTGGGCGCCGCCGAAGCGCAACAATTCGGCGCGGCGCTCGCCGCCGAGCTGGGCCTGGATGCCAACCACCTCATCAACGCATATGAAGACGTGCTCAAGGCCGTCCAGCTCGAGGACGCCCTGCCCGACAACGTCGACCCGCTCAAGGCAAAACTCGACGAACCGGGCGAACGCGCACGCCTTGCACGCCTGCTCGGCAACGGCCTGGGCAAGGTCGCCGGCTATGTCCTTCCCTTGAAAGCGCTTGAGGGCAAGACAGATGCCACGCAATGGCATAGCAGCCCCTGGCCGGTCAGGCGCGAACACCTGTATCTGCTGCCCGGTGATTCGGCCATGGGTTACCGCCTGCCCCTCGCCTCGCTGCCCGATGTCTTGCCCGAAGAGGTCGAGGTGGAATTTCCGCGCGACCCCTTTGACGCGGCAAGCTCGCTGCACGACGCCCACAGCGCGGCTGAAAAAGCGCGCGGTGAAAAGAAGGCCAGGTCAAAAACCAAGCCCAAACCGCGTGATGTGGTGCGCACGGCGCTGGTGCTCGAAGCGCGCGGCGGACGCCTGCATGTTTTCCTGCCGCCGCTGCAACGCCTGGAGGACTTCGTCAACCTCATCGCCGCGATAGAAAACGTCGCCGTAGCGCTGAAAATGCCCGTACGCACCGAAGGCTACGGTCCGCCCTTTGACACCCGTCTCAAGGTGCTCAATGTCACCCCAGACCCCGGCGTGATCGAGGTCAACATCCACCCGGCCAAGAGCTGGGACGAACTGGTGCAAAACACCACCATCCTCTACGAGGAGGCGCGCCTGGGCCGCCTTGGCACTGAAAAATTCATGCTCGACGGGCGCCACACCGGCACCGGCGGCGGCAATCATGTCACCCTCGGTGGCATCACGCCGGCCGACTCGCCCATGTTGCGCCGGCCCGATCTCCTTGCCAGTCTGATCACCTACTGGCAAAACCACCCTGCGCTGTCGTATTTATTCTCCGGCCAGTTCCTCGGCCCGACCAGCCAGGCGCCGCGTGTTGATGAAGCGCGCGACGACAATCTGTACGAACTTGAAATCGCCTTCCAGCAAATCGCCGAGCACCTGGCGCCGGGCAAGGAAAGTCCGAAGCCCTGGCTGATCGACCGCCTGCTGCGCCACCTGCTGGTCGATCTAACCGGCAATACCCATCGCGCCGAGTTTTCCATAGACAAGCTCTACTCCCCGGACGGGCCTACAGGGCGACTCGGCCTGGTGGAGTTCCGCGCCTTTGAAATGCCGCCGCATGCGCGCATGAGCCTGGTGCAAATGCTGCTGTTGCGCGCGCTGGTAGCGCGTTTCTGGAAAACACCGTACAAGGGCCGCCTCATCTACTGGGGCACCGAGCTGCACGACCGCTTCATGCTGCCGCATTTTATCGAGCAGGACATGCGCGACGTGCTGCGCGACCTCGCCCACGCCGGTTACGACCTGCGCGAAGAGTGGTACGCGCCCTTCCTCGAATTCCGCTTCCCGCGCCACGGCACCGCTGTCTATGACGGCGTGCAAATCGAGTTGCGCCAGGCGATCGAGCCCTGGCATGTGCTGGGCGAGGAAGTGGCCCTTGGCGCCACCGCGCGCTACGTCGATTCCTCGGTCGAACGCCTGCAGGTCAAGGTCAACGGCATGATCAGCAACCGCCACCTCGTCGCCTGTAACGGCCGCGCCGTGCCGCTGCACCCGACCGGCACCCACGGCGAGTTTGTCGCAGCAGTGCGCTACCGCGCCTGGAACCCGCCCTCGGCGCTGCATCCGACCATAGACGTGCACTCGCCGCTGGTGTTCGACCTTCTCGACACCTGGAGCGGGCGTTCCCTCGGCGGCTGCACCTACCACGTGGTGCATCCGGGCGGGCGCAGCTACGACAGCTTTCCGGTGAACGCGAATGAAGCCGAGGCGCGCCGCGTCGCGCGCTTCTGGTCGCACGGCCACACGCCCGGTCCCATGGACGTCAAGACCGAGCCGCTCAACCCGCAGTTTCCCTACACCCTCGACCTGCGCCGCCGTCCCGTGTGATGCGACTGCTTAAACTGACGGCGCTCGGCAGCGCCGGTTTGCTCACAGGCATGCTCGCCGCCCCTTCCGCAATGGCACAGGCTGCCGATGCTGCGCAGATCAATGCCAGCCGCGAACAGGCGGTGATTGCCGCGCGCGAAGGCCGACTGCAACAGGCCGTTGCGGAATTGCGCCGCCTCGAGGCGATCAGCAGCGACCGCCGCATCGCCTTCGACCTTGCCGTGGTGCTGACCTGGGCCGGCCAGCATGAAGAAGCCATTCGTATATACGAGCAACGCCAGCTTGTCACCGACGCACCCGAGTATGTCGCGGCCGCCATCGCGCGCGCCCATCGCGCCACCCGGCGTTTTGCCGAGGCCGAGCGCATGGCCCGCGCCACCCTGCAAAAAAAGCCCGGTGATGCCGATTGGACAGTCTTGCTCGCGGTGGCGCTCACCGATCTTGGCCGCACCGCCGAGGCCGAAACGCTGTTGCAGGACCTGATCGAGCGCGATCCGGGCAATGCCGAGGCCTGGCGCGCGCGCGGTTACGCCGCCCGCACCGCGGGCGATCCGTTCAAGGCCTTGCGCGCCTATGCCGAGGCCAACCGCCGGCAGCCTGGCAATGCCGAGACCGAGCGCGAGCAGGCGCGCATCCTGCAGGAACTGGGCGCGCCTTTTGCCGCGGCGGCGGCCGGCCGAGCAAACAAGCCGTCATTTGACATGCGCGCGCGCCAGGCCGGCAGCCGCGTGCGCTGGGGCCAGGCCATTGTGCCGGAGCAGGAAGCAGACAGGTTCGCCGGCACTGATGCCGCCCTCACCAATCTTGACGCGCTGATTGCTGAGGCCATGGCGGCAACGCCGGTCGACGCGCCGGTGCTGCGCAGCTTGCAGCGCGACCGCGCCGTAGCGCTGCGCAATCGCGAACGCTGGACCGAATCACTGGCGCAAATCGCCGACTTGCGCGCCGCAGGCGACACCATTCCGCCCTATGCACGCCTGGCCGAAGGCGATGCCTTGCTCGCCATGCGCCGGCCAAAGGAAGCGCGCCGCGCCTACCAGGACGTGCTCGACGCCGACCCGCGCGAGCGCGAGGCGCGCATCGGCCGTTTTTTCGCCGAGGTTGAAGACGAGGACTTTGCCGCCGCCTTTGCCACCGTCGATGCCCTTGCCGCCGAAGGCGGACCGCGCAAGGTCACGCCCGCGCGCAGCAGCCCCCAACCCAACGGCGACTGGCTGGACGCGCAAATCCTCGCCGCCAACGCGCGCAACTACGCCGACATGAATGCCGAGGCCTGGTCGCGCATGAATCCGCTGGCCGACAACGCCCCGGGGCTGGGCTATTTGCGCGCAGCGCGGGGTGCGGTCGCGGCGGCACGCGGCTGGCCGCGCCTTGCCGAGCAGGAGGTGTATATCGCCGCCAGCCTCGCACCCGAAGACCGCGGCACCGAGGTGGCAGTGTCCGACTCCGACCTGCGCCGGCGCGACATCACCTCGGCGCGCAAGCGTACGGCGAGCCTGATCGCACGCTTTCCCGACGATCAGGCGGTGCAACGCCTGGCGCGCGACCTCGCGCTGTTCGACAAGGCCGAGTTTCGTTTTGACGTCAACAGCCGGCGCGAATCCGGTTCGGCCACCTCCGCCCCGGGAGGCGGTTCGGAATCAGCCGCACGACTTTACTCCGCGCCAATGGCCGAGCGCTGGCGCGCAGTGGCTGCAGCCGACGACGCCACGGCGGTTCCGGTCGAAGGTCGCGTGGTGCGCAAGCGCCTTGGCGTGGGCGGCGAGTATGCCGGACCGGATCTCACCGTGGAAGCCCTTGCCTGGCAAAACGGCGGCACGCTGTCCAAGGGCGGCGCAAGCGTGGTCGGCGCCTGGCGTCCCGACGATTACTGGGCGGTCTATGCCAGTGCCGAGGCTTTTGCCGCCAGTACGCCTTTGCGCGCGCTGTTCTATGGCATCACCTCCAACGCCGCCGACCTTGGCGCGGAGTACCGCTGGCATGAATCGAGCGCTGTCGCCGCGTCGGTACGCATGAGCAAATTCTCCGACGGCAACCAGCGTCAAAGCCAGACCGTGGTGTTTTCCCAGCGCGTCATCGACCAGCCGCATTTCGACCTGACCCTGCGCCCCGAATTCTATGCATCGCGCAATTCGCTTTCCGGCGCCCCCTACTTCAATCCGTCCCAGGACCGTTCATTCGGAATCAGCTTCAATGCCGAGCATGTCATTTCACGCTCTTACGAGCGCAGCTGGACCCAGCAGCTGGTCGTCACCGCCGCGAACTACTGGCAACAGGGCTTTGGCAGCGGCGGCATCGGCGCCCTCAGGTACCAGCAGCGCTACCAGTTCGATCCGAGCTTTGAAGTACGCTACGGTGTGGAAACCAACCGGCGCCTTTACGACGGCGTGCCCGAGCGGGCGCTGAACGGTTTTATCGGCCTGACCAAGCGATTCTGAGCATGTTGCGCAAACTAATATTGCTGTGCATTTTCGTCCTCTGGCCTGTAGCAGGCCAGACGCAGGCCGCGGACCCGGGCATGCAGTATGTGTCTATCGCCTTTCACGACATCGTCGACGACCCGGCCATGCTCAGCGACGACGCCATCACCAGCGACCGGCTGGTGGCGTTTTTCGAATGGATGAAGGGCAACGGCTGGACGGCGGTGTCGCTGGATGATATCGAACGCGCGGGCCGGGGTGGCAAGCCGCTGCCGCCGCGCGCGGTGCTGCTGACCTTTGACGACGGCTACCGCAGCTTCTATACCCGCGTCTTTCCGCTGCTCCTGGCCTATCGCATGCCGGCGGTGTCCGGCCTGGTGGGTGCGTGGATGGACGCGCCGATGGAAGCCGAAGTGCTGTACAACGACAAAACCGTGCCGCGGCGCAATTTCATTTCCTGGGTGGAAGCGCGCGAAATGCAGGCCTCCGGGCTGGTCGAGTTCGCCTCGCACAGTTACGACCTGCACCGCACCGTCATCGGTAATCCGCAGGGCAATGCCATGCCCAGCGCGGTGACGCGCGAATATCGCAGCGGCAGCGGTTATGAGGATGCCGCGAGCTATCGGGCACGCCTGGACGTCGACGCGCGCCGCATCAGCGCGTTGCTGACGCGCGAACTGGGACGCGCGCCGCGCGCCTGGATCTGGCCTTACGGCCGCTACTCGGAGGACGGCATTGCCGCGGTCAAGGCGGCCGGCTTTCGCTTCTCCATGACCCTCGACGCCGGTATTGCAAGCGCGCTACAGCCCCTGACCATACCGCGCCAGTATCCGGGCGCCGATGTCAAACTCGCCGACCTGGTGTCGATGCTGCGGCTTGACCGCCAGCTACCGGCGGCGCAACGCCTCGCCTGCCTCGATCCGGGTGCACTGTGGACCGGCGATTACACGACCACCGATGAGCGTCTCGGCAAAGCCATAGAGCGGCTGCGCGTTCTGGGCGCCACCGCCGTGGTCATCGACGCCACCACCTCCGGACCGGACGGCACACCCGCCGAGGCCTGGTTTCCGACCACGGAATTGCCGGTGCGCGCGGACATCCTGTCACGCCTGGTGTGGCAACTGCAGACACGCGGCGGCGTCGAGGCCTATGTGCGGCTTTCAAGCAACGCGGTACAGCGCAAGCTGCAAAGCGATGCGCGTGCGCTCACCCTGTTCCGCGACCTGGGGGTAAGCGCATCCCTCGCCGGATTATTCATCGACGATGCGACGGCACTCGCGCTCGCCCGCACGGATCTCCCGACCGGGCCTTTTGGCGGGCGGCTGTGGGAGACACAAGTTGCGCGCGACGGACTGGACCTGGCCACCCTCGCCCCGCCGGAGCGCCTCGCCATGCAATCCTTTCGCGAAACACAGCGTTCGCGGCCGTGGATGAACCTGGCGATGCTGATTGACACGCCTGGGAACGTCGCCGGGAACGGCCCGGGCGATCCGGACAATCTCGGTAAGCTGGCCGATCTCACGCTGATACGCGCCGATGCCACCACCTATGCCGCGCGCAACTCCGCAGCGCCGTTCGATACCGCCGCCAACGCGAAACTGCATACCCTCACCAGCCGCCGCTCAGGCCTGTGGTTTGCCTCGCCGGCCCCGCCGCCGGCGGCGGTGCTGTCCGCCGCAACGCGCCGCTTCCAGCAACTGGGCGGCTCGGCCATAGGTTGGTGCGCCGATTCACCGGTTGCCAACCTTCCCGTTGCGGCAGAAGCGGCGCCCGGCGTGTCCGCCGCGACCTTCCCGTTGAGGTTCTGACTTGCTGCTCGACCGGCAGCTGTTTGCGGAAATCCTCGCCGGCTTCAGCTTTGGTTATCCCTTTGTAATGAGCTGGTACTGGATGACAGGTGGCGTGCTGTTCCTGCTGCTGCGCGAACGGCGGGAACCTCTCCCGGGAAACCCGCCGCCACTGCCCGAATACCCGATGGTGTCCATCCTGCTGCCCTGCTTCAACGAGGAGGACCAGGCCGAAGAGACGTTCGCGGCGTTGCGGCAGATCGACTACCCGAACTTCGAGATCATCGCCATCAACGACGGTTCACGCGACAACACTGCTGCGATACTCGATGCCATGGTGCTGCGCATGCCAACGCTGCGCGTTGTGCACCTGGCGCAAAACCAGGGCAAGTCCACCGCCCTCAACACCGGTGCGCTGGTCGCGCGCGGCGAGATCCTCGTCGGCATAGACGGCGACGCCCTGCTCGACCCGCACGCGCTCACCTGGTTTGTGCGCCGGTTCCAGGCCGATGCGGCGTTGGGCGCCCTTACCGGCAACCCGCGCATACGCAACCGCGGATCCATCCTCGGCCGTTTACAGGTCGGTGAATTCTGCTCGGTGGTCGGGTTGATCAAGCGCGCGCAAAGCACCTACGGTTCGCTGTTCACCGTGTCCGGGGTCATCTGCGCCTTTCGCAAGCGCGCGCTGCAGGACGCCGGCTGGTGGTCAGCCGCCGCGCTCACCGACGATGTCGATGTCACCTGGCGCATCCAGCTCGCCGGCTGGAAGGTCACTTTCGAACCCAAGGCCTTGTGCTGGATCCTGATGCCCGAGACGCTGATGGGCTTGTGGCGCCAGCGCCTGCGCTGGGCCGAAGGCGGCCTGCAGTCGGTGCTGCACGCCACGCCGGTGATGCTGCGCCGCGGCCGCTGGCACCTGTTTCCGATCTGGGCCAATTACATTGTCAGCATTGTCTGGGCCTACACCATGATGTTCGGACTGGTCCTCGGCATTGTTTCCGCCCTGCTGCCCACGCTCACCGGCGGCCCGCTCGGCTTCGGCCTGCTGCCGCAGTGGTGGGGCACCCTCCTGGCGGTGACCTACCTGCTGCAAAGCGCGGTCAGCGTGGCGCTTGACGACCGTTTTGAAAAAGGCCTCGCCAATTCGCTCTTCTGGGTGATCTGGTACCCGCTGGTGTTCTGGCTGCTGCAAACCTTTACCGCGGTGGCGGCGGTGCCGCGCGCCCTGCGCCGTCCCGGTAACGTGCGCGGCACCTGGGTGAGTCCGGACCGGGGGCTGCGATGAAACCGGCCACGCCACCGGCCACTGCGCCGATGAAATGGCCGCCGCTGGTCGGCGCGGACCACCTGCCGCTGGCGATTCGCATCCGCGATGACATTTTGACCCTTTGCGCCTGGGGCATGCTCGGCTTCATGCTGCGCGATGCGCTGTATCTCACATGGGATTATTTGCGCTACCCGATATTCGAACTCACCACCGCTTCCCCGCCCGACTGGCTTGAATTGTGGCAGCGGCTCGACGGCTATGCCTTGTTCATCGCCGCGCTGATGACCTGGCTGCTGCTATGGGGCCATATTCGCCGCGACACGCTCGCCGCTAGCGGGCACCAGTCCCAGCCTGCGGCACTGCCGGCCGAGGAACACGCGCGTACGCTGGGCCTGCGCACGGAAGACGTTGTCAGCTGGCAGGCGCAGCGCTCGCTCGTCGCCAACTTCAACGCCGAAGGCGTGATCGTTTCAATGGACCCGTGGCCGCGTGATCAGCGCCAGTAACGCGCCTCTGTGACACGCCAGCGCGAGGCGGCAATGCCTTGCGTATCCATGCGAAAATCGACGGCACCGTCGCGGTCGCTGCGATACAGCACCGCCCCGCTGTCGACGTAACGCTGCACCACGTCGGCGCGCGGATGGTCGAAGCGGTTGCGATAGCCGTTGGTGAAAACCGCGTGCTGCGGATTCACCGCCGCAATGAACTCAGGCGTTGATGAAGTACGGCTGCCGTGATGCGGCACCAGCAGGATGTCAGCCGCAAGCCGTGTGGGCGAGCGCAAGAGCAACTCTGCCTCACTGGCGCGCTCGATATCGCCGGTGATGAGTACCGCGCGCCCGGCCGTTTCAATGCGCAAGACGCAGCTCATCGCATTGGCGCTGGGCAGCCAGGCGGCGTAATCGGATGCCGCCGGATGCAGCATCTCAAAGCGCACGCCGTCCCACTCCCAGCGCTGGCCGGCGTAGCAGGGCAGCCGGTATGGCACCGCCGCCATCGCCGCATGACTGCTTGCCAGCGATGACCAGATTTGCCCGACCGGCAGCGCCGCCGCCACCGAGGCCGCGCCGCCGGCGTGATCGCTGTCCTGGTGTGAAATTACCATGACATCGAGCGCGGTGACGCCCTCGCCGCGCAACCAGGGCAGGATGGTGCGACTGCCACTGTCCGACTCGGGTCCCAGCTGCGGGCCGGCATCGTAAAGCAGCGTGTGCGTGGCGGTACGCGCCACCACCGCGAGGCCCTGGCCGACATCGAGCACCGTCAACCACACTGCGCCCTGCGGCGGCGCGGCCGGCGTCACAAAAAACAGCGGCGCGAATAAAGCGAGGCCGGCGTAACGCGCCGGAAAGCCGCGCGGCGCGAGCAGCCAGGCGGTGCCGGCGAGCGCGAGCACCACGCTCCACAGCGAGGGCCGTGCCTGTTGCCAGACGGCGAACTCACTTGCCCCGAGCGGCCGCAAAAACCACATCAATGCCTCGAACAGCAGGTGTGCAAGGCGCAGCACCACCCCTCCACCCAGCCAGTCCGGCAACACCGCGCCGGCCAGCGCCAGCGGCGTCACCACCAGACTGACCACCGGGATGGCCAGCGCATTGGCGATGGGCGAGGCGAGCGACACCTGCCCGAACAGCACCAGCAGCAAGGGCGCAAGGCCCACGGTCACCGCCCACTGCACCCTGCCCCATTGCGCCAGCCAGTGCGGCCGTGCCCCGTGATCACTGCGGCGTCCCAGCGCGACATACAGAATCACCGCCACCGCGCCAAAGGACAACCAGAAACCGGCCGCCAGTACCGCCAGCGGGTCGAGCAGCAGCACCACCAGCAGGGCCAGCGCCAGCACCCGCGTGCCCGACTGCGTCCGTCCCAGCCACAGGGCGAGCGCGACCACGCCGACCATATAGACGGTGCGCTGCGCCGGCACGGCAAAACCGGAAATCAGGCAGTAGAACAACGCGGCGCAAAATCCCGCGAGTGCGGCGGCTTTTTGCGAAGGCAAGGCGAGCATCAGCCGCGTCGACCGGCGCCACAGGAATGAACTGAACCACGCGGCCATGCTCGCCACCATGGTGACGTGCAGGCCGGAAATGCTCATCAGGTGCGACACCCCGGTGCGCGCGAACAAGGCCCAGTCAGCACCGTCGATGGCGCGCTGCTCGCCAATCGCCAGGGCGAGCAGCACGCCGTCGTAGCGATGCGCCGGCAGCGCGTCCCAGAAACGTTCACGTATGCGCTCGCGCAGGCGTTGCAACAGCGCGTTGGGGGTGAGCGCCAGGTCGTCCAGGCGTTCATTGGCAAGCCCCACGTCACCCGGACGCACACTGCCGCTCGCGCCGATGCCGCGCTCGAGCAGCGCCGCCTCGACATCGTAGTTGTGCGCGTTGGCACTGCCGTGCGGCCGCTTGAGCCTGACCACGAGGCGCCAGCGTTCGCCCGCCGCCACCGGCTGCACCAGCTGCGACTCCTCGGGCGTGAGACCGTTGTACCAGGCGAGGTTGAGCGTCGAGGGGACGCCCGCCTGCGACGTCTCAACCGAAAAATCAAAGCGCACACCGCGGTCAAGCGCCTGTGGCAGGCTGGCGATCACGCCCTCAACCATCAGGTCGCGGCCTTCAAGGCGAGCGTCCAGCCGGTCGGACAGCCGCACATGGCCGTAGACGGCGGCCCAGGCAAAGCCCAGAATAAAGCAGGCAATGGCTGGAAACGCCCGACTGGCGGACCTTTCCAGCCGATTGCCCGCGTAAATCAGCGCTGCCGCGACGACAAAAAGCAGCGCCAGCATCCCCGTACCGGGCAGCAGCGCCTGCTGCTGCAGCAGGCACACACCCAGCGCGAAGGCGACGATGTTGGTACGCATTTTACCTAGCCGCAGGTTGCATAATGCCAGCCGAGGGTGCCAAGCTTTCGAATGATAGTCACAACGCCCTCTCAATAATCTCCGACTTGGGGAATCAAAAGGGGGCGTCGCCCCCTTTCTCCAAACCCCTCTAACGCGCCAGCGGTGCTACGGTTACAATTCCCACGACTGCCACCACCATGCCGCGCAAGTACTTCCGCAAATACCTACCCGACCACGATTCAATCCGTGAAAACCGCTATGTACGCTGGTTCGGGCCGCTGCTGCACCATCCCAACCTGTGGCATCTCAACCGCCGTTCGGTCTCGGGAGGCGTTGCCATCGGCCTGTTCGCCGGATTGATTCCCGGGCCGCTGCAAATGATCACCGCGGCATTGCTGGCGGTGCCGCTGCGCGTCAACCTGCCGGTGGCGCTGATCACCACGCTCTACACCAACCCGTTTACCATCGGCCCGCTGTATCTGCTGGCCTATGAATACGGCCGCCTGCTCATCGGTGACGGTGCGGCGGTGCCGGACCTGCCGCCGGATATCGACTGGGCCCACCTTTGGTCCTGGTTGCAGGCCTTTGGCGACTGGATGCTGGCGCTTGGAAAGCCGCTGGCGGTCGGACTGGCGGCGCTTGCCCTGACCCTGGCACTGGCCGGCTATGTGCTGGTTCAAGCCGGATGGCGCATCCATGTGCGGCTGGCGTGGCGCGAGCGCGCCCGCCGGCGCGCGGCCCCGGGAGTCCTGTGATGCCGCGCCGCCGCACCATCGTCCACAGCCTGTACGAGAACTTCGCCGGCCCGCTCGCCGCGCTGGTACTGATGCACGCGGTGGGCACCATAGGCTATCGCATCATTGGCGGGGCCAAGTACAGCCTGCTCGACTGCCTTTACATGACCTTCATCACCATCGCCACCATCGGCTATGGTGAGGTGGTCGATGTGTCGCACAGCCCGGTGGGGCGCATTTTCACCATGTTCGTCGGGTCCATCGGCATCGGCCTGGTCTATTACATGCTCGCCAGGATGACCATGTTCCTGGTGGCCGGAGAAATCAACGTTGCAATGCGGAGAAGGAAAATGCTCAAACGAATCGGTGCGCTAACCCAGCATTACATTGTCTGCGGCGTCGGCCGTGTCGGCTCCAACGTCGCCCACGAGCTGTCCATCACCGACCGCCCCTACGTGATCATCGATACCGATCTCGCCAATATCGAGAAGCACCGCGACCGCTTTCCCGATGCGATGTGGCTGCAGGGTGATGCGAGCGAGGACGACGTGCTCAGGCTCGCCGGCATAGAGCACGCCGCGGGGGTGTTCGCCATTACCGGGGATGACAGCAAGAACCTGGTCATCACGCTATCGGCCAAGCAGCTCAACGCCGTGCCGCGGGTGGTGGCACGCTGCCATGACGTCAACTACATCGACAAGATCCGCAAGGTCGGCGCCGACGCCATCGTCTCGCCCGACTTTACCGGCGGCATGCGCATCGTCTCCTCCATGGTGCGCCCGCACGTGGTCGGTTTTCTCGACGAAATGCTGCGCTCGGACAACACCCTGCGCGTCGAGGAGGTGCACGTGCAGTCCGGGGCGCCCGACCGCACCCTCACCGCCCTCGGCCTCGCCCACCGCGAATTCATCATCCTCGCGGTGCGTTCGGGCGAGCGCTGGCACTTCAACCCCGAGGGTAGCCACACCGTGCGCGGCAGTGATACGCTGATCGCCATGGCCACCCCGCATGGCCGCGCCCTGTTGGAAAAGGTCTTTGCCGGCTGATTTACCGGGGAAAACACGCCCAATCGCCCATTTGATCCTGGTCAACCCGCCGTTCTCGGGTGCGCGTAGATTGAGCTTGGAATTTGCCTGCCGCGCGGGGTTTGCATCAGGTAACGCGCGTAATTTTCGTTTGGGAGAAATGCCATGAGCTACAAAAGCCTGGTCGTCCACCTCGACAGCGACAGCCGTTGCGCCGACCGCACGTATATTGCAACGCAACTTGCGCTTCAATATGGTGCCCACCTCACCGGCGTCTATCTGATACACCAACCCGAAGTCCCTTCGGCCATACGCGCCGAACTTGGCGCGGACTTCCTGCTCGAGCGCTACCAGCAATGGCGCGGCGCGCAGATCGACGAAGTAAAGTCAAAATATGAGGAACTGTGCGCCCGCGCCGGCATTGCCGGAGCCGAGTTCCGCCTGGTCGAAAACCAGCCCGAGGACGCCATCGCGGTGCACGCCCGCTATGCCGATTTGCTCATTCTCGGCCAGGACGTCACCAATGACGAGCCGAGCATGATCACGCCGGGGTTTGCCGGCAGGACCATGCTGGCCAGCGGACGGCCGGTGTTGATCATTCCCTACGCCGGGACGTTTGCGCACATCGGCAAACACGTCCTGCTGCCATGGAATGCCAGCCGCGAAGCGGCGCGCGCGGTCATAGACGGGCTGCCTTTCCTGCAGCGCGCTGAAAAGGTGACGGTGCTCAGCGTCAATCCGTCCAAGACCGGCGGCCACGGCCAGCAACCGGGGGCGGATATCGCGGTATTTCTCGCCCGCCACGGTGTGCGCGTCGAAATCGACGATAACGACGCCGGCGAGGTGGAAGTGGGCGAATGGCTGCTGTCGCGCGCCTACGACCTGGATATCGACCTGATCGTAATGGGCGGATACGGCCACTCACGCCTGCGCGAACTGGCCTTTGGCGGTGTCACCCGCACCATCCTGGCGGAAATGACCGTGCCGGTGCTGATGTCGCACTGATTGGAGTCAATGCGGGGCGGCAATGCGGGACGCCATCGCGGCACTTGGGCCACGTGCTAAAGTCGGCGGGTGATCGAATGATTGCCCGCGTCAATGCCCGTCCCGCCCATCCTGTATTCCTTCCGACGCTGCCCCTATGCCATGCGGGCGCGCTTTGCACTCGACGCAAGCGGACTGACCTGCGAACTGCGCGAGGTGGTGTTGCGCGACAAGCCACCGGAACTGCTCGCCTCCTCGGCCAAGGCCACGGTCCCCGTACTGATTACCACCGACGGACGCCTCATCGACGAAAGCCTGGACATCATGCTCTGGGCGCTGCGGCAAAATGACCCGGGGCTATGGCTGGTCCCGCAGCGCGGGTCACTGGAGGACATGCTGCAACTGGTCGCGCGCTTCGACGAAGGCTTCAAGCCTCACCTCGATCGCTACAAATATCCCGGACGTTTTCCCGGCGCCAGCATGCAAGACCATCGAACACAAGGCGCCGCTTTCCTGGACGAACTCAACGCACTATTGCGTGACAGCACTTTTTTATCCGGCGGCCATGCCACCCTGGCGGACTTCGCCATCGCCCCCTTCGTGCGCCAGTTCGCCCATACCGATGCAACCTGGTTTGGCACGCAAGCCTGGCCGCTATTGCAAGCCTGGCTGGCGGATTGGGAAGCTTCAGCGGCGTTTGCCCGGGTCATGCACAAGTACGTGCCGTGGAAATCCGGCACACCCGGCGCGCCCTTTCCAGCCGCGTAAAAGCTAAGCCGCCTCGTACCAGCCCTTGCTGCTGTTGACCACCTTTACCACCAGCAGCATCACCGGCACCTCGATCAGCACGCCGACCACGGTGGCCAGCGCCGCGCCCGATTCAAAGCCAAACAGGCTGATCGCCGCGGCAACGGCGAGCTCGAAAAAATTGGACGCACTGATCAGCGCCGACGGGCAGGCCACAGAATGCTTTTCGCCGGCTTTCTTGTTCAGCCAGTAGGCCAATGACGAATTGAAAAACACCTGGATCAGGATGGGCACGGCCAGCAGCGCGATCACCAGCGGCTGCTCGATGATCGCCCTGCCCTGGAAGGCAAACAGCAGCACCAGCGTCGCCAGCAGCGCGGTGATGGACCATGGGCCTATCCTCG
>SESD01000902.1_pt1 | contig 17401 bp, 16 predicted proteins | sample 3171411 | NCBI WGS metagenome assembly SESD01 (sample SAMN06051880, study PRJNA518727) | freshwater metagenome | biome: subpolar coniferous forest; feature: holomictic lake; material: water; isolation source: holomictic Lake 442, 16.5 m depth | place: Canada: near Kenora, Ontario | collected...
GGTAAATCTATTTCGAGCTGGCTGTGATTTTATAGACGCATCCTAGATAAGTCAATGAATTTTCTATGACAAATGTGTGTCATTACTCCCAGCAATTCGTTCCTGTAGATGATGTTTTTACCCCTGTTGAATCCAACGTTAAAGTTCCACAATCATCAGTGCTAACAGGAGTCGCTTGCAATGTGTAATTCCCTGTTGCCAATGTAGCAATACTCAACGTATAAGATTGTGTACCACTACCATCTGTCGGAACTCTATCAGTAAAAATTGAAGTATCACCTGTTCCAACAGTTACGCCAGTGTAGTCATTATTATTTTCAACCCGCCACTGTTCCATCGCCGTCGCCATAGAAACCAACGCAGCTTGAGCTTCAGAACGTTTTGCTTTTTGAATATGACTCATGTAACTTGGATAACCAACACTACTCAAAATCCCGATAATCGCTACTGTAATCATCAATTCAATTAACGTAAAACCCATTTGTTTCGCTTTCATCGTTTTCACTCCAAAAGTTAATCTTCTTTCAAATCATCTGATACTTCACTCAATAATTCCGCTACACGCATTCCTGTATCAAACGAATCATCATAATAAAAGCGTAATTCTGAAATATGCCGTAGTCGCATTCGTTTTGCCAAAGCGTGGCGAATCAATGGTGACATTTCATTTAATGCTTTTGTACTCGCTTTTTTACCTGCGGCATCAGTATTCAAAACAGTGATATAAATCTTGGCTACCGCTAAATCTTTGGTCACAATCACTTCGTTAATCGTCACAAAACCAATGCGAGGGTCGCTAATTTCACGTTGTAAAATTAACGACAACTCTTTTTGCATTTGTGAAGATACTCGTGTGTGACGAGCAAATTCTCTCGCCATTACAATTCCCGTCTAACTTCGATACGTTCAAAGACTTCAATTTGATCGCCCGTGCGAACGTCGTTGTAATTTTTCACGCCAATACCACATTCCATGCCCATTTTAACTTCGGCAATGTCATCTTTATAACGACGTAATGATTCCAATTGACCTTCATAAACAACAACATTGTCACGCAATACACGAATCGGTAAGTTACGTTTAACCGTGCCATCAAGCACCATACAACCCGCAATCGCGCCAAGTTTTGGTGATTTAAATACGTCGCGTACTTCAGCAAGTCCAACGAATTGTTCTTTAATTTCAGGTGCCAACATTCCGCTAATTGATTTTTTAATCTCATCAATCGCTTCATAAATAATGCTGTAATAATGCAAATCTACGCCACGTTCTTCAATCATTCGACGTGAAGTCGCGTCAGCACGCACGTTGAAACCAATCAAAATTGCACCCGAAGCGAGAGCTAAATTCACATCGCCTTCGTTAATACCACCCACGCCACCGTAAACAACTTTTACTTCAACTTCGTCATTTGATAATTCAACTAATGAATTGCGTAACGCTTCCAAACTACCTTGTACGTCAGTTTTTAATACTAAATTCAATGACGATACTTCACCCGCTTTCATTCTATTGAAAACATCTTCAAGTGTTGTTGCTTGTTCTGCATGGCGTTTGAGGCGTTTTCTGTCTTCACGATGTTTCGCTAATTCTTTAGCAACACGCTCATTTTGAACAACTAAGAATTCATCGCCCGCATTTGGTGTGCTAGATAAACCTAAAATTTCAACAGGTTCACAAGGACCCGCAGATTTAATGGCTTTACCATTTTCATTAAACATGGCACGAACTCGTCCATATTCCTGTCCACACAATACCATTTGTCCATTTTCTAATGTTCCGCGTTGAACAAGTATCGTTGCAACTGCGCCACGTCCACGATCTAAACGTGATTCAATAACGAGACCCGATGCCGCACCTGCAACAGGAGCTTTAAGTTCTAAAATTTCCGTTTGAACAATCAGTGATTCGATTAACTCATCTACGCCCTGCCCTGTTTTTGCGGAAATTTTTAAGAATTGCACGTCACCGCCCCATTCTTCTGCCAATACATCTAACACAGATAATTCTTGCATTACTTTGTCAGGATTCGCGCCAGGTTTATCCATCTTGTTGATGGCGATAATAATTGGCACTTTAGCGGCACGAGCGTGTTCAACAGCTTCTTTTGTTTGCGGCATTACACCGTCATCAGCTGCAACGACGATAATCACAACGTCGGTAATATCTGCACCACGCGCACGCATTGCAGTAAATGCGGCGTGTCCTGGTGTATCTAAAAATGTAACAGAACCGTGGTCAGTTTTTACTTGGTACGCGCCAATATGTTGAGTAATGCCACCCGCTTCACCCGCAGCAACACGAGTTTTACGAATATAATCGAGTAATGAGGTTTTACCATGATCGACGTGTCCCATGATAGTCACAATCGGCGCACGCGGTAAATCTGGATAGGATTCATCTTCGGTTACTTCAGCGAGCATTTCTTTCTCGAAATCATCATCGCTTTGCATAACGGGCGTATGCCCCATATCTTCAACCAAAATCGCGGCTGTATCTTGATCAATACTTTGATTGATAGTCGCCATAATGCCGAGTTTCATTAAATGTTTAATTACCATCGCAGCTTTAACATTCATTTTATTCGCCAATTCAGAGACGATAATCATCTCTGGAATCGTTACTTCATAAACCATTTGTGCAACAGGCATTTCAAACTGATGCTTGCCATCGTTTTGTTGAATAATGCGTGCAGCTGGTTGTTTGCCACCTTTTTTCTTGTTATTTCGTTTTGTATCTTGACCTGCATAAGCTGATTTACCCCCCGCTGGTTTCGCAGGACGACGTGTACGATTTTCTTCTTGTGTTTTTGCAGGGGCTTGCTGCGGCACTGCAACAGCAGCTGGTGCAGAGGCGGGGCGTGCATTATTTTGTGACGGTTTTGCAGGTTGTTTCGCCGATTTTCCATTCGCATTATTATGCGGTGGACGTGTGCCGTTTTGTGACGGTTTTGCTGCGGCAGGTTGTTTCGCTCTTTCTGCAGCTTGCAATTTTGCCGCTGCTTGTTGACGAACTTTATCCGCATTACGGTTAATTGAATCTTCTAAACGCTGATCTTTCGCCACTTGCATTTGGCGAGCAGTTTCATCTTCTTGCGCTTTGATGGTTTCAGGCGATAAATCAAAATTAACTTTATTTTCCAAAGGTGTAGTTACTTCAGGTTTTATTGCCGCTGTATTTTCAGCAATAACACTTGTGGTTTTTTCAACTTGAACATCAACCACTGGAATGACTGGCGCAGCCGTTTTTGTTTCTACACTCTGTTCACGTTTGATATACGTTTTTTCTTTACGCACTTCCACACTAATCGTTTTCGTTGCTGAACCTGGCGTGCTGGCTTGTTTTAATTCACTTACTTTGCGACGTTTTAATACAACGCGATTCGGTGCATTTTCATTTTCACCTGTTGCTTTGCCATGACGCTGACGTAGATGAGCAAGTAATTTCGATTGCTCTGCATCGCTTACTTCTGCATCTGGAGTTGATGCAACTAATCCTGCTTCTTTCAACTGCACCAATAAACGATCTAATGGGATTTTGACGATTTCCGCTAACTGACGTACTGTTTTAACACTCATATTCATTTCTCCTCTATGCGTCTGTTGACTCAACAAACCATGGTTCACGAGCCTTCATGATTAGTTTTGCGGCGCGATCTTCATCCACACCTGTGAATTTCAATAAATCATCGACTGCCTGCTCGGCTAAATCATCCATCGTTACAATACCTTCATTTGCCATGGCATGTGCCAATTCGCTATCCATACCGTCCATTGCAAGTAATGTTGCATCTGGTTGCACCGCATTTTCAATGCTTTCTTCGGCTGCAATTGCACTAATAAGCAACGCATTTTTCGCCCGACTGCGTAATTCTTCAACGATTTCTTCATCAAAACCATCAATTTCTAATAACTCATTTGATGGGACATAAGCGATTTCTTCAATTGTATTGAAACCAACTTCAACCAAAATAATTGCAATTTCATCGTCAATATCTAACAGCTCAATAAACATTTCCTTGATTTTATTCGCTTCAGCTTCGTTAGATTCCACCGCTTTTGACGCATCAATGACGTTTAACTCCCAACCTGTCAATTGACTTGCCAAACGGACATTTTGACCAGACCGTCCAATTGCTTGTGAAAGACTCTGTGAATCTACCGCTAAATCCATGCTGTGTTTATCTTCATCGACAATAATAGAGCGAATTTCAGCAGGCGACATGGCGTTAATAACAAACTGTGCTTCACTTGGATGCCAAATAATAATATCAACACGTTCACCTGCTAATTCATTTGTTACCGATTGCACACGCGAACCGCGCATTCCAACACACGCACCAACAGCATCTAAACGTGGGTCATTACTTTTCACTGCTAATTTTGCACGAGAACCTGCATCACGAGCCGCGCCCATAATGGTAATCATGCCTTCTGCAATTTCGGGAACTTCCAAACGGAATAATGCCATTAACAACTCGGGTGAATTGCGATTAACAAAAAGCTGGGGACCACGAGCTTCTAAGCGAACTTCTTTTAAGTAACCACGAATACGATCACCTAAACGCATCGCTTCACGCGGAATCATATCCTCTTTAGAAATATAGGCTTCAACATGACCACCCAATTCTAAATAAACACTACCTTTTTCAATACGTTTCACAGTACCCGTAATTAATTCACCAACACGCGATTTGTAGGCTTCAACTATTTTATTTCGTTCTGCATCGCGTACTTTTTGAATAATGACTTGTTTTGCTGTTTGTGCGGCAATTCGTCCAAAATCGACAGATTCAATTTCTTCGTAAATTACATCACCAATTTGCGCGTCTGGATTATCAAATTGCGCGACTTCGAGCAGAATTTGACTCATTGGTAAATCGACATCTCGCCCTAAATCAGCATTTGGTGCGACGACATCCCAACAACGATGCGTCAAATAATCTCCCGTTTTACGATCAATTGCTACGCGAGCTTTAATTTGAGAACCGTAACGCTTAATTGTTGCAGCTTCTAACGCTGCTTCAATCGCTTGAAATACGATTTCTTTTTCGATTTCTTTTTCATTAGAAAAAACTTCAACGACTAACAAAATTTCTTTATTTGCCACTACTACGTCCTCCTTTGTCGAGTAAATAATCAGGAACTAAACGCGCTTTGCTCATGGCGGCAAAGGGAATTGATAATAACTGCTCGTTTTCTTCCAGTGTAATCACATCATCTTCCACTTGAATAATTTTTCCAGTAATTTTGCGCCGTCCGTTGACTGGCGAAAATAAATGTACAGCCACCGTGCTATCAATAAATTGCGTGAACTGACTGAGTTTAAAAAATGGTCGATCTTCGCCAGGTGATGAAACCTCGAGCGAATAATTGTCGGTGATAGGGTCTTCAACGTCTAATACACCGCTAACCTGATGACTAACTTTCGTGCAATCTTCTACTAAAACGCCATTTTCAGTGTCAATGTAAATGCGTAATAAACCATGTCTTGGATGTGGGTTATATTCAATGCCAACGCATTCATAACCTAAACCTTCAACAACGGGTTCGATTAACGCAAGCAAATGTTCAGGAGCCTGCTTCATAATGTCCTCGCTTGATTTTAAATCAAAAAAAAAGAGCCAAAGGCTCTTCCATTAACAGCGTTAATTTATAGGCATGGAATAACGCAACCTATCCAAAGCCTAGAAAATAAAAAACCCCAAAAATGGGGTTTTTAAAAATCTGGTTGCGGGGGCAGGATTCGAACCTACGACCTTCGGGTTATGAGCCCGACGAGCTACCAAGCTGCTCCACCCCGCGATTGATTTGCACAGTATATTGTTTTAATTGATTTTATACAATCTATTTTTATAAAAACGTTTGTTTAAAATTTATTCAACGTCCGTAATAAAAATTAACGTAACGAATTCACACCTAAATTCGCCAACGCATCCGCACGTTCATTGCCTTGATTACCTGAATGACCTTTCACCCAACGCCAATCAATTGTATGTAATTGAATTGCCAAATCTAAACGCTGCCATAAATCTTCATTTTTCACTGGCTTTTTCGCGGCAGTTTTCCATCCTGCTTTTTTCCAATTCGGCAACCATTTTGTAATTCCGTCCAAAACGTATTTTGAATCAATATGTAATTGAACAACACACGGTTTTTTCAATGCTTCCAATGCTGAAATTGCCGCCATTAATTCCATGCGATTATTTGTGGTGTCATGTTCACCACCGTGTAATTCTTTGATTGTGCCTTTATAACGCAAAATTACGCCCCAACCGCCCTTCCCTGGATTTCCACGACACGCCCCATCGGTATAAATAATTACTGGTTCAATCATAATGTTCTACCGTTGCTGCCATTGGATTTGCCACTGCTAAACGAGGTACAAATGTTTTACTTCCAGACATAGGAATTGGATTGAAACGTCGTTTAATCGCTTTCACCGCATACGAGGAAGACGTAAATGAAAAACTATTTAACGCGTCCAAGCCATTTTTTGTTTTTGTAGAATCCAAATAAAACTCCGTTTTATTACTTACTTCAAAATTCAATAATTTTAACCAATCGAATAATCGAGAACGTGAAATAAAATTTCCGCGCCACGAATACGCTAATCGCTTATCTAATAAGTATTGATAACGCACCCAGAAACTCCATGGATTAAAATTTAAAACTAATAAAATACCTTCAGGTTTCAAAATACGCTCCAATTCTCGAAAAGTTTGAAAACGTGACGAATCGAATTCCAATAAATGCGGCACAATAATCATATCGACTGAATTGCTTTGAATCGGTAACGCGTAAGATTTAGCTTGAATTTTTCCTGCACCATCCCACCCTAATTGTTTGGCATCAAGTACCGAAAAACTTTGATACAGTGAACAATCGATAAATTCATTTTCCCAGCCTAATCCACCAACTTGTAAAATTGTTTGCTGACATCCAACAGTAATTGAACGCTGTAAGTAAGCGACTTCAAGTGATTTTAATAATTTCCCGCTTGGCGTTTGGTAATAAGCAAATAGAAAATCGCGTTTCATAATGGCTACTCAATTTAAGGGCGTTTTAATGATTTTGGGCTAAAAAGTTACTATAATCAAAATACTTCGTAACTACAAAGGTCAAATGATGCCAGTAAAACTAAACAGACACGTTAATTTATTAGTGATGTTAATGACGCTCACCGCTGCAGGTTGTTCGCAAAATGCGAAAGACGCGCTTTCTGTTAATGAGCTTCTTCCTAACCAAGATAACGCCTATGTTGATCATTACTATCAGAATTATCAACCAATAAACAAAACGGAAATCAGTAAAACAGCCGCCTCTCATAAAGATACCGTCTGGGAACGATTACTGTCTTTATATTCGTTACCGAAAATTGAAAACAATCGCATTGATCGTGAAGTCGAATGGTATTTGAATCATCCTCAAGCGTTAAGCACAATTCAAAACCGCGCAGAACCTTATTTACATCTCATTCTTGATGAAATTGAAGCTAAAAATATACCTGGTGAATTAGCGTTATTGCCCGTGGTCGAAAGCGCGTTTGTACCAAATGCGAATTCCAGAGTAGATGCGTCAGGATTGTGGCAATTTATGCCAGCAACGGGTCGAATGTTTGGATTGCAACAAAATTCTTGGTACGACGGTCGCCGTGATGTTTACGCTTCAACAAAAGCTGCGACAACTTATTTAAAACAACTTAGTCAAAGTTTTGATGGGGATTGGTTATTAGCTCTTGCGTCTTATAATTGGGGCAAAGGCAATGTAAAAAAATCGATTGAACACAATGAAGGTCGCAATATGCCGACTGACTATTGGTCACTGAGAATGCCAGAAGAAACGTCGAATTATGTGCCGCGTTTATTAGCGATTGCTCAGATTTTTGCTCACGCTGATCAATATAACGTGAATTTGCACCACATTCCAAATAAGCCATATTTTGAAGTGGTACATTTAGATTCGCAGTTGAATTTGAGTAAAGCAGCGGAAATGGCAAATATGTCATTGCACGATTTCTTAACGCTCAATCCTGGTTTCAATAAATCAAAAACTGCTCCCGAAGGTTCTGGACCTAGACGCTTATTGATTCCTGTCGCAAAAGCGGAATCCTTCAAAGAGAATTTAGCGCAATTGCCATTTGAAGAATGGATTTCAGAAGGCTTCAATGCTGACAATGATGATGAAAGCACTGCAATTTATTTAGAAGCAAAGCCAGCAGCAGGCGAAGTAAGTCACAAAGTTAAGACTGTTGCAATTAAGACAGTTGATAAAGTTGCTACAAAACAAAGCGTTAAGGTCTTACTGACTGCAAAAAAATCGGATAAAAACGACAAAAAATCGGTTATTGCATCAAGTAAAAAACCTGACACAAAAAACACATCAAAAATCCCAACCAATCACATCGTTGCGATGGCTCAAAAGATTTCCTCGAATAACAAAGCGTTAGCAGAAAAAAGTAAAATTGTTGCGAAAGGTCAAAAACCTGCGGCGAAAACACCTGTTACCGTTGCGATCATCACAAAAAATACGTTACAAAATAAAAAATCTAAACACAGTTAGTTTAGTTTGGGCGGGTGATAAACCCGCCCTAATACGTTTCAAACGCATTTTTCACCCACTGCAAATCACCGTCCCCCAAAATCCCCACCACGTCAAAACGTATCGGTATCAACTCATCGTTTGGCAACGTATTCAAATAAACTTCTGTTGCAGCAATAATTTTCATTTGTTTTGAACGCGTGATACTTTCTAATGCAGAGCCAAATTTCGCATTTTTGCGATAACGCACTTCAACAATCACTAATGTTTTACCATCTTTCATAATCAAATCGAGTTCACCATAAGAACAACGAAAATTACGTTCTACCAGCGTCAATCCTTGTGCAATTAAAAAATCACAGGCGAGTTGTTCGGATTGTTCACCGCGTAGTAAGTGGGCGGCTTTGGATTTTGGTTTAAGATAGTCGTTCATAAATACTAACCGAGAAGAAAATGATTCAAGAAACAGGTAAGTTATACATTGTTGCCACGCCGATTGGTAATTTGGCAGACATTACGTTTCGAGCGATTGAAACGTTAAAAAGTGTGGATTTAATTGCCGCCGAAGATACGCGCCACGTCCGAATGTTACTGCAACATTATGGTATTAGTAATAAAGTCATTGCTTTGCATCAACACAATGAAGATAAAGCGGCTTTAGAAATTGTCGAAAAATTACGTTCAGGTTTATCAATTGCGCTGGTTTCCGATGCAGGAACACCGTTAATTAGCGACCCAGGAATGCCAGTAGTAAAAGCGGTTCATGAAGCAAATTTAACTGTCGTGCCAATTGTCGGGGCGTGCGCGTTAATTGCAGGTTTATCCGCAGCGGGTGTGGCGATTACGCCTTTTACATTTGAAGGATTTGTGCCACGAACATCCTCAGCACGAAAAACGTTTTTTTCGGAACGCGCCGCGATTTCGACAACGTGGGTTTTTTATGAATCGTGTCATCGAATTTTAGATTGCTTGCAAGATATGGTGGTGGTTTTAGAAGCAGGGCGTTCAATTGTGATTGCGCGTGAATTAACGAAATTACACGAAACAATTGTGAAATTGCCACTGGCTGAAATGGTTACATTAGTTGAAACCGATACAAATATGCAACGTGGTGAATTTGTAGTGATTGTTGAAGGTGCTGCGAAAATTGATGTTTCTGACAATACAATTACGCCTGCACAAGAACGAATTTTGAAATTATTACTCGCCGAATGTAGCGTCAAAAAAGCCGTCGATTTAACCGTTGAAATTACGGGCGGCAAAAAGAAGCCGATTTATCAAGCAGCGTTAGAATTCAGCAAATCAAATACTGTGTTAGACTAAGCGCGAAAGAGTTGGCTGGGCAGTCGCCGTTTTATTGTAATGATAGAAGGGAGGAAAGTCCGGACTCCACTGGGCAGAGTGCCAGATAATAACTGGGGGGCGTGAGCCTACGGAAAGTGCAGCAGAAAATATACCGCTAAATTCGTTCATCGAATCAGTAAGGTTGAAATGGTGCGGTAAGAGCGCACCGCGCAACTGGTAACAGGTGTGGCAGTGAAAACCCCACTCGGAGCAAGATCAAATAGGGGAGCATTCGTCCGCCCTGGCGGCTTTCGGGTAGATTGCTTGAGCGACAGAGTGATTTGTCGCCTAGATGAATGACTGTCCACGACAAAATCCGGCTTATAGGCTAACTCTTTCACCTATTTTTTAAAAACCTAAAGTAATTTATAACTAAACATGAATAAATTTTTGATATGACGTAGCATTTGTTTTTAGCTTAGTATCAAAAAATAATTTCTTATTAATATCACAAAATTTCTAACTGAAATCACCCTTGACTAAGCCCCATTTGAAATCTATAGTGAAGAAAATCTAACGCCCAATAGGGCTTTTTTATTGCTTTTTAACAACGGAAGAATTTGTTAATGATCCATTTATCCGTAATGCTCGAAGAAGCATTGCACCACATAAAATTAAAACTAGATGGTGTTTATATAGATGGAACATTTGGACGAGGTGGACACAGTAAACGCATTTTAGAATCTTTAGGTGAAAACGGTCGGTTAATCGCTTTTGACCGCGATGAAACTGCAATAAATTGTGAACACGCTCAACAACTATCGCAAGATTATCGCTTTAAATTAGTTCACGCCCCCTTTTCTGAAATGGAAAAAATTGTTACCGAATTAAATTTAAACGGAAAAATTGACGGAATTTTGCTTGATTTAGGCGTTTCTTCACCGCAACTTGACGACGAAACGCGTGGTTTCAGTTTCATGAATGACGGCGCACTGGATATGCGAATGGATTGCTCACAAGGTTTATCCGCAGCCGAATGGCTTGCACAAATCGATGAAAAAACCTTAATACACGTTTTATTTGACTACGGCGAAGAACGTTTTGCACGACGAATTGCCAATGCAATTGTCACAACAAGAATAACTCAACCCATTGAAACGACCCGACAATTAGCAAAATTGATTGAAGATACAATCCCTTTTCGTGAGAAACATAAACACCCTGCAACCCGTAGTTTTCAAGCTATTCGTATTGCGATCAATAACGAACTTGGTGAAATAGAATCCGTATTACAACAAACTAAAAATTTATTAAATTCAAATGGACGATTAGTAGTCATCTCATTTCATTCGTTGGAAGACAGAATCGTTAAACGCTTTATGCGCGATGAATCTGGAGTGAAGCGCAACGTTGGCAAATTACCGATTAAAGAAGCTGACATCGAAAAAGGTGTTTTAAACGTGTTAAGCAAAGCAATAAAACCGAGCGTTGACGAAATTGCACAAAATCCACGTTCGCGCAGTGCCGTTTTGCGTGTAGCAGAACGGGTTTGATTTTATGGTGCGTTTTTTGGGATTAAGTATGTTGGTTTCCATGTTGCTGTTATCGGCACTTATGGTGATTTATAAAAAATATAATTCGCGAATCATTTTTATCGAAATCCAAAAACAAGAAAAAGCTTTAGATCAATACGAAGTCACATGGGGACAATTACAACTCGAACTTACAACATTGGCAGAACAAAATCGCGTAGAACAAGTAGCCCGTGAGCAGTTGAAGTTAGTCATGCCTGCTCGTGAAAAAATAATTTATATCAAACCTTAATGAAGTATCGACGACATAAAAATGAAGCGACATTATTAACCCGCGACTATTCGATTCGTCGCCGTTGGGTTTTAAGTGCGATTATTACAGGGATGCTAGTTTTAATTGGCAAAGCCGTCGATTTGCAGGTTTTTGACAAAGAATTTTTACAAGAACAAGGTGATATACGTCACGTCAGCGAAGTCCCTGTTTTTGCTTATCGCGGTATGATTCGAGATAGAAACGGTGCGCCACTTGCAATCAGTACGCCTGTTGAATCTATTTGGATTAACCCACAAGAATTCAAACTTACAGCGACACGCCAACAAATTAAACATCTTAATCGCTTACTAAATTTAGATGATGGAAAAATTGAAGAATTTTTAACCGACCCACACAAACAATTTGCCTATTTAGCACGACAAGTAAGTCCAAATTTAGCGGAACAAGTGAAAAGTTTAAAATTGGCGGGGGTTTATTCTAATCGTGAATTCAAACGTTTTTATCCAACAGGTGGCGTAGCTGCACATTTAATTGGCTTCACAGATTTAGATGACAAAGGGCAAGAAGGTTTGGAAGCCGCTTATGATCATTTATTACGCGGAGTAGCAGGCAGTAAACGTGTCATTCGTGACGGAAAACGACAAATTATTGATGACGTTGAAAACATCAAAGAACCAATCTCTGGTAAAACGTTAGAATTAAGTATTGACCAAAGAATTCAGTATTTAGCATATCGAGAATTAGCACACGCGGTTTCTATCAATCACGCAAAGTCGGCTTCATTGGTGGTTTTAGACGCGAAGAACGGTGAAATTTTAGCTGCTGTGAATCAGCCATCTTTCAACCCGAATATGCGTAAAAGTTTAAAAGAGAATTTATATCGCAACCGAGCATTAACTGATGTTTTTGAACCTGGTTCGACCGTGAAACCGTTTGTTGTTGCGGCGGCGTTGGATGGACATTATGTGCGCCCTGATGAAATGTTTGAAACCAACGGCAGTTTTGAAATCGGCACGCACGTTGTCAAAGATGTTCACAATTACGGCACGTTGGACTTAACTGGCGTAATTAAAAAATCGAGCAATATCGCCGTCAGTCAAATGGCGTTGCGTATGCCACCGAAGTATTTTTGGGAAGTTTATCATCAGCTTGGATTTGGTGAATCCACCGCTTCGGGTTTTCCAACTGAAGCCAGCGGCAGCTTATTAGATTATGAACAATGGAAACCATTTGACCGCGCCACGCTTTCATTTGGTTATGGTTTAAGTTCGACAGCATTGCAATTAGCACGCTCTTACACAGCACTCGCCGACAACGGTATTTTACATTCAGTAAGTTTGTTTAAGCGCGACGAAGATCCTGAATCCAAACGAATTTTTACCAGTCGCACCGCAAAAAGTGTGCGTGCCATGATGGAAACGGTTATTCAAAAAGACGGGACGGCTTACGAAGCTCGAGTTGATGGCTACAGCGTTGCGGGTAAAACAGGGACAGTTAAAAAAGCAGGTGCAGGTGGTTACATTGAAAAAAGTTATTTTTCCGTTTTTGCAGGTATGGCTCCCGCAAGCAATCCACGTTTAATTATTGTCGTAATGATTGACGAACCTTCAGCAGGTCAGTATTACGGTGGGATTGTTTCCGCGCCCGTTTTTTCAAAAGTGATGAGTGGCGCGTTACGCATTCTCCAAGTTGCACCCGATCAGTCCGATAATATGCCAGTTTTGTTAATGGGTAAAAACTAATGAAAATTTCAAACTTACTCGATTTTGACAGCGATTTAAGCGTTTCAGGTTTGACGCTAAACAGCATTGAATGTGGCGAAGGATTCTTATTTATTGCATTGAAAGGCGCAAATCATCACGGTTTAAATTACGCAAAATCAGCGATTGAAAAAGGCGCGATTGCAGTTTTATTCGATAATGAAGATGCAAAATTAGCTGACGAAATTCTTGCCGATTTAGACGTTTTAAAAATTGGCGTTTCAGAATTAACGAAAAACTTAGGTGAAATTTCAGCTCGTTTTTATGGCGAACCTTCGCAAAAAATGAATATGATTGGCATTACTGGCACAAACGGCAAAACCTCGTGCAGCCAATTTTTAGCGCAAACGTTAGAAAACTGCGGCGTAATTGGCACAATCGGCTGGGGCAAGATCAATGAGTTAAAACAAACATTAAACACCACGCCCGATGCGTTAGCCGTTCAAAAAATGTTAGCCACGTTGAAAAATGACGGTTGCGAAAACGTGATAATGGAAGTTTCATCGCATGGTTTAGCGCAAGGTCGTGTGAATGGCGTGAAATTCAAAGGCGCGATTTTTACCAATTTCAGTCGTGACCATTTGGATTATCACGGCACAATGGCAGCGTATTTAGAAACAAAATTAAAACTATTCGACTCGCCGAATTTGGAATTTGCCGTTATCAATTTGGACGATGAAATCAGCGACAAAATCATTGCCTCGATTCCTGAAAATGTCGAAATTATTGGCGTTACCACGTCGGGAAAGCAATCGTCACGCGGTCAAACATTAAGCGCGGAAAACATAGAATTAAATTTAAGCGGCATTCAATGTGATGTATTTTGGCAAAATCAAAAACAACCGTTGCACGTTCCGTTAATCGGTAAATTCAATTTAGAAAATGTATTGTGTGTTTTAGCAACGATGATTTTTTTGGGCGTTGAACTCGAAGAATCAGCAAAACGTCTAACCCATTTAAAATCTGTAAATGGACGCATGGAACGTTTCGGCGGCGAAAATAATCAGCCGTTAATTATTGTCGATTACGCACATACCCCCGACGCGCTCGAAAAAGTTTTACACACTTTACGTTTACACACGCGTGGAAAATTAGGTGTCGTTTTTGGTTGCGGCGGAAATCGTGACAAAGGCAAACGCTCACAAATGGGACGTGTTGCCGAGGAATTTGCCGATTGGGTGATTATCACCGATGACAACCCGCGTTTTGAATCGAACGAAGACATTGTGCAAGATATTTTAGAAGGTTTTTCTATCAATGAAGCGGACATTATTCACGACCGTACTATCGCGATTCGCTGTGCAATCGAACAAACAACCGCGCAAGATTGCGTTTTAATTGCGGGTAAAGGTCACGAAGATTACCAAGAAATTAACGGCGAAAAATTACCTTTTAGCGACGTAGAATGTGTCAAAAAAATACTGGTGCAAGCATGATAAAAATGAATTTAAGCGAAATTACAAAAAATTTGAATGGCACATTGATAGGTGAAAATTCTGAAATTTTTGGCGTAAGTATTGACACGCGCACGTTGCAAACGGGAAATCTTTATATTGCAATTTCAGGTAAAAATTTCGATGGTCACGATTTTGTTGATTCTGCAAAAGACGCTGGCGCGGTTGCAGTTTTAACACACAAAAAATTAATAACCGATTTGCCACAAATTCTGGTTGAAAATACACATTCGACACTTGGAGAATTAGCCAAAATGTGGCGTGAAAAAATGCCAGCTCAAATCGTTGGTGTAACTGGAAGTAATGGCAAAACAACGACGAAAGAAATGCTTGCGGCGATTTTTAGCGTAAATAGTTCGGTACTTTTCACGCAAGGAAATTTGAATAACGATATTGGCGTGCCTTTAACATTGTTAAAACTTTCGCCTGAAAATCGTTTCGCTGTGATTGAAATGGGCGCAAATCATGTGGGCGAAATCGCTTATACCAGTAATTTAGCAAAGCCCGATGTTGTAATAATTACTAATGTTGGTGCAGCACATTTAGAAGGTTTTGGTGATTTAAATGGTGTGGCAAAAACGAAAGGCGAAATTATTGAAACGTTAAATTCAAATGGTGTTTCCGTTTTAAACCGCGACGATGTCTATTTTAATTATTGGCAAAACTTGGCTGGGAAAAGAAAAATTCGCTCGTTTGGTTTGCATGAAAATGCTGATGTTCGTGTTGAAAATATCGCTGTCAAAATTGAAAATCACCAATTTATAACTCATTTTGATTTGATTTTTGCTAATGAAAAAATCAACATCAATTTGCTACTTGCTGGAAATCACAATGTTTTAAATGCGCTTGCGGCAACGGCGGCAACTTTGGCGTTAGGGATTTCCCTTGAACAAATTAAACAAGGTTTAGAATCGATGTTACCTGTAAAAGGTCGAATGCAATTTTTGCGCGGCAATTTGGGCAGCACGATTATTAACGATACTTACAACGCCAACACCGCATCATTACAAGCGGCGTTGGACGTTCTGCAAAAATGCGATGGCGAACATTGGGTGATTTTGGGCGCGTTTGGCGAATTGGGTGAAAATACGGAACAATTACATTTTGAAATGGGTGAAACCTTAAAAAATGTTGGCGTAAAACGTTTATTTGCCGTCGGTGAACTAACTCAACGAACTGTTGCGGCATTCGGTGAAAACGCTCAACACTTCGCATCACAAACTGAATTACTCGCTGCGTTAATTTCAGAATTAACTGGCAATGAAACCATTTTAATCAAAGGCTCAAGATCGCAACGTATGGAAAATATCACAGCCGCTTTAGTTGAAACCACAGGATTTTAAGTCATGTTATTTTATTTCGCCGATTACCTAACTAGCTTCGACAGCGGTTTTCACGTTTTTCGTTATTTGACGTTTCGCGCGATTTTGGCGGTACTAACTTCATTGATTATTTCATTTATGATTGGTCCATGGATGATTCGTAAGTTGAGTCGCGAAAAAATCGGACAAAGCATTCGTGAACTTGGTCCGCAAAGTCATTATGAAAAAGCGGGAACACCAACGATGGGTGGCGCGTTAATTTTGGTGGCGATTACGATTACAACTTTGTTGTGGGCAGATTTAAGCAATCGTTACATTTGGGTCATTTTGTTGGTAACGCTCGGTTATGGCGTAATTGGATTCATTGATGATTATCGCAAAGTGATTAAAGGCAATAGTGACGGGCTTTCGGCACGTTCAAAGTATTTATGGCAATCGATTATTGGATTTACAGCGGCATTATTTTTATTCAAAACAGCAACTTTGCCTGCTGAAACACAATTGATTGTGCCATTTTTCAAAGATGTTTTCTTTGATATGGGTTGGTTTTACGTTGTGTTTGTTTATTTTGTGATTGTTGGCACTAGCAACGCAGTAAATTTAACCGACGGACTAGACGGTTTAGCGATTATGCCAACAGTGATGGTGGCGACAGGTTTAGGTGTGTTTGCCTATTTATCAGGACACGCCACGTTTTCGCAGTATTTAGCGATTCCCTCTTTGCCACACGCGGGCGAATTAGTGATTTTTTGTGCCGCATTGGTCGGTGCAGGTTTAGGTTTTCTGTGGTTCAACACTTATCCTGCAATGGTTTTTATGGGTGATGTAGGCGCATTATCTTTAGGCGCAGCATTAGGTGTATTAGCAGTTTTAGTTCGTCAAGAAATCGTATTAGTCATTATGGGTGGCGTATTTGTAATGGAAACGTTATCCGTGATGATTCAAGTAATTTCCTTCAAGACTACGGGAAAACGGGTTTTCAGAATGGCACCGATTCACCATCATTTTGAACTCAAAGGCTGGCCCGAACCGCGTGTAATTGTACGTTTTTGGATTATCACCGTGATTTTGGTGTTGATTGGTTTGGCGACGTTGAAGTTGAGATAACTTTTAAAATTAAAGAGAAATTTATTATGAAAAAATTAGCACTTTTACTTGCAATGTCTGGTGTTTCGTTTGTGGCAAATGGCGCGGAAACATTGATGATAGAAGCGACTTACCAAGAATCAATAACA
>SESD01000903.1_pt1 | contig 17390 bp, 14 predicted proteins | sample 3171411 | NCBI WGS metagenome assembly SESD01 (sample SAMN06051880, study PRJNA518727) | freshwater metagenome | biome: subpolar coniferous forest; feature: holomictic lake; material: water; isolation source: holomictic Lake 442, 16.5 m depth | place: Canada: near Kenora, Ontario | collected...
CGCGCCTAGATTCCAGGCTCAGGCTCAGGCTTAAGCCGAACTCGTAACTACCGTTTCTGCCCAGGGTCGAATGCTGACCAAAACTGATAGGCGAAACGCCAGCGCAAAACTACTGCAACAGAGGCGCTGGTGAGCTCAGACGGCTCTCCACCCAGGCGGCAACAGCGCATGGGCTGAAGGGCTTGAGGAAGTAGCTATCGGCACCGCGCCTGCGCGCCTCCACTTTGGCTAGTTGCAGTGCAGACACACCGCTATCGGCTTCAATAATTGCATATTTCCTGGATAACAGAGCAACCAGCAGGCGACGAATGTAGGGGCTGTTGTCGACGATCATGATCTTCGGAATCGGTGCCGCGTTGCCTGAAGTGACGGTCGGATGGTCCATCGGTCGGCACCACTGGATGAATTGAGCGGCAAGAAGAATGTCCGGGTCAAACTGGGCGTCTTTGCGCCCTCTCTCGACCAGGCTGTGAGCGCTCGCTCGGGGTGTAGATTCGTTTGCCTTCCTTAGCGTGGTCATGCGACTCCTCCTGGCGAACAATGACGAAAGTTAGATCGCTGGCGCGCTGATACGACCCAGGACGGATTCCATCGACATGCCAATCGCCAATAGCGTCTGATCGCTGCCCAAGGGCCCGTCTATTTCCAGCCCGACAGGCAAGCCAGCAGCCGTCAGGCCGGCCGGGATGGACAGGCCCGGGATGCCTGCATTGCTGCCGGGGTCGGTATTGCGGATGATGGCCGAGAACTCGCTCATCCCCGGCACCACTACACCGTTGATGCTGATACTTTGCGCCGAGCCATTCACTGCATCAATGGTGGGCGCAGGCAGGATGGTGGTGGGGAACAGAATCGCATCCAGATTGTTCGCGGAAAAATACTTCTGGTACATGGCCTGCAAGGCCGGGCGATGGGTGATCATGGCTGCTGGATAGCCGCCACCCAAAGCATCCGCTGTGATGGCACCGAATGCCCCCTTCACGTCCGGACTGGCGACTTGATTCGCAATGCTCTGCACCGTGATGCCCGAAGCCCCAGTGGCCGCCAGGTACGCAGGGATATCGGCAATTGGCTCGTGCAAGGCGACGGGGAAGGATATATTGTCATTCAGCGCCATGATGCCTGCCATGTCGACGTCGACCATGACCACACCTGCATCCATCAACTTTTGCCTGGCGGCCATGACAACCGCTGACAAACTCGTATCCAAACCATTCCAGAATGAAGCCGGTACACCCATGCGCAAGCCTTTGAGAGCCTTCGCTGCTGGCAGCGCGGTGCCGGTGATAACGGAGTCCAGCAAGGCCACATCTGCCACACTGCGCCCCATCGGCCCCACGGTATCGCGAGTGTGGCTAATCGGGATGACGGCGTTGGTATCCACGTAACGGCGACCCTTGCCAACACCGTCTCCCACCGAGGGGCGGAAACCAACAATACCGCACAGCGCCGCAGGAACGCGGGAAGACCCACCGGTGTCCGTGCCCAGGCCGCAGGGGGCAAAGCGCGCCGCAATGGCGATGGCTGTGCCACCGGAAGAACCACCGGGGATACGCGCTGTGTTGTAGGGGTTTTTGGCAGGCTTGCTGGCAGCACCGGCAGCGTCTACGCCCAAGGTGAAGTTGGTGCTTGTCACACCGAAGGCCAACTCATGCATATTTGATTTGCCCAAGACAATCGCGCCGGCGTCAATCAGTTTTTGCAATGACGGGGCGTTGCTGGTGGGCTGCAGATTTTTCAATGCAGGCGTCCCACCCGTGGTTTTCATGCCCTTGGTATTGATGTTGTCCTTCACCACAATGGGCAAGCCAGCCAGCGCCGGTAACTGCTCACCCGCAGCGCGCTTGGCATCCACTGCGGCAGCGGCAGCCATGGCGCCGACTTCGTCCAGGTAGATCATGGCGTTCAGGGCACTTTGCTCTTTGGCGCGGGAAATCAGGGTGCTGACGTAGCTGACTGCGGTCATGGAACCCGTGCGAATGGCGGCAAGTGCCTCTGTAGAAGTCAGAGCCAAATGTTGTCTGCTGCTTAATGGGGAAGTGGAACAGCCACCGCATACGACCAGCGGCACACCGAAAATACCACCGGCTGCGACTGCGCTGCCGGTTTTCAAAAACGTTCTGCGTGAACTGAACTTATCCATGAAAGTCTCCTCAAATTAATGGGTCAAGCGCTCAACGCACATCGTCGTTGGCGCGGACTTCAGATTAAGAGACTGCTGAATTGCTAACCATCCTCAAGATTGAGGAAGGGGAAACCCTTGAATCTAACTTTTCAGTGCGTGCAGTTTTTCACCAACGCCACACGGTTATTGACATCGAGTTTGCAAAAGGTGTGGTCAATATGCGTGCGCACCGTGGTGACCGCAATACCGAGTTGCTGTGCAATGTCCTTGTCACCATACCCGGCAACCAGCCGACTGACGACATCCTGTTCGCGCTGGCTCAAAAATCCAAGTGCTGTTGAGAGGACAACTTGCTCCGGCTTGAGTGCGTCGGAATTGCTGCGTTGCAGCGCGGCGACAAATGCCGGACGCACCAGATTCAGCAACTCGACGTCGCCCGCTGTGAAGTTTTCCCGCCTCTTGTCGCGCCAGATACGCATATCACCAATGTTGGTATTGCCCGACCACGCGTAGAGGTTAACGCCCCAATGAAGCCCGTCGCGTGCCAGAAAATCGTTGAAAAACTCGGTCTTCTTGAGTTCGGCCTGAGGCAAAACCTCGATCACGCGCACAGCCGTCCGGTGCTGCTGCAACTTGTGCGTGATGGGGTCGTGAAATTGATAGTGAGCCTCGTACAGTCGCAGATTGTCATCATCCATGTTGATGTGAACTCCGGAGTCGAAGCATTGCTTGGCTGCATTCCATACATAGCTGGCGTAATGCTGCGCACCAAGCAACTCCAGCATCAACTCCCCCAAGTGAGTGCGTATGGCCTGACTGTCATTTGGCTCTGCCAAGGTGGTCATTACCCGTGAGAGCACATGTGTCTGGTAGGTGCTGAGATACATGGCGTTCCACCTCAGTCCAACAGGGCGGCCAGAAATAGGCCAAGAAGGCTTTGATAGCGATCACGATCGGTCGGTTGGATGGTTAGCATGCGCACCCTCAATTGCAGTTTTGCATTTTCCTCCACATCCAACGCCCATGCAACCAGCAGTCGCATGATATGAATGGACTCAGGGACCTTGCTCTCACCACCAGCGGCGAAAGGCCCCGCCCCCCCCTTGTCAAGTTCGTGCAAAGTGGTCAGAATGGGCCGCTGATTTGGACACCGGGTTTTGTGCCGCGCGTGCGGCGCTTGAATTCACAGCAGTTCATTTGGAAGGGGTTCAATGACCAAGCTTCATGTGGTAGCTCATGCGCAGCACGCTCAGTCGGCCAGCAGCGACTTGCGCTCGCAGGTGCATTTTTGTGCCCAAACCGGTCAGATCTGGTTGCACGAGCACCGCATGCTACTCATCCACGCGCAGGCGCAGGCTCTGCTCCGCAAGGAATTGATTGACACGCTGGGGATGGACCGGGCGCGCGGTTTGCTGACACGCATGGGCTATGAGTCGGGCGTACGGGATGCAGAACTGGCGCGCACGCGTGCCCAGTGTCTCAGCGATCTGGAAGCCTTCATGACCGGGCCGCAACTCCATACGCTCGAAGGCATTGTCAAGGTGACACAGATCCGCCTCGAGTTGGATCGCGCTGCCGGCACTTTCTATGGCGAATTTCTGTGGGAAAACTCCTGGGAGGGACAGTGGCACCGGCACTTCTTCGGCACCCATCACGAACCGGTGTGCTGGACCCAGATCGGCTATGCCTGCGGCTACACCTCGGCCTTTATGGGGCGACCCATTCTGTATAAGGAGGTGGAATGCGCCGGCATGGGGACCGACCATTGCCGGATCATCGGCAAGCCGATGCAAGAGTGGCAGGATGCCAGCGAGTACGCGCACTTCTTCAACCGGGAGTCGATTGCCGAGCAGCTGATCGAACTGCAGACGCAGGTGGTCGAGCTTAGAACCAGCATCGGCGACAAGGAGGGATTGCCGACGAATATGGTGGGCGACGCACCGGCATTTCGTGCTGCCTACGAACTATTGCGACAGGCCATCAACACCCAGATTACCGTGCTGCTGCTGGGTGAGACCGGCGTTGGCAAGGAAGTTTTTGCCCGCACCCTGCACGAGCGCGGCGCGCGCGCCAAGTCCATGTTTGTCGCGATCAACTGCGCGGCCATTCCACCCGATCTGGTTGAATCCGAGTTGTTTGGTGTGGAAAGAGGCGCGTACACCGGCGCACAGGTTGCGCGCGCCGGACGATTTGAGCGAGCCGATGGTGGCACGCTGTTTCTTGATGAGATTGGGGACTTGCCGCTGGCCGCGCAGGCCAAACTGCTAAGGGTGCTGCAGGAGGGAGAAATAGAAAGGCTGGGCGGGCAAACTGTGCGCAAGGTCAATGTGCGCCTGATCGTCGCCACCAACGTCGACCTGCGCGTGCTGGTGAAGGAGGGGCGCTTTCGCTCTGACCTCTACTACCGCTTGAATGCCTACCAGATTGTCATCCCACCTTTGCGAGAGCGCCAGGAGGATATCTCGCCGCTGTCCAAGCGATTCCTGGAAAAGTACAGCGCCATCCACGGCAAGCGGCTAAAGGGTTTTACAGATAAAGCCAAGCGCGCGTTGTTGACCTATGCGTGGCCGGGCAACATTCGCGAGTTGCAGAACATGATCGAGCGCGGCGTCATTCTGGCTCCCAGTGGCACGCGTATCGAGGTGCACCACATTTTTTCGGCGTGCGATGAGCGTGAGACCGATGAGTTCGGCCTCGACGTTCATGGCGCCATCAACGCGCGTTCTGCGCAGACTGGCAAGGCTTTGTGCGAAGCCGTCTGCAGCGGCGATATGACGCTGGAGCAGGTCGAGACCATGCTGCTGGAAAGCGCGGTCGACAAGGCGCATGGCAATCTGTCCTCTGCCGCCCGCATGCTGGGTGTTACCAGGCCCCAACTGGCCTATCGCCTGCGTCGCTTGCATGAAGACACCACAGGTCATGAAGAGGTGATGTTCGCGTCACCTCCTTTACCGGCTGCACCGACGATCAAAGCATGACATTGCAGGATCAGGTGCAGCGTCATTTGCAGGCGCACCATGTCGCCACGCTCGCGACCAATGGAGCGCAGGGCGTCTGGGCGGCAGCGGTGTTTTATGTTCACGATGGCTGGGATCTTTATTTTCTGTCGGCACCTAGCAGCCGGCACTGCCTCAACCTGGCCCACAGTGCGCAGGTGGCCGTGACGATCCAGAGCGACCACGCGGACTGGCCAAGCATCCAGGGCGTGCAACTCGAAGGAGTGGTCGACGAACTGAGCGGTGACGCAGAAGCGAGGGCTAGGCTTTTGTATGGTCAAAAGTTCCCGTTGGTTGGCAAGCTGGCCCAAGCCCCGGCCGTCATTGTCCAGGCTCTGGCCAAGGTACGCTGGTATCGGGTGGCGCCGCGGCGTTTGCTTTTTATCGACAATTCGCTGGGGTTTGGTCATCGTGACGAGATTGATCTGAGTGCTCCGGTTGCCCGTGTTTAGGCGGCATCGGGTCGTCCTTCGGGCAGACCGACCGCCTGCAAGAAGGCACGTTGCGACCCGTCGAGCATCAGACAAGTCAGCACACCGCTGGCGTAGGCACCAGTATCGATTGCGATCCGGTTGTGGCGCACCTGGGGCGTTGGCACGATCGAGTGGCCATGCACGACGATGGCGCCATGGTCCAGGTCGGACTCCAGGAATCGCGTGCGAATCCACATCTGATCATGCGCGTTTTGTTCTACCAGTGGCACGCCCGGTCGTACGCCAGCGTGCACGAAGTGGTAGTCCCCCTCGCGGTGACTAACGGCCAGCGCCTGGAAGAAGGCCAGATGCGCCTGCGGCAGTGCCTGGGCGAACCGATTGCGCAGGAACTGCAGCGACCCGTCATCGCGCGCGCCGGGATCAGCTGCGACGACGCCGTAGTCGGCCAGCGCGTCCAGTCCATCGTAGTCAAACCAATGTCGTCCGGCCTCCATCTCACCGAAAAGATAGCGCAGGGCAAGGTCTTCATGGTTGCCTTGGAGCGCAATGACTTCGGCTCTACCGGGTGTTGATGGGCGCCATGACATGACCTTCTCGACGACGGCGCACGAGTCATTGCCGCGGCTCAAGTAGTCGCCCAGAAAGACGACGACAAAGCGGTGTGCTTGTCGGCCCCGGCTATCCTGCTCGATTCCCTGCAACAGGGTTCCGAGCAGATCGCTGCGACCGTGGATATCGCCGATGGCATAGACCACGGTGCCCTGCGGCGTTTGACTCGGGGCGTGCATGCCGGTCGCGCCACTTTCACACGCCACCCAGCGCAGTGTGCTCATGGGGACTACTCGCCGGTCTGGCTGCGCTCGGGGCGTCCGCTCCAGCGTTCAAACAATGTGTGCTCTATGCCCACTTGGTCAAGCGCTTTGCCGAGAGTTTGGTGGACGATGTCCATCACACTCTTGGGCTTGTGATAGAACGCCGGCATCGGCGGCAGAATGATTCCGCCATAGTCCGCAACGCGTGACATCAAGTCCAGGTGTCCCTTGTGCAAGGGCGTCTCCCTGACCATCAATACCAGTGGCCGACGCTCTTTGAGCGTCACGTCAGCGGCCCGGATCACAAGGTTGTAGGTGAAACTGTTGGCAATCGCCGACAAGCTCTTGACGGTGCAAGGTGCCACGATCATGCCGCGTGTGCGAAACGAGCCGCTGGCCACCGCCGCCCCGACGTCCTTGTTGCTGTAGACGACATCGGCCAGGGCCTTGACCTCGTCAATCGAGTAGTCGGTCTCCAGGCCAAGGTTCATGCCGGCGGCTTCACTCAGGATCAGATGAGTCTCCTGCCCCAGGTCTCGCAGGATGCGCAGCAGTTCAACGCCGTAGATGACGCCGGTGGCGCCGGTGATAGCCACCACGAGGGGCAGGTTTTTAGAGTCTGTCATGTTGAAGGAGTTAGTGCGTGGTCCTGCCATTGGTCAAGACAATGCGCCGCCAGTTGAAAAATCTCATTGGCCGTGATAATGCCAACCACTTGCTGACCATGCATCACCGGGAACTGCGCCACCTTGAGCTCGCGGCCGCGGCGCAGGCATTCAACCATGGTGTCATCGTCCGACACGGTGGCCGGATTGCGCACCATGACATCGCGCACGCGCAGGCGATTGACGAAGAAGTTGAACTCGTCGGGGTCCTGAGTACGCAGAACAAAGTGTCCAATGCGCAGCATGTTGGCGCGCGTCACCAGGCCGCGCAATTTGCCTTGATCGACGACCGGCAGGGCATGCAGGTTGTGTTCACTCAGCAGGCGCTTGGCATCGGACGCCAGCGTGTCGCTGGGAATCGTGATGGGGTTGGTCTGCATCCAGTTACGCACCATCATGAACTATGCTCCGGTTGGGTTGTTCGGCAAGTACTGTCATGCGGCTTGCGGCGCACTTGACAAGCGCGCGCGAAGCGCCTTCTTGTCGACCTTGCCACTGTCGCCCACCGTGGGCATTTGCCCTATCAATTCAAGACGCTCCGGCCACTTGAATTTGGCGACATTTTTGCCGGCCAGAAAACTCTTGAGCTCATCCAGCGTCAGTGCATTGCCCTTGCGTAAAACAACAAACGCACAGGCGCGCTCGCCATATTCGGCATCAGTCATCGCCACCACCGCCACTGCCGCGACGCCGGGGTGCTCGTTCATCAGGCCTTCCACCTCGGCCGGGTAGATGTTCTGGCCTCCGCGGATGATCACGTCCTTTTGCCGCCCCAGTATCCACAGGCAACCCTGATCGAACTTGACGACGTCCTCGGTCGTGCACCAGCCCTCAGCATCAAAGACTTCGGTGGTCATAACGGGGTCGCGGTAATAGCCGGCAGGTGAATGCGGACCTCTGAACCACAGCACTCCGGGCTCGTTGGGGGGCACTTCGCGCCCATCCTGCCCCAGCAGGCGGACCTTGTTGCCGGGCAGCATCTGGCCGACTGTGAGGCGGCGAAGCTCGCCGGGGTCGCTGACCCGACAACCACTCACCGAGCCCTTGTCCTGCGTTCCAAGATCGGACGTGATGACAGCGCCGAATCTGGCTTCGGCCTCTTGCGCCAGCTGCGGCGAAAGATAGCCGCCGGCGGAGCGGATGAAGCGCAGTGACGACAAGTCGTATTGCTCGACGTTCTGTTCCAGCATGCGCACCAGATGCGTGGGCACCACGCCGATCGCCGTGACTTTCTCCCGCTCGATTGTTTGCAGCGCAAGTTCAGGACTGAAGTCTTCAAGCATCACAGTCTTGGCGCCGCACAAGGGCGCAGCGAAATAGGTCAGTGTGCCAGCAGCTCCGCCAGCATGCGGCGCGATCGCCATGGTGATGTCGTCTTTGCCGAGTTGCCACAGGTCGATGCGACCCTTGGAGGTGCAGACCCTTGGTGCCAGCGGCCACTCCACCAGTTTGGGCAGCCCGGTAGTGCCCGATGTCGTGGTGAGCAGGGCGACATCGAAGAACGGATCAAAGCGGCGCGCGTCCAGGGCCGCCCGGTCAATTTTGCTCAAGAATGCCTGTGCCGTGCGAGTCAGCGACAGGGTGCCGGCGGGGGCGTCGGGCGGTACTTCATCATCGAACAAATAGATCTTGCGCAGCGACGGAAAGCGCACCATCAGTTCACGGTACATCGCCAGATAATCAAAACCGCGAAAGACGGCAGGAATCACGGCGACCTCGGCCTGCGTTCGCTCCAGAATGTCTTCCAACTCGTTTTGACGCAGCGTGGCAAAGGCCGTCATCGAGACCAGACCGGCGCGTTCGGCCGCCGCCCGCGCCAGAAAACCATAAACGCTGTTGGGTGCCTGGATGATGATGCGCGCGCTCTTGGGAACGCCCGCCTGCACCCAGCCGCTGGCAATGGCGTCGACCAGATCACGCGCCTGGCGCCAGGTCACCCGGTGCTGGGAGTCAACCAGCGCTTCCCGGTCACCTAGCTCGCGCGCATTACGGTCGTAGTAGTCGTAAAAGGTTTCGTTGGTCCAATAGCCATCGCGAACAAATTCGTCCACCATGGCCTGGGTGTAGCGCAGTACTTTCATCAATCTGGCGCGCCTTACTTGGCGCCCTTGCCCTTGACCTCTGGGCGGGTCAGGCGGCCGATCATGCCGGCCACCGGGCTGGAGCCCTCGAAACCGTATTCGTTCCAGCGGTCCGATACCTTTTGCAGCACGGTGCGGTCCATGAAGATCTCGTTGGGCTTGTCCTTCCACTCATACGGCGTGCAGGCGTCCAGGATGATGCGGCTGGTGATGTCGCGCGCGTCGATCGGCAGGCCCGGGTCCAGTGGCGTGGAGCGGCCGCGGTCGATGATCTGGGCCGAACGCTTCGGGTCGAAGCGCGTTGCCAGCGCCCACCAGATGCGGTCCCAGTCGTCGGCTTCGATGTCGTGATCGACCGTGATGACACCCTTGACGCCATAGTGCCCGGTGGTGCTCGCGATCACCGCGTTGCCGACGTGGTTGGAGTGTCCGGGGTACATCTGCTTGAGCGACACCACAACCCAGAAACGGCCGCAGGCCTCTGGTGGGATGTAGACGCTCTGGATGCCAGGCACCTTCATGGTCTCGAGGTCGTGCCAGAGCGTGGCGGTGCGGTTCAGCGACTGGATCATGTGAATGTCGTTGATCGGCTTGCCCACGGTGGTGGCCCACATGACGGGCTTGTTGCGGTGCAGAATGCGCTTGATGCGCAGCACCGGCTTCGGGTAGTCCTTGCCCTTGTTGCCGGAGTAGTAGCCGGTGTACTCGCCAAACGGTCCCTCCTCCATCAACTCGTTCGGGTCGATGAAGCCCTCGGCAATGATCTCGGCATTGGCCGGCAAGGTCAGGCCGGTGAGCTCGGACTTGAACACCGGCACCGGGCGCCCGCGCAGCGAGCCGGCAATGTCGTACTCGTCGACCTGCGCGCTGACCAGGGTCGAGGCAGCAAGAAAGAGCACCGGGTCGCAGCCGACCACGTAGGCGGCAGGCATCAGTTCGCCGCGCTCGGCGTACTTCTTCATGTGCATGTCGCCGTGCTTGCCCTTGATGATCTGCGAGCCCAGGATATTCTTGCCCAGCACCTGAGCGCGGTAAGTGCCCAGATTGGTCCAGCCGGTGTCCGGATCCTGCGTGACAAGGAAGCCGGAAGTAACGAAGAAGCGGCCGCCATCGTCCGGGTAGAACCAGGGAGACGGAAACATCTCGATATCCACCGCATCGCCTTCGATGATGTTTTCAAGCACCGGCGGGTTCTCTACGATTGCGGGCTTGATCATCTGCTTGGTGGTCAGCTCCATCCACTTCTTGGACAACTGGCTCATCGACAGCGAGGGGTCCTGCTCCAGCGCAATGGCAAGGCGCTGCGACGTGGTGAAGGCACTGGTGAAAACCGGAATGTCGTAACCCTTGACGTTCTCGTACAGCAGGCCAGGGCCTTTTTGCTCTTCATTGACCTTGGAGACGTGGCAGAGTTCAAATTTCCAGTCGACTTCAGTCTTGACGCGGTGCAATTGCCCGTTGGCCTCCAGTGCGGCGATAAAACTGCGCAGGTCATCAATTTGTCCTGCGGTGGTACGTGCATTCATGTTTGCTCCTGTAGATGGATGGTTTGCGGTTTGTGATGAATTGGGTGTGTCGGCTGTGGTCAGGTCGGCGCGCTTCGGGGTCAGGTCACGCGCCGGCCGGCCAGCATGCCGCTCAGGATGTACTCCATGGCCGAGCCCACTGCGGTGCTGCCCTGGCCTTGCGGTTTTTTGCTCCACACGGTTTCCGGTCGGGCCTGCAGGATGAAGATGTTGCCGCCCGCCGGCAGGTCCTTGTCGATAGCCCATTCGATGTCCATCGGGCAGCCGTAGTGCTTTTCGATCTGCTTGCCCATCCAGGCCAATTCGGTGATCTCGTCGTCGATCAGCGACTGCACCTTCTGGCGTTCGAACGGAACGTCCATCTGGTGTGAGGTTTGCGTCGTGGCATCCACCGTGTAGCAGATCAATTTTTGTGAAATAGTGCGGTCTATGATGTCCAACGTTATTTTGTTGACTACAAAATGGTCCGGCGTAACCTCGCCCGACACGACCGATTCGCCAAAGCCGAAGTTCGAGTCGATCACGATGACCGAACGGTCGCCATTGCCCGGATGCAGCGTGAACATGACCCCTGCCGTATAGGAATTGGCCATCTTCTGCACACCGACGCTGATGGCCAGCTGGTCGTCTGAAAATCCCTTGTTTGCGCGGTAGGCGATAGCGCGCGCCGTGTACAGGCTCGATATGCAGCGACGCATGTGGTGCAACACCTCATCGACGCCACGCACCCACAGATAGGTGTCTTGCTGGCCGGCAAAGCTTGCCCCGGGCAAGTCTTCGGCAGTGGCGCTGGAGCGTACCGCCACCGGCGCGGCCGGCATACAGCAACGCAAGGAAAGTTTGCGGTAAAGCTCGGCCACCAGGTCTTCGATCTCGACGGAAAAAGACTGCGATTCAATCAAGGACCGAATCTGGGCGCTGGTGCCCTCCAGGGTCTCAAGGTTCTCACAATCAATCCCGCTCAAGAGGGAATGAACCGCTGCGGTCACGCCGGACTGGTCCATAAAGTGGCGAAAGCCCTCGGTGGTCAGGGCAAAGCCCGGCGGCACGCGCACCCCTGCATGAATGAGTTCACCCAGGGACGAGCATTTGCCTCCGACCAGCGCCACCGAGTCCTTGTGGCAGTCCTCCAGCCAGCACACCAGCGGCACGATCGCCGCAGGTGCTGACATGACCGCTGAGTCTTCCATCAGCGCGAAATCGTGATGACGCCGGTAGAGCCATCGACGCGGATCCGCATGCCGCTGCGGATGATCTTGGTGGCCATTCCGGTACCGACCACGGCTGGCATGCCGTATTCGCGGCAGACGATGGCTGCGTGGCTCATGACGCCGCCGACGTCGGTCACGCAAGCGCCGATCTTGGCGAAGGCTGGCGCCCAGGAGGGTGATGTGGTTGGCGCCACCAGAATCTCGCCCTCCCGCAATTCACCGACCTCGTTGACGGTCTTGCAGACCCGTGCGATGCCTTCCGCAATGCCCGGACTGCCCGCGAAACCTTTCATTTCGGTGATGGTCTCAGGATCTTTGACCTCCTGCACGCTGGCCCAGTCCGCCAGCGATTTGTTGGTGACACCCCACAGCACGATGGTGAAGGGTTCTTGAATCACCTCTGGCGCCACACCGATGGCGGGCGGCGCGCTCCATTCCTTGAACTTCTGCATGACGCCCTTGCGCCACTCGATTTCTGGCGGCCAGGTAAAGGTGCCACGCGGTGTTACGCCGGTAGCCCAAGCGGTCACGATGTCCCACAGCGCGGACTTGATTTCGTCGCGGCGCAGCAGCCACACGTCTTCGACGTCCTTGATCACGCCGTGCTCCTGCATCACCGCGCCGACCTCGCGCATCTTGTTCCAGAACACCGAATGGAACCAGTGCTCGACGTAGAAGAGATGGTTCTCGACGTAGGGGAAGACGGTCTTGGCACAGCCCAGCAGTTCATCGAACTGCTGGCGATCGGCCTCGCTCTCGATCAAGCCCCGGTATTCGGCGGTGATGCGATCACGTTCGGCACGAACTTTCTCTGTCGGACGCTCGATGTTGACACCTTGCTTGAGCTTGCCGATGTAGGTGTTGATGCCTGACAGTGGCACATTCATCTGATCGTTCCACGAACGATCGTGGTGGAACCAGCCGGTGCCGGTGGAGACATTGAACCAGGGTTCGCGAGACAGGTTCAGAGACGTCAGCCATTCCACACCCTTTGGGTCTGCCTTGAGGGCGGCCTCGACCGTCGTCCACTCAGGACTCGAGCACACTAGGGCGTCGACGCCGAGCTCGATCGCCTTGCGTGCCAGTCCCTTGAGCTCCTCGTCCGGGCGGTACATGATGACGTCGATACCCGAGATCATCTGCGTCACGCGCTGCGCCGGGATGCTGGGGAACTGCTTTTGCACAAAGTCCAGGAAGAAAACGTAGGCGGCATAACCGAGGTTGAGAAACTCGAAGTGGTACTGCCAGCACTTGATGCCCAGATTGATCAGGTCATCATAGTTTTTAAGCAGGTGATAGCCCTTGGATTCGCCCACCGCATCCATCACCACCGAGATGTCTTCCATGTCGGCGAGCTTGGGAATCTGTATCGCTTCGAGCTCGCGGATGGTGGCTTCCATCTTCACTTTCCACTTGGCTTCGAGCGCGTCCCAGTTCTTGTAGTAGTGGCCGGCACGCTCCATGAAGTGCGGCACACGGCTGCCGATCTCGGCGCCGTCTTTCACCGGAACCGGCGAGATGTAGACGTAGCCGTTGATCATGCGGTGATCGACGCCGCGCACCGGCGGCACCATGAAGATGCGGTTGTTGAACTGCGACAGAGCCAGAAACCAGGCTTCGTCCCAGATGGTGTCAAACGGGTAAAGCGGTTCCGGGTAATGCAGGCCGTCGTAAAACCAGAAAGTCTCTTTCTCGTACTGGTTGCGCACCGGATCGTCGGTGACAAACTGGTACTGGTAGGGATACATGCGCTCCCAGCCTTCGGTGCCGGGCAGGGTCTGTGCCTTGATGTCGTGCGGAACGGGAAATTTCATTCAGGTCTCCTGTACTTGTATTTCAATGTCATGTTTCAGCGCGGGCACGCCTCGTGCACCAGCCGGTCCAGACATGACTTAGCATGGTGCGTGCCAGTTGCGGCGGGTCGGGCCGTTTGAGCAATCGCTGACGCTTTGCGCGAGACGCGTGGACCGGGCTGTCGGGCGTCCACGCGCTCAATCCACCGTGGCAGGAAGCTTGATTAATTCGTGAAAAACAGGAGCGGGAGTCGGCGCTATTTGATCATTTCAGTAATAGGGAAAACCCGCGCCGATGCGGAATCTTGAGGCCTGATCAACTCAATTCATTGACCGATAGGAAGTCATCCACGTGGCGCTTTCCTTCAATCAAGGACGCCAATTGGGACTGCTCTTCAAAATTGCCCAGAATTTCGTCGAAACCGTTGGGCACGTCGTGGTAAATCTCCATCCAGGTATGAAATCCCTGGTCAGCCTGCGCCCGGCGCGCGAGCTCGCAGCCGACCGACGTCTGATTCTGAATTTGTCTGAACATGAGCCGCACCTGCTGCAACAGCAATGGGGTCAGTTCCACTCGGACACGATAGTAAATGTAGCGATTCAACATGAGTCCTGTTCAAAGTTGGCGATGTCCCGCTCTTAGTTGCAGGTTGAAGTTGGTGGGTGAAGCCGTCAGACGCTACAGAACATGGGTTCTGACTTCAACAACCGCAAAGCCAAGAAGGTTCAACCACCGTGTCAAAGTCTAAAGCCAAACTGCGGGTCGCCAATGAGTTCAACGACGACCAATTGAGGGAACAGCCCCTGTTCGCCGCCACACCGGCGAGGTCCGCTGGCACCCAGGGCGGCGTGGCCAACCTGGGTCAGCGTCGTTCATGGCGGCCACACAAATTGCGGGTTCGTACTTCTTGACCTCGCAGGCGCCCAGGCTGAAGGCCACCGGAAAGCCCAGCAGCAGGAAGACGATGAGGCCCCCGAACATGATGGGGGAGCCATCGGCCCCCATGGTGTCCAATGGGGCAGTATTCCGGAATGACGAATTGAGCAAAGGACGGTGATGCGTTTGGTAAACCATAGAAGCAAGAGCTTGCTGTTTGCGAAAACAGCGGTGACTTTGGCAGTGACTGGAATGGGCTTTCCGGCGGCGGATGCGCAGACCCTGGCCGATGTCGTGGTGTCCGCCTCGCGTGCCGAGCAGCGCAGCTTCGATGCGCCGGCCGCGATCCAGTCGATTGACCGGGGCACGATTGAGAACGCCGGTCCTCAGGTCAACTTGTCTGAGTCACTCAACCGGGTGGCCGGGCTCACGATTCTGAACCGGCAGAACTACGCGCAGGATCTGCAGGTTTCCATCCGCGGCTACGGTGCCCGTTCGGCTTTTGGAATTCGCGGAATCAGACTACTGGTGGATGGCATCCCTGCGACCACGCCAGACGGGCAGGGGCAGGGTTCGTCGATCAGCCTGACGTCCACCGAGCGCATCGAGGTCCTGCGCGGACCCTTGGCGCTGATGTACGGCAATTCCTCAGGTGGCGTGGTTCAGGCCCTTACCCGGGAGGCGCCCGGGCAGCCAGAATTCGACGCACAGGGTTTTGCCGGTTCTTTCGGCGTGCGCCGAAGCGACTGGCAATACGCAGGGCGCGTCAAGGATTACGGCCTGGTGGCCGACTACAGCACTTTTGACACCGAAGGCTTCCGCGATAACAGCAAGGCTGAACGCAGACAGTTCAACGGCAAGTTGAGTTTCGATACGAAGGACAAGACCCATGTGAATGTGGCGTTCAATCAATTGAGTATGCCTTTGGCGCAGGACCCACTGGGATTGACGACCGCACAATTGGCTGCGGATCCAACGCAGGCCGGAACGAATGCCACGAGCGCGCAGACCAGAAAAATAACGAGCCAAAGTCAATTGGGTTCGGTCTTGACGCATGCGCTTGACGAGAACAACTCGATAACGGTCCGCGCCTACTACGGGAACCGCGACAACCTTCAATTTCAGGCCAACAGCCAATGGGTGGGCTTGAACCGCAACTACTTTGGGGCGGCTCTGCAATACAACCAACAAACGCAGATCGGCGGCAACCGGGTCCGGTGGGTGGCGGGATATGAATTTGATTATTCAAGGGAAGGTCGGCAGGGAGGGGCAGCGCCTGGCGGTGAAAAAGCGCCCGGATCGCTCAGTCGGGACGAGGACAATCTGGCCCGGAACAGTGATTTTTTCGCTCAAGCCACTGCGCGCGCAAGCGACGACGTTTCCATCACAGCCGGTCTGCGTGCCAGTACGGTTCGCCTCGCCAGCACAGACTATTACCTCAGCAATGGCAACGGTTCGGGTGAAGTGAGTTACCAGGCGACCAATCCGGTCATGGGAGTGACTTACCATGCCGACGATCACCTGAACCTGTATGCGAATTACGGCAGGGGTTTCGAGACGCCAACGCTGGCTGAAGTGGCCTACACAGGGGCCGGCGCGCCTTCGTTCAACACCGCGATCAATGCGTCGAAGAGCCAGCAGTACGAGCTCGGATCCAAATGGGCGCCCAGTGCGGGTTCACGGCTCGATTTCACGCTGTTCAAGATCGACTCGACGAACGAAATTGTGATTGCCGTCAGCAGCGCAGGCAGCACGGCCTACAAGAACGCGCCGGGAACATCCCGAACCGGCTGGGAACTTTCCGGCAACACACTGCTGACACCCAATCTGAGGGCTACAGTGGCGGCATCCAGGATTGACGCGAAGTACTCGCAGGCGTTCACGAGCGGGACTACCTCGGTGCAAGCAGACAACAAGATGCCTGGAATACCCCAGAGCTTTGTATTTGCTGAACTGCTGTGGGCTGGCTCGAGAATGGACGGCGGCAAAAAGATGTCTAGCCTGGGCGGCCGGGCCGGGATCGAGTTCACCCAGTCCGGCCGGCTCTATGCCAACGATGCCAATACAGCATCGGCCGATGGCTACGCGACGCTCAATTTCAAGGCAAGCCGCGGCTGGTCGGTGGGCCCCGGCAGTCTGACAGCCTATGCGCGCGTCGACAACATTACAGACAGGCGCTATATTGGATCAGTGATTGTCAACCAGGCTGCCTTGCAGTTCTATGAGCCTGCACCCGGCAGAAATTGGACCTTCGGACTGCGCCTCGTCTTGCCGCTGTAGGGGTGCAAAGCGGCCCATCTTCAAGCTATTGAATGAGACAGTCGAACTCATTTGGCGGGACCCCTTCTATTTCCTCTTGCGGTAATCCCACCACGGCAGCACCCGGCGCAGAACACTCAATCCGTTCTTACGCCAGATTAAGGAATCGGCATCCATTGGTCTCAACCAAGGGTTATCACCGTGATTTAAACGAAAGCATCATCCTAGAGTGTCCAGCAAGTGCCAGCTGATGGGATTAGCCATCAGAAGATCCGGTGCTTTATTAAAGGTAAAAAATGAACAACGTTGGAACTTGGATGTCGGCGCCTACCGTATGGCGCAGGGTCTTCTCGGCGATGGTCGCGCTGCTGTCAACAGCGGCGGTGTTTGCCGCGGATGCCCCGAAAACGGAAGAAGTGCCCTTCTGGGCCATCGGCATGCCGAAAAGTGATGTTGCCTCAAAACTGGCACCGGTGCCTTCGTTTCCGATACCCACAGCGGCCGACAAACTGCCCGTCAGCAAACTGAAATTGCCACCCGGTTTCAAGGCCGAGGTTTGGGCCAGCGGCATTCTTGATGCGCGTGGCATGCGTCAGGGTGATCAGGGCACA
>SESD01000904.1_pt1 | contig 17382 bp, 14 predicted proteins | sample 3171411 | NCBI WGS metagenome assembly SESD01 (sample SAMN06051880, study PRJNA518727) | freshwater metagenome | biome: subpolar coniferous forest; feature: holomictic lake; material: water; isolation source: holomictic Lake 442, 16.5 m depth | place: Canada: near Kenora, Ontario | collected...
TGAACGGGGCTTTTTAGTTTAAAGCGAAATTAAATTTTTATTTTTTAACTTCTTCAAAATCCGCATCAATTACGCCATCATCAGCTTGATGTGTATGTGAATCGCCAGCGTGTGAATGTTCAGCTTCCGCGCCACCTTCTTGAGCATAAACACGTTCCGCTAATTTGCCCGATAATTCAGTCAATGCTTCGGTTTTTGCTTCAATATCAGCTTTATCGTCACCTTTCACGGCTTCTTTTGCAGCGGCAATTGCGGCTTCAATGTGCGATTTTTCATCAGCGTGAACTTTATCGCCTAAATCTTTCAACGATTTTTCAGTCGCATGAATTAAACCGTCAGCATGATTACGCGCATGAACTAATTCAACCAATTTACGATCTTCATCTGCGTGCGCTTCGGCATCTTTTACCATGCGTTCAACTTCTTCATCCGACAAACCGCTTGACGCTTTAATTACAATCGATTGTTTTTTGCCTGTTGCTTTGTCTTTTGCCGACACATTTAAAATACCGTTTGCGTCGATGTCGAAAGAAACTTCGATTTGTGGCACACCGCGTGATGCTGGTGGAATGTCCGACAAATCAAAACGTCCGAGCGATTTATTGGCATTGGCTTTTTCGCGTTCACCTTGTAAAACATGAATCGTTACAGCGGTTTGATTGTCGTCTGCTGTCGAGAAAACTTGTTGCGCTTTCGTTGGAATGGTGGTGTTTTTTTCAATCAATTTGGTCAAAATACCGCCCATCGTTTCAATACCCAACGATAACGGAATCACGTCCAATAACAACACGTCTTTCACGTCGCCAGCCAAAACACCCGCTTGAATCGCTGCGCCCAACGCCACTGCTTCGTCAGGATTTACGTCTTTGCGCGGTTCTTGAGCAAAAATGCTATTCACCATTTCTTGAACTTTTGGCATACGAGTTTGACCGCCGACCAAAATCACATGGTCAATATCTGATGCTGAAACTTTCGCATCTTTTAACGCCATTAAACACGGTGCTTTGGTTTTCAAAATCAATTCTTCAACTAATGATTCTAATTTTGCACGAGTCAATTTAACGTTTAAATGTTTTGGACCTGTTGCATCAGCAGTGATGTAAGGCAAATTCACGTCAGTTTGTTGGCTAGACGATAATTCGATTTTCGCTTTTTCAGCCGCTTCTTTCAAACGTTGTAACGCCAAAGGATCGTTGTGAACGTCAACGCCTGTGTCTTTTTTGAATTCGTCCGCAAGATATTCAATGACGCGTGAATCGAAATCTTCACCACCTAAAAAGGTGTCTCCATTTGTTGCCAACACTTCAAATTGATGTTCGCCGTCGATTTCTGCGATTTCGATAATTGACACGTCGAATGTACCGCCACCTAAATCATAAACGGCAATTTTGGTATCGCCTTTTGGTTTATCCATACCGAACGCTAACGCTGCTGCTGTTGGTTCGTTTATGATTCGTAAAACATCTAAACCAGCAATACGTCCAGCGTCTTTCGTGGCTTGACGTTGTGAATCGTTGAAATACGCAGGAACAGTGATAACCGCTTGCGTCACTTCTTCGCCTAAATACGCTTCAGCATCCTTTTTCATCTTCATCAAAACGCGAGCTGAAATTTCAGGTGCTGCCATTTTTTTACCATGAACATCAACCCAAGCGTCGCCGTTATTCGCTTCAACAATTGAATAAGGCACCATTTTGATGTCTTTTTGAACAGCTTCTTCTTTGAATTTACGACCGATTAAACGTTTAATTGCAAACAACGTATTTTTAGGATTTGTAACCGCTTGACGTTTTGCCGATTGACCCACTAATACTTCGTCATCGCTGCTGAATGCAATGATTGACGGTGTTGTTCTTGCGCCTTCGCTGTTTTCAATCACTTTCGCTACGCCGTTTTCTAATACTGCGACGCATGAATTTGTTGTCCCTAAATCAATACCGATAATTTTAGCCATGATGTTTTACTCCAAAAATAATTTTAAAAAATGTTCGTTATAGAATGTGAGGTTAAATTTTTTTATTTCAATGTTTACTCAGCAGCTTTTGCAACAATAACCATTGCAGGGCGTAATAATCGCCCATTCAACAAATAGCCTTTTTGCAAAACGCTAATAACGGTATTCGGTTCAGTGCCTTCAACAAACTGCATCATCATTGCTTGATGATGATCTGCATTAAACGGCATTCCAGTTGGGTTTAACGTGAGAACATTGAATTTTTCAAATGCCGATTCAAATTGTTTAATGGTTAATTCACAACCTTCGCGGAAACGTTTTACTTCGTCGCTGTCACCTGTTGCGAGTTGCAAACCCATAAATAAACTATCCAAAACAGGCAACATTTCGCTGGCGAATTTGGTTAATCCGAATTTGTGAGCGTCTTCCAAATCTTTTTGCGTGCGACGTTTCAAGTTTTCCATTTCTGCTAATGTGCGTAACATTTTGTCATTCGCATCAAGAGCTGCTTGTTTCGCACCAACGAGTTCAGCTTTTAATTCGTCAATGGTATATTCGTGTTCGCCGACTTCGGTGTGACTTTCGTGTAAGTCAATTTCTACTTCTGGCGTAACTAAATTTTCTTCTTTTGTACTCATGTAATACGTTTTCCTGTGAAATTAAAAATAACGATGATTTCAAAATGGGGATAGAATTTTCGACTTTCAAGGCAACTGAAAATAATTTTTGGGTAGAATCGCTTATTATGTGCAAAAGATATTGGGTTTTAAATTTATGAAACATATTCCTTTGCTATTAAGCGTTGCATTACTCACTACACAAAACAGTTACGCTAAAAATATTGATGTGCCATTACAATGTGTCGCATTTAGTCCGTATGTGAATCAACTCACACCAAATTATGGTGCAAAACCGAATGCTGAAATTATTGAAACATTACTTGACGCATTGATTAAACAAACACCGTTTCGTTGCATTATGAGTTACGGTGTTTTGAATGGATTGGAAGCAATTTTTCCCGCAGCAAAAAAACGTGGCATTAAAGTCATTGCGATTTTGTGGATTGATAAAGACAAACTCGTCAACACCGATTCGATTGCACACGGCATTGCGTTAGCGCGTGAATATCCTGAAACGATTGTGCGTTTGAGTTGCGGTTCTGAAGTTCGTACACGGAATAATTTTGCTTTTGATAACGAAACTGAACGTTGTTTAAATGCTTTGCGAGAAGCGAAAGTGCCGCAACCGATTGGCGTGATTGATACTTGGTGGGAATGGTGTAATCGTTCGCAACCATGCCATGAAAATCAATTTAGCAAACAAGTCGATTGGATTGGCATTAACGTTTTTCCGTGGTGGGAAAATCGTCATGCAGATTTATTTCCGTGTGTAAATGCGAATGAAGCAGCAGATTTTCACTTAGCACGTTGGCAAGAAGTCAAAAAAGCCAATCCCACTAAAGAAGTTATTATCACTGAATTTGGCTGGGTTTCAGCACCAGAAGGCAAAGGACAAATTAACCTAAAAACTCAAAAAGAATGTGGTGTTGCAAGCCTGAAAAATCAGCAACTCGTTATTCAATCTACATTTAAAAAATTAGCAGAAAAGAAAGTTTCTACGGTAGCATTTGAGGCATTTTCAGAAAACTGGAAAGCCAACAATGAAGAAGGTGATTTTGGGCGATTTTGGGGCTTATGCGACAGCACACCGCCTTATACTTGCCACATTTCACTCAAACCTTAACCACATAAAGAAACTTAAAACGTGAAATTATTTTTACTGACTCTCAATGCTGCTTGTTTATTGCTTGCATCACAAATCACACAAGCACGTCACGCCGAAATTTTAATTGATGCCGAAAATGGAAACGTCTTACACGAAATAGGAGCCGCCCAATCTTGGTATCCCGCGTCATTGACGAAAATGATGACGATTTATATGACGTTTGACGCGCTCAATAATGGCGAGATTCATCTACACGACACGATGCGTGCTTCGCATCATGCCGCTCGTCAACCACAAAGTCGTTTGGGTTTGCATTTCAATGAACGAATTACTGTTGAAGAAGCTATTTTGGCACTTGTGACGCGCTCGGCAAATGATGCGTCAGTTGTTTTAGCTGAACATTTAGCCGTGACGGAAGATAATTTCGCAATTCGTATGACAGCAAAAGCTCATTCGATGGGAATGTATAACTCTTATTTTATGAATGCGACAGGATTACCAAACGATTGGCAAGTCACAACGGCACGCGACATGGCGTTGTTAGCATTAAAACTTCAGCACAATTTCCCCGAGTATTATCATTATTTCGGCGCACACAGTTTTACATTTAAAGGACGTGAAATGTTTGGAATCAATCGTTTTACCGCAACTTATAATGGTGCAGAAGGCATGAAAACAGGCTTTACCTGTAATTCTGGTTACAATTTAGTGAGTTCAGCAAAGCAAAATGGACGACGTTTAATCGGCGTTGTTTTAGGCGGACGAACCAGCAATGAACGTTACAACTTAATGATTAACCAAATGGATCATGGTTTCGACGGCAATTATAATGTAATCGCAAACATTGGTACGATGCCGACAAATTCTGCTGGTTTACCACCGCATCAACTAGATTGTGCGAGTGGCACAATCCATTATGAAGAAACCGATGAACATCATCACTCACATCACCATCATCATCACGGACATTCTAAACATAATGCCGTTTCCAAAGTTCATCATGGTCGTCGGCATCGTTAAAAATTAGTTTTCAAGTTCTTGCCGTAATTTTTTCAAGGCTTTACCACGATGACTGAGTGAATTTTTTATATCAAAAGATAATTCTGCTGCACTGCAATCGTGTGATAAAACACCAAAAATTGGGTCGTAACCGAAGCCTTGATTCCCTTGCGATTGTTCTAAAATGTAACCGTCCCAACGTCCTTGAGCAATTATCGGACATGGATCATCCGTGTGACGCATCAAAACTAATACACAGAAAAAATAAGCGTGTCGTTGTGCCAATGGCACGCCGTCTAATGCGTGTAAAATTTTAGTGATATTTTCAGCATCAGTCGCGCCCTGCCCTGCATAACGCGCCGAATAAATCCCTGGTGCATCATTTAAAGCAGCCACCACCAAACCCGAATCATCTGCAATCGCAGGTAATTTTGAAATTTTTGCTGCATGACGCGCTTTTAAAATCGCATTTTCAACAAACGTCGTGCCTGTTTCTTCAATTTCAGAAACATTAAATTGCGTTTGTGGAATTAACACATAATTGGGTAATAACGCTTGAAGCTCTTTGATTTTTCCAGCGTTACCACTTGCGAGAACGAGTGAATTTGTTTTTATCATAAAAATTCCATTATGGTTTGATAAACCGACTGATTTTTGTGCGAAAACAACTTACACAAACACCCTTGTTTTGTTATAAATCAACATTCACAGCCGATAGGATTTATAATCTTACCAACTTAAACATTTTTGTATTCCATATGAACAATTCTATGTCATTTTCTTTCGTACCAAAACATCACACGTTAATAGGGGTGTTTTGTTTAGGAACTATCTGTTTTGCGCCACCAATCATGGCAGATGAAAGCCAATCATGGCTCGATTCGATTAACGTTTCTGGCTATGCAAAAGTGGTAGCAGAAGCCCCAAATAAAGAAGCGACTTCAATCGCTTTAGATGATTTAAGTATGTTTGTTTCAGGAAAATTCAATCGTTGGTTTAATCCGTTTTTAGAAGCCGAAGCCTACAATATAAACATTTGGAAAGAGGGTGATGGTTTTCAATTTAACAGTGTTAACTTAGACATTGAGCGACTTTACAATGATATGCAAATTACCGATACCGACACGTTTCGAGCAGGTAAATTTTTAGCATCTATAAATCACTGGAACATTGTTCACGCTGCGCCGCTCGTTTGGACAACCAATCGCCCGATTACTTCTACTTACTCCCGTGCTAATTACATTACGGGCTTACAAATGCGTCACGAATTCGATGCACTTTCTGGAAATGCTTTAGAAGTTTATGTGCAACCCGTAGTTGAATTTAATCACAAACCCGCAAGTTCACACGAGCGGCAATATGAAACAGTTGCGGGCGCACGTTGGATTTTAAATGAAGATTTAGACTATTACCTTGGTGTTGCATTTCAACACGCTCAAGTTGCACGCAGTAACGAAATGCGAAATTCAATTAGCATCGACGGTAATTGGCAACATGAATTATTTGAACTGGAAAGTGAATTTTTATTTACTAAGGTTGATAGCAGTGAATTACATCAACACGGCAACGATTGGGGCGGCTATGTTCAAATGGTTGTGCCAATTATCAATAAATTTGATTTGATTAGTCGTTACGAACATTTTGAATTCGCCAACAAACTTGAAGCCACGAATACTGAATTAGGTGGCATCGTTTATCGTCCGATGCCAAGTTTGTCGTTTAAACTTGAATGGCAACAAACGCAAGGTAGCGTATTTCATAATCAGACTGGGCTTTATAGTTCAGTGGCGGTGTTATTCTAATGAAAATGTTACTGATTTTATTAACTGCGTCATTATCATTTTCAGTTCATGCTGATTTATACATCATTGCGAATAAAGATTTACCCATTGAAAAACTGGAAAAAAACGACATTTCTTCAATTTATTTACTTAAGAAAAAGCATTGGGATAATGGCGATGACATTATGCCGATTAACTTGCCCGCAACGGCTGATGCAAGAGCGCGTTTCACCGCACAAATTTTTGATAGTACGCCAGAAAAATTAGGCAGTTATTGGGATAAAATGCTGTTTAAAGGTGAAACACCGCCCGTTACTCAGAATTCTGAACAAGCGGTAATTATGTTTGTTGAGCGAATTAAAGGTGCGATTGGTTACGTTGAAATAAAGCCGCAAAGTTCTCAAGTTAAAATTTTACAACAATTCAAATAAAAGGGTGTTATGTCACGGTTTTCGCTTTCAATTCGTTTAACGTTGTTTTTTAGTTTTATTGTTTTACTTGTCACTACTGCGTTAAGTGCAGTGGTTTTTTATCAAGCAGGTGAAAAAATAAATCAACAAATCAACCGCAATTTGAGTGACATTGCCAATCATAAAGCCTCTGAAATCAGTAATATGCTGTTATTTGAGCGCACAAATTTACTGGCGTGGCGAGCCTCTTCGGTAATGCTCGATGTGGTGGTCGATGATTTGGATAAACGTATTAACTCTGAACTGAAAAACTTGAAACAGTATTATCAATTGCAAGGCGATTTGTATGTATTTAATGCGTCGGGGATTTTAATTGCGTCTACCCAACACGGTGTCTTAAAAACAAAATTGCCAGAGGCGTGGCAAACACAAAAAGATTATCAGCTTGTTTTTAAACATGGAGTACCGTTTATCCAAGGCAACATTATTGCTCACGTCACGGCATTAAAACCGCCACAATTAAAAATGCAGGGATATTTAGTTATCACGCATTCGTGGGATGATATTAGTCGATTGCTTGCACCCACCGATAGCCGTTTTGCATTGCGACAAGAGAACGATACGACGGCTGAATTATTTACCGAGAATGGTGTTGAATCGATTGAAATGAATGACGATTTTGCAACTAAATCATTATGGTTTTTTAAAGAAAATAGTTATTTAGGTTCGATTTCAAAACCCGTCACAGTCAACGATTTTAGTTTTCAAGTGGCTGCGTTTATGCCGAAACAACTCGCACTCGAACAGATATTTGAATTGACGGAAAATTTACTCGTCGCGGCGTTGTTAGTTGGTATTCCGATGATTTTGTTAGTGAGTTTACTCAGTCGGCATTTGGTTACGCCGATTAAGGAATTAACTGAAGCGATTCGTGGGATTGAAGATTCCAATGATTTATCGATTCAAGTGCAAGTTTCGGGGCGTGATGAAGTTGCAGATTTAGGTAATGCTTTCAATCGTATGACATCACAACTCGGTGAGCTATTTCATAAAAATATGATTGTCGAAAAAGAACTTGAAAATTTAAACGCGAATTTAGAGAATCAAGTGATTGAACGCACCGCACAATTACAAGAAACATTGCAAAAACTAAAATCCGCACAAGCACAATTAGTTCAGTCAGAAAAAATGGTATCCCTTGGACAATTAGTGGCGGGAATTGCACATGAAATTAACAATCCGATTGGTGCAATTTATGCCAATATGCCACCACTCGAAGAATATATTGATGACATCAAAGGCACGGTTGAAATCGCCCAAAGTTGTTTAGATGATGCGGGAACAAAAACGCTGAATGAGCATTTGGAACAAATTGATTATGCGTTTGTAATTGATGATTTGGGACAATTACTCAACAGTCAAAAACAATCCGCTGATCGTATTCGCAATATCGTTTTATCGTTGCGAAACTTTTCGCGATTAGATCAAGGTGACGTAAAAACCGTATTGCTGGAAGAAGGCATTGATTCAACATTACAAATGCTGTTACACCAATTTAAAAATCGAGTGGTTATTGAAAAAGATTACGCGTTAAATGAAATGGTGGAATGTTATGCAGGTGAATTAAATCAAGTATTTATGAACATTTTGGCAAATGCCGTTCAGGCTATTCCAGATACGGGAGCGATTTATATCACCACGGCAAAAGTAAATGAAAACGCAATTATCACTATTGCTGATAATGGAACAGGTATACCAGACGATGTAAAAGCGAAAATTTTTGATCCATTTTTCACAACTAAAGACGTTGGCGAAGGCACAGGACTTGGTTTATCTATTTCTTATGGAATTATTGAAAAGCATCACGGCACATTAACCGTCGAATCGAATCAGAATAAAGAAAATCACGGCACACGTTTTATTATCGCAATCCCGTTAAAATTAGTTAAAGACGCTTAAAAAGGACAATTAAAAATGTACACATTATTACTCGTTGACGATGATGCGGATGTTTTGGCAACACTCACGCGCAGTTTTCGTAAAGGCTATAAAACACTTTCTGCCAGCAGTGGTGAACAAGCATTAGAAATTCTTAATTCACAACCTGTTGATTTAATTATTTGTGATCAACGAATGCCAGGAATTGGTGGCGTGGAAGTTTTGACGCACGCGTCGAATGTTCAGCCAGAAGCCATACGGATTTTACTCACGGGTTACACCGATGTGGAATCACTGCTTGCGTGTGTGAATGACGCACATATTTATAAATATGTAACTAAACCGTGGGTTCCTGATGATTTAAATTTCACGGTTGTTCGCGCCTTAGAGGCACTCAATTTACAGCGACAATTAAACGAAGCACGAACACAATTAGAATCGGCGTATCAAGAATCTGTTGTGATGCTTTGTTTGGCGGCTGAAGGTAAAGATCAAGATACGGCAAGTCACTTACATCGCGTACAGCATTACACTCAAGCGTTAGCAATGGCTGTGGGTATCGATGAAAAAGAAGCGGCACACATGGGTTTAATGAGTATGCTTCACGACATTGGCAAACTCGCCACGCCCGATGCAATTTTGAAAAAACCAGGCAAATTAACAGATGAAGAATGGGTTGTCATGCGTGAACACCCCATCGCGGGTGTAAAAATTTTGGGAAATAATCCTTTTTATGAAGTCGCCCGAGAAATTTCAGCGGGACATCATGAAAATTTCGACGGCACTGGCTATCCACATAAATTGAAAAGTGAAGAAATTCCACTTTCTGCACGAATTGTAAAACTCGCCGATGTGTTTGATGCGCTAACTACAAAACGTCCGTATAAAGAACCTTGGTCAATGGAAGATGCACTTGAAAATATCGAGCTGAATTCAACAGGAATGTTTGATCCAAAATTAGTGGCTGTATTTAAAGAATTATTTGAAGACGGAACGTTAGTTCGGATTCAGACGACTTATAGCAATTAAATTCATCTGACAAAAAAGCCCCGTTTACAAAATTCCAAACGGGGCTTTTTCATTTCGATAGATTATCGATAAGCTCTAAAAATTCATTTTCGTCGATAATTTTAACGCCTAAATCTTCAGCTTGCGTGAGTTTACTTCCTGCGGCTTCACCTGCTAAAACAACCGTTGTTTTTGTTGAAACGGAACTCGATACTTTCGCGCCTAAATTTTCCAGTTTCGTTTTAATTTCGTTGCGTGGTGAACTCAAAGTTCCTGTCAAAACCCATGTTTGCCCTAATAATGGTTGTAAATTTTCAACGATTTTATTTTCGTCCCACGTTACACCCGCTGCGAGTAAATCATCGAGTAACTGATTTTGAACTGGGTCATTGAAAAAGGCTTGGACGTTATATGCTTTCACATATTTAGACTTCTCAAGTCTTACCATTTTTAATGCAAATATCAATTGATCAATTGCTTTGTTTTGATCTGAATTGTCAAAAAATTTTGAGATTTTTTTTATTGTTTTAAGTTTTACTACTGCAGCTCCAAAATCAGGCAGTTTTTTTAAAGATTCAATATCTGCAGAACGCAATGCAGCTAAGTCTTTAAAATTCTTTGCTAAGACTTTCGCATTTTCCTCGCCAACCTGTGGAATGCCTAACGCGGTTAAAAAAGTAGAAAATGTCGTTTTTTTAGAATTCTCGATTGCAGCGAGAATTTTTGTCGCATTCTTTTCTCCTTGCCCTTCCAAACTACTGATGTCTTCAATTTTTAAACGATAAATGTCCACTACGCTATTTAAAATACCTTGTTCGCATAAAACTTCTATCAATCTTGTTCCCAGTTGGCGAATGTTCATGCAATTGCGCGAAGCGTAGTATTTAATGCGTTCAGCAACTTGTGCGGCGCAAAAATGACCACCTGTACAGTGATAAATAGTAGTTCTTTTAATTTCTTCTCTTGTTTTATAAACAATTTCGTTAACTGTTTTTTCCACTTCCGATTGGCAAATGGGACAATGCGTCGGCATGATAATTTTTTTCCGAGTTTCACCTTCAGCGACAACCTTCACGACTTTAGGAATCACATCGCCTGCGCGTTGGATTGCTACTATATCGCCGATGCACAACTTCAAGCGTTTTTCGATTTCGTCCATGTTATGCAATGTGGCATTGCTCACAGTCACACCGCCAACAAACACAGGTTCAAGCCTTGCAACAGGCGTTAATACTCCCGTGCGTCCAACTTGAAAATCAACGTCTAACAACGTTGTGGTCACAACTTGCGCGGGGAATTTTCGCGCCACCGCCCATTTTGGCGAACGAGCAATAAAACCTAATTTTTCCTGTAAGTCCAGATCATCAATTTTATAAACAATGCCGTCAATTTCCATCGGCAAGGTGTCACGCAATTTTTCCATGCGTTGATAATCTTGCTCAAAAGCATTTTCGCTTGCTAAAAATGCACGGCAGTTACGATTCGTTTTAAAACCGATTTCACCAAAATACGACAAAATTTCACTGTGGCGCGTAAATTCACGTTCACCCGAATAAGTCCCCATTCCGTAGGGAATGAATTGCAACGGGCGTTCCATTGCTGCTTTTGGATTAAGTTGGCGAATTGTTCCCGCCGCTGCATTGCGTGGATTTACAAACGAGCGGACATTTTCACTTTGATTAAGTTTTTCAAAAACCGCCTTAGTCATAAACACTTCGCCGCGTATCTCCAAAATTTCAGGTGGGGTGTCGGTTTGTAATTTCAACGGAATAGATTGAATCGTTTTAATAGTATGTGTGACATCTTCGCCGATTTGTCCGTCACCGCGTGTTGCGCCATAACGCAATAAACCATTTTCATAACGCAAACTAATCGCTAAACCGTCAAGTTTCGATTCGCTAAAAATCGACAATTGCAGTAATGGTATCGCTAATTCTTTTGCTGCTTTGACAAAAAAATCGACGGTTTCGTCAATCGAAAACGCATTTGCTAATGACAACATTTTTACATCGTGCGTAATTTTTTTAAATGTGCTGTTAACAACATCACCCACACGTTGCGTGGGTGATTCTGGCATTAACCAATCAGGATTTTCTTGTTCGGAAATTTGCAGCTGTCGAAATGCCGCATCAAATTCGGCATCAGAAACCAATGGTGCATCTAAAACATGATAAGCGTGATTCCACTCATTGAGTTGTGCGACACTTTTTTGATAATCAACGTAAGTCATCATTAAACAACGTGCTGATAAGCGTGAATATGCTCGTTTATCAATGTTTGTAATTGCGATTTATCGAGTATGTGATTATCGACTTTCAAATATAAAACGGCTTCTTCATGATGCAAAATAGCTTCTGCTACGCCTGTTACTTTCAACATTTCATTTACAAATAAATGAGCATCGCCTTCGCTCATCAATTCAATTGAAATTAATAAACTGGCTAAATAATGGGGTTCTTTCATAAAAAATGAAACAGCAAACCAGCTTAACGCTAACACCGCACACACTAAAAATACCGCTGTGACACCGAATTGCCCGTTAAACCAACCACCTACTAAACCACCACAAAATAAACCTAAAAATTGTGAACTTGAATATGCCCCCATTGCAGTGCCTTTTAAATCAGCGGGAGCTGTTTTTGAAACTAGCGAAGGTAATGTCGCTTCAAGTAAATTAAATCCACAGAAAAACACGCTCAAAAATACAATTAACGTCACTAAGTTTTCATGTGCAAAAGCAAAACCAATCGCAGCAATCGACAATGTCGCAATCGCACCTAAAAACACTTTTTTCATTTGACGTTTCTTTTCCGCCAAAATAATAAACGGCACAATCAACGCCATTGAAATGACAAAAACAGGTAAATAAACTTTCCATTCGTTACCGATTTCTAACCCTGCATCACGCATCAAAGATGGCACGACGACAAAAATCGCCATCAAAATCAAATGCAAAATAAAAATCCCATAATCTAAACGTAAAAGCTCTGGGTTTTTCAATGCCGCCATTGCATCAGCAGGAACAAATTCAGCATCTCGATGTAATTTTGATTTTTCTGGATTTGGTACAATGAAAATAACCGCCGCAATTGCTAATAACGTTAAAACAGCAGTTGCCCAAAAAACACCATGAACCCCACCAAATGCAGCGGCAATAATAGGTCCTGCCACAATACCGCCACCAAATGACATTCCAATACTTATTCCAATCGTCGCCATTGCTTTAGTGCGATGAATTTCCTGCGTCAAATCTGCGACTAACGCCATAATTACTGCTGAAATTGCCCCTACACCTTGTAATGCTCGACCAATTAACACGCCGTAAATATCATTCGATAATGCCGCCACGACGCTGCCTGTGAAAAATAAAACTAAGCCAATCACAATCAATTTTTTACGTCCGAATTTGTCTGACATCAATCCAAACGGAACTTGTAAAACGACTTGCGGTAAACCATAAATGCTCATTGCCAAGCCGATTAACGCGGGAGTTGCACCGTCTAATTCTTTAGCAAATAGCGATAGCACTGGCAAAATCATAAACAAACCAAGCATTCGCAAAGCGTAAATTCCAGCAAGCGAACCGATGGCACGTTTTTCCGAAGATGTCATTGAACTGGAAATATCTTGCACATTAGTCATAAGTTAAAAAGCTCAAAGTGGTAGGGGCAAAAATTACGCGCCAATTTTGGTAAATGTCGCGGTGCAGTTGTTATTTTTTGTTTTTGTATCGAGTGTTAATGAGGTTGTTGCGCCAGAACAATCACCGCTCCAGCCAGAAAATTGATAACCTGTTGACGGTTTCACGTTCAGTGTAATCGCTGTGCCGAAAGGTTTTTTTAATGTACATTTTGCGGCGCAACTTAATCCAACTGGCGAACTTGTAACCCGTCCACTTCCATTGATTGAAATTCGTGTCCATGAATTAATTGTATCTGCCACTTGGCTGGTATAAACATTTTCAATAATGACTTTTTTCAAACAAAAATTAAAACCACAATCATTCACTTCACTAAAAGTAAAAGGAACGCCTTCGCTGTAAGCTGTTTTAATCGTGCCAAAATTACCGATTTTATCGACAATATCCATGCCGCTAATCACTGCACCAAATACCGCATAACCTGCGTTACCAGTGGTTGTGTTGGCATCAAAATTTGCCGAATTATCTGTCGTGTTAAAAAAGAACTGTGAAGTCGCCGAATTTGGATCATTGGTTCGTGCCATTGAAATCGTGCCGATTGAATTATGTAAGCCGTTATTTGCTTCATTTACAATCGCCGCTAAAGGGGTTTTCAATTGCATTGTTTTTGCATCGAAACCGCCACCTTGAACAACTCGAATTAAAAGTTTTGTCTTATCTGCTGGATCGTAAACACTATAAATTCGATGAAAAAAAGTATTTTTATAAAAACTACTGTTAACGTAGTTCAAAAAATTTTGCGAACTAATTGGAGCTTTTTCCCAATTTAATTGCACGCTAACGGTGCCAACGTTAGTTTGCATTTCAACAATTGACGGTTGCGTTACTGTCGCCGCAGAAACAGAGGCAATACTTGCTGATGCAAGTAATAATGAAGCAAAAATTTTACGCATTTTGAATTCTCCTAAATTTAATTTGAAAATGAAAAAGACGCGATTGAATCGCGCCTTTTAATAATTAAGACAATTTTTTGTATTTCAAGCGTCGCGGCGAATCTGCATCCGTTCCTAAACGACGATGACGGTCGGCTTCGTAATCAGCATAATTACCTTCAAACCAAACCACTTGGCTATCGCCTTCAAAGGCTAAAATGTGCGTCGCAATGCGGTCTAAAAACCATCTATCATGCGAAATCACCACCGCACAGCCTGGAAAATTCACCACAGCTTCTTCCAATGCTCGCAAGGTTTCAACGTCCAAATCGTTAGTTGGTTCATCGAGTAATAAAACGTTGCCGCCTGTTTTGAGCAATTTTGCCAAATGCACCCGATTTCGTTCACCACCTGACAAATCACCGATGAATTTTTGTTGATCACCACCTTTGAAATTGAAACGACCTAAATAAGCGCGTGACGGAGTTTGATAAGTTCCGACGGTGATTAAATCTAAGCCTTCGGAAACTTCTTCAAAGACGGTTTTTTTCGCGTCCATGTCGTCGCGCAATTGGTCAACGTAAGCGAGTTTGACGGTTTCACCGATTTTTAGTTCACCTGAATCGGGTTGTTCAAAGCCAGCCATAATTCTAAATAACGTCGTTTTACCCGCGCCATTCGCGCCGATAATTCCCACGATGCCGCCTTGTGGTAATTTGAAATTCAAATCGCTGAATAACAATTTGTCGCCAAACGATTTTGAAATGCCATTTGCTTCAATCACCACGTCGCCCAATCTTGGACCAGGTGGAATATAAATTTCTTGGGTTTCGTTACGTTTTTGGGTTTCAGCTGACGATAATTCATCAAATCGAGCTAAACGGGCTTTGCTTTTCGCATGACGACCTTTTGTGCCAGAACGCACCCATTCGAGTTCTTCTTTCATCGCTTTTTGGCGTGCTGATTCTTGTTTTTCTTCTAACAATAATCGTGCGCCTTTTTGTTCGAGCCAGCTGGAATAATTGCCTTCCCACGGAATGCCCGAGCCACGATCGAGTTCTAAAATCCACCCCGCAACGTTATCGAGGAAATAACGATCATGCGTCACAGCAACGACGGTTCCTGAATAATCGTGCAAAAAGCGTTCGAGCCACGCAACCGATTCTGCATCTAAATGGTTAGTCGGTTCGTCGAGCAACAACATATCAGGATTCGACAATAACAAACGGCATAACGCCACACGGCGTTTTTCACCACCCGACAATTTTGTGACATCGGCATCCCATTCGGGCAAACGCAACGCATCGGCGGCAACTTCTAATTTTCGGTCTAAATTGTGTCCATCGCAAGCGTTAATAATGTCTTCTAAACGCGCTTGCTCAGAGGCGAGTTTGTCAAAATCGGCATCTTCAGCCGCGTAATCTAAATAAACTTGGTCAAGTTGCGCCAACGCCGTTTTGATTTCAACAACCGCTTCTTCGATATTTCCACGCACGTTTTTAGTTGGATCGAGCTGTGGTTCTTGCGACAAATACCCAATTTTAATGCCTTTGAGCGGAATCGCTTCGCCTTCGATGTCGGTATCTAAACCCGCCATGATTTTAAGTAACGTTGATTTACCAGAGCCATTTAAACCGAGAACGCCAATTTTCGCGCCTGGAAAAAAAGACAACCAAATGTCTTTCAAAATGTATTTTTTCGGTGGGACGATTTTGCCCACGCGATTCATTGAATAAATATATTGAGCCATAATTTTATGTGGTTTTTAATTAAAAGTGCGAGTGAAAGTATAACAAATTTCGGACGATTCAACGCCCATACAAAACTAAACGATAAAAATGGGTTAATCCTCAAAAATCGCAGCATTCACATTTAACGCGCCATTAAAAATCGATTTATCTTTAATAAAACCAAACTTTGTACCGTTTAAATTTGCACCTTTGAAATTCACATTTTCTAAATGACTGCCGCTTAAATCTGCCATCGTTAAATCTGTGCCATTCAAATTTGCACCTGTTAAATCAACACGCTTCATCAACGCACGATTCAAATTTGCGCCCGTTAAATTCGCATTTGACAAATTTGCCCCATTCAAACTTACGCGCATCAAACCCATTGGCTGATTTTTCATATCTACGCCCCAATTGGCATTGGTTAAATTGGCACCTTTCAAATTCGCACGATCTAAATTTGCAATAAAACGGCTGCCACTCAAATTTGCGCCACTCAAATCTGAATCCATCATGCTCACACCGAAAATGCTAGTGTTTGATAAATTCGCTCGCGAAAAATGAATTCGCGTCATCACCGTTAAATCTAAATTCAAATTCGACAAATCACTGTCATCTAAATTAGCATCACGCAAATCTGTTCCCCATAAATCAGCGTTGCGAAAATCCAATTTCGATAAATTCAATGTGCGAAAATCTTTGCGGCGAAAATCAACAATGTTTGTTTTGTTTGAACTTTTCAATTTTTGTTCAATCTCGTTGCGCGTTAAATCTACCGCGAAAACATTTAAACTCAACATCATTGCAGAAACGCCTAAAACTATTTTTTGTAATTTCACTTTTCACTCCAAAAATTAAAATTCTGTACGAATCATTATCCTATAAAAACACCGTGAAAGTCCGAAGGCATTGATTCAAATGCCCCATTATTTTGGTACGATGCACTAAAATAACGCAAAATAAATCGCATTTTCTATCTGAAATGCTAGATAATTCGAGTTTGTTTTGCATGGTATAAATCGTGCAGTGCTTAATGTTGAAAGCGAATCTAATTCGTTTAATTTTATGGATTTTTATGACAATCAATAACACGCTTCTTTTCCCTTATTTTCAACCCATTATTGGTACCGCAACAGGTTTAATAGAAGGCTATGAAGCACTTGCTAGACGGTTCGATTCACAAGGTAACGTTAAATCGGCGGGTGAATTATTTTTGCATCCTGATATTTCAGATAAACAATTAATTGAATGGGATCGCGGTATTC
>SESD01000905.1_pt1 | contig 17379 bp, 14 predicted proteins | sample 3171411 | NCBI WGS metagenome assembly SESD01 (sample SAMN06051880, study PRJNA518727) | freshwater metagenome | biome: subpolar coniferous forest; feature: holomictic lake; material: water; isolation source: holomictic Lake 442, 16.5 m depth | place: Canada: near Kenora, Ontario | collected...
CTTATATCCGTAAAGATGGCAGTCGCTTTCCTGCGGTTGTGTCGGTTACGGCACTGCGTGATGCGCAGAATGCCATTATTGGTTATCTGCTGATCGGCACCGATAATACCGCACGCAAGCAGGCCGAAGAAGCACTGTTGCAGGCAGGTGCTTTGCAGAACGCTATTTTCAACAGCGCCAATTTCTCAAGTATCGCTACCGATGCAAAAGGCGTTATTCAGATATTTAATGTCGGCGCAGAAAACATGTTGGGCTATGCCGCCGATGAAGTGCTGAACAAGATTACGCCCGCTGATATTTCTGATCCACAAGAAGTCATCGCCCGTGCCAAAGCCCTCACCGAGGAGCTCGAAACACCAATTGCACCCGGTTTTGATGCGCTGGTGTTCAAGGCTTCACGAGGCATCGAGGATATTTACGAGCTGACTTATATCCGTAAAGATGGCAGTCGCTTCCCTGCGGTTGTTTCCGTCACGGCACTGCGCGATGCGCAAAACGTTATTATTGGTTATTTGCTGATTGGAACCGATAATACCGCACGCAAGCAAATTGAAGCAGAGCAAAAACAGCTAGAGCAACGTTTGCGTGATCATCAGTTTTACACGAGATCTCTGTTCGAAGCCAACATCGATGCGCTGATGACCACCGATCCGAGCGGTATCGTTACCGATGTTAACCGACAGATGGAGACGCTGACCGGCTGTACGCGTGACGAATTGATTGGTGCTCCCTTCAAGGATCACTTCACTGATCCGGAGCAGGCAGAAGCCGCTATTAACCGGGTACTTAACGAAAGAACCATTACCGACTACGAACTTACCGCTCGCGATTGGGCCGGCAAGAAAACAGTGGTTTCCTTTAATGCGACTACCTTTTATGATCGAAAAAGACGACTTCAAGGTGTATTTGCCGCAGCACGCGATATTACCGAACGAAAACATCTGGATCAGTTGCTGAAGGAAAAAAATGTCGAGCTTGAGGGCGCTAAACTCATTGCTGAAAAAGCCAATTTTGCCAAGTCGGCGTTTCTGGCTAACATGAGTCATGAGATTCGCACGCCCATGAATGCAATTATCGGTTTAAATCATTTGTTACGCAGGGCAGGGGTCACGCCGGCACAGGCGATCAGACTGGACAAAATTGAGGGTGCCAGTCGACATCTTCTGTCGATTATTAACGATGTGCTGGATCTCTCAAAGATCGAAGCGGGCAAACTACAACTGGAATGCTCTGACTTTGATCTTTCAGTTGTCGTCAGCAATATCATTTCTATTATCGGTGAGTCAGCGCGAGATAAAGGACTCCATATTGATATTGAAATCGATGACGTTCCTTTTGGGCTCTTTGGCGACTCTTTACGATTGCATCAGATCTTGCTTAACTATCTTAGTAATGCCATTAAATTTACCGATACGGGAACAGTCAGTGTACGCGCGAAGTTGTTGGAGGATAGTCTCGATGGATTGCTGGTTCGTTTTGAAGTTACAGATACAGGTATCGGCATTGAGGCTGACGAGATTGATCGGTTATTTAAGGTCTTTGAACAGCTTGATATCTCGACCACACGCAAATACGAAGGCACCGGACTGGGGCTCGCCATCACGAAGCGACTGGTACAACTGATGGGGGGGGAGGTCGGCGTCGAGACTACGCTGGGCAAGGGCAGTACGTTCTGGTTTACTGCACGACTGCAGCGGGGGCGTGGCGGTATTATTCCGGTGCCACCCTTGTTGCTCCAAAAAATAACGACGAATGCTGAGACGCAACTGCAAGTGGATCACAGCGGTGCCAGAATTTTACTGGCAGAAGATAACGCAATTAATCGCGAAGTGGTTGTTGAATTGCTTCAGTGTGTGGGTCTGGAGGTGGATACCGCAGAAAATGGTCTGGAAGCGCTGGAGAAAACTAAAGTCAATGACTATGATTTGATTCTGATGGACATTCAGATGCCTGTTATGGATGGACTTCAAGCTATTCGTGCCATTCGCGACCAGCCGAAATGGGCGACAAAACCAATTCTGGTTATGACCGCGGGGGTGTTCGATGAAGATCGTCGTGCTTGCCTGGAAGTGGGCATGAACGATTTTGTCGCCAAGCCGGTAGAGCCGAATTTATTTTATAGTACCTTGCTTAAATGGTTATGGCCTCCAAAATTGTCGGCACAAAATAGCACAGAGACAGTCGTTATTAAAGAGGGTTTAAATACTGCCGCCACAAATCCCCTGGCGTTTTTGTCCGATGTTCCAGGGCTTAACGTAGCAAGGGGACTGGCGGCTCTTCGCGGGAATGTAGACAAGTACCTGAATCTATTGAGTCTGTTTGTAGAGGTGCATGGAAATGATATGACGCTTCTGACAGAGAGTCTGGATAATGATGATTACACCAAAGCCTTGCGTTTGGCTCATACAATTAAAGGTTCGGCTGGAATGTTGCGTATCGAACGTCTGTCTGCTTTGGCAGAGAATCTGGAAATCAAGTTACAAGAAAGTAAAGAGTCGCCTCTGGGCAGTGAGGATCTTCGCCCTGAAATTGATGCCATTAACCATGAGTTGATGGTCTTGGCGGCCTTGCCGCTTCCAACTCAAACGCCAGAATAGCGGCTACACCACCGCGCCTGAAAGTTGGTGGGTAATACTTGAGGAGTGACGGGATTTACAGGCCCGTCACTCACGATTTGAAAAAACTACCCTGCAGACATCAGATATACTTGATTAAATACATTAAATACATTAAATACATTAAATACATTAAATACATCAAAATGTATTGTATGTTATACTGCGTATATACCCATTCAAACTGTTCGTTTATTTGGGGCGATGGCGGCGCGGAAACCTGAGTGATAAGTAATGATTATAGTGTGGGGGTATCCACTCTAACAAATCATTTCCCACTAGTGAGACGTATTCTTGCAGCGCACAAGCCGTTGTCGCAAGTTATAGTTGATACGTTCATTGTGACAGTAAATTATTAGTAATTATAATGTGGCATGAGCTGCATAACAGGAGAGATTTTGTTGAGTCTTTATTCTATTTGTATAAAAAAGTGCTTTGCTTTTATGAGGTTTAGTTATGAGCTTATTTAAGTCCAAAAAAAAATCTTTTCTAACGCCCAATGAGGTTGCAGAATTAATGATGGTGGCTCCTGTTACCGTCAGATCGTGGGCACAAAAAGGTTTGCTGGCTGCAAAAGTTACACCGGGCGGTCATCGCCGTTTTTTAAAAAGTGAAGTTGAACGTTTTATGCACGAAAGTGGCTTTGTACCGGGGGAGGACGATGTTAAGCCAAGTGCTCCGCGAGTTCTTATTGTTGATGATGATCCGGTCATGACCACTTATTTGCAGGGTATTATTGAAGACTTTGATACAAGCTTCGTGACCGAGATAGCAGGAACAGGTTTTGAAGTGGGTACCAAAATTCATACCTTTTTGCCTGATGTGGTATTACTTGATCTTATGTTGCCGGATATTGACGGCTTTAAAGTATGTGCCATTATTAAAAACGAAGCCGCTACCCGGCATATTCGGGTGATTGCCATTTCAGGTAATACCAGCGCCGAGAATGTAAGTCGTATACTTGAAGCTGGTGCCGAAAAGTGTCTTGCCAAGCCGATTGATCCAGAAGATATCTTGAAGATTTTATGTGCTGCTGTGGATGCAAAAAAATCGACCGTGCGTACAAGCTGATATATCAAAAAATCCCCACCTAAAGAACGCGCCCAACTTTATTTTGTACGCGTTCTTAAGTCAGCAATAAAGTAAGTGTTCCATACTTATTCCTTATGCCTACTCATTTAAGCCGGTATAGATAACATGCCTTTAAGAGATATTATCTGTTAATATCGAAATTATTTATTTGAGAATGTCTATGTCATTAAAAATCGCACTCGCACAAATCAATTTCCAGGTGGGTAATGTAGCCGCTAATGTTGATAATATTATAAAAGAAGCTGTTTATGCCCGTGATCAGTTAAAGGCGGATATGATTGTCTTTCCTGAGTTGACCCTAACCGGTTACCCGGCAGAAGATCTGTTGTTTCGTACTGATTTTATTACCGAAGCCAATAATGCCGTTTATCAACTTGCCGACCAAGTTACCGATATTGCGCTGGTGGTGGGGTTTCCGGAACATGATGGCGAAAAGCTTTACAACAGTGCCGTGGTATTGCATCAAGGTGTGATACTGGCCTGTTACCGCAAACAGGTACTTCCCAATTATGGCGTATTTGATGAGCAACGTTATTTTACTGCGGGTAACAAGCCCTGTGTGTTTGAGTTTAATGGCACTTTTATTGGCTTGACGATTTGCGAAGATGTCTGGAAAAGCGGCATTATTGACGCAACCAAACAAGCCGGGGCAGAGTTACTGTTAACCCTCAACGCCTCTCCGTTTAATTCCGGAAAAATCCATCAACGCGAAGCTATTATTTGCCAACAGGTTAAAACAGCCAAAATCCCTTTGGTTTATGTTAATCAAGTCGGCGGACAGGATGAGTTGATTTTTGATGGCGCTTCCTTTGTCGCTGATGCGCAAGGTACTATTGTCTTTCGGGCAGAAGAATTTAAAGAGCAAATCAGTGTCGTTGAATTTGACGGCAACCAGCCACTAGCCGGGACTTGTGCGCCGCTTTACAATGAAATTTCCAGTGAATATAAGGCGCTGGTGCTGGGTATTAAAGATTATGTTCGTAAGAACGGTTTTCAGGGTGCAATTTTAGGCTTGTCCGGAGGCATTGATTCTGCACTGGTTTTAGCGTTGGCCGTTGATGCACTGGGGCCGGATAAAGTTGAAGCCGTGTTAATGCCCTCCCGCTACACGCAAGACATGAGTAACGAGGATGCCGTGCTTCAAGCGGAAGCCTTGGGGGTTAATTACCATACCATTCCTATAACCCCCGCCGTTAATGCCTTTACGGACATGTTGGCCGAGGTTTTTGCGGGCACCACTAAAGACACCACGGAGGAAAATATTCAGGCACGCTGCCGTGGCGTCATTTTAATGGCACTCTCCAACAAACAAGGCAAGCTGTTGTTGACGACGGGTAATAAAAGCGAAATGAGCGTAGGCTATGCAACGCTTTATGGCGACATGGCTGGTGGTTTTGCACCCATCAAAGATGTGCCTAAACTGCTGGTTTATCAATTGGCTCGTTATCGCAATACGCTGTCTCAAGTCATTCCGGAGCGGGTTATTACCCGTCCACCTTCTGCCGAATTAGCGCCTGATCAAATCGATTCAGACTCGTTACCGCCTTACGAGGTTTTAGACCCCATACTGGAGCGTTATGTAGAGCTGGATCAATCTGCTGAAGAAATCATTGCCGCTGGATTTCGGCGCGAGGATGTTGCCAGAGCCATTAATCTGGTCGACAGAAATGAATATAAACGCCGACAATCCCCACCGGGAATCCGGATTACCGGCAGAGCATTCGGACGCGATAGGCGCTATCCGATTACCTCGGGTTATAGAGGCATTTGACAATTTGAAAAACGTCTTGTAAGCCCAAACGGCCATTCAAAATAAGGCAGACTACTTTTAAATGATGTTACTCGATTTTTCTCTTTACCAACTGGTGGCTATTGCCTTGGTGTTTATTTGGACCGGCTTTGTCAGGACGGGGCTTGGTTTTGGCGGTGCCGCCTTAGGGTTGCCGCTGATGTTGTTTGTACAGAATAATCCGTTGTTATGGTTGCCCATCATTGGTGTGCATTTACTGTTTTTTTCCGGTTTAACTCTGCTTAACCGCTTGCACAACGTCGACTGGCAGTATTTGCGCCACTCTTCGGTTTACATTATTCCTCCTGCGCTCATAGGGGTTTTTGGGCTGGTAAACCTGCCGGTTCTCTGGCTGAATAGTTTTATTTATTCGGTTACCTTGTTTTATGGTTTTACCTGGTTACTCAATCGGGGCATTGAAAGTCGTCATGTCTGGGCAGATAGAGGTCTGCTCGTTTTAGGCGGTTACATTGCCGGCATGTCCTTGACCGGAGCACCCTTGATGGTGGCCGTTTATATGCGAAATGTCAGTAAATACCAATTGCGGGACACTTTGTTTGTGTTATGGTTTATTCTGGTAAGCATTAAAATGACCACATTTATTGCCTTATCCGTTGATTTGCATTTTCTAACGGCACTAATGCTTTTACCGGTCGCCGCCATTGGACATATCTTGGGCTTGAAAGCGCATAACGCCATTATGCGTAATGATTTGCTTTTTAAACGCTGGGTCGGTGGTGGTCTGGTCGCTGTCAGTATGATGGGATTATGGGAGTTATATGGCAAACAGGCTTAGGATTTTTTATAAGTGAACTCAATTTATATAGGTAGTGATGTCTAAATGCATTTTCTCCGTTTTGTCGTATTAATTATCCTCTCTGAGGGTTTGTCTGGTTGTCTCTCGCCTTTGGCACTCGACAACATGTCTCTGGCTTATAACGAAGCCACCGCTAATGATATTTCGAAACAACTGCTCCTCAATATCGCCAGAGCTCAGCATAACGAACCTATTCATTTTTCAGGTATCTCTAATATTGCTGCGACGTTGAACTTTCAAGCCAATATTGGTGCCACTCCAGCATTGACCGGTAACAATGGTTCGGCACTTATGCCTTTTTTTGGGGTTGGGGCTGCCGAGAATCCTACCATCAGCATTGTTCCCATGCAGGGTGCTGAATTCACCAAGCGCTTGTTGGCACCGATGACTGGGGATCAACTGAGCCAACTTTTAAGGCAAAACGTGGAAGTGGATCTGTTGCTACGACTCGCCGTACTGGAATTTCGTACCCGGGAAAACGGCCGGGATCTGGTTTATCATAACCGTCCCAGAAATAGGGATAACTACACTTTGTTTCGGCGCATGGCTTTGCATTTGTCTTCTATACAGGATCGTGATCAGCTTTATTTCGAACCCCTGATATTCGAAGAGCACTGGAGTTTGCCAATCAAGAGTATGACTCCCGAAGGTTTCCAGTCGCTGGAAAAGGAATATACGATCACCCTGGATCAACAGCAAGGCGTTTATCGACTCGACAAGAAAACTGTTGGGCGCATGATTATAACTAATTACGATCCATCTCTATTGTCCGGAACGGAGCGCCATCAACTGAACGACGAGACAGAATTAAACGCGCCCAACGACTTGCTGGTCGATATTCGCCCCGGCTATCCCGGTGGAGAATATCCCCTGCATGGTAGGTTTAGGCTGAGAAGTTTTAGCAATATCCTTTATTTTATCGGTCGAACCCTTTCCACCGAGCCGGAAGGCGACATCAGCAAGGATCAACGCACACCGGTTGTTTTAGATAATCCACCTTTCACTTTAGCTATCAAGGAGACAGAAAGTAGCCCGCCTGAAACGGACTTATCGGTAAAATACAAGGGCAAATATTATTCCGTCGATTCAGCCCCAGGCTATCCGTGGAATAAAAATGCTTTTCGGGTGCTGTCGCAAATGTTTCAGATGACGATGACGGAACTACCTAAAGTTGCAGCGCCCAGCATCACGATTTCTAAATGATTTTCCTGAAATATAAGTAATTTTGACTGCAAGCTTATCTAGTCAGGCAAGTGTTGATCTCTGGGACTGCTGAGTGTTATGTTCCAGCCATGAGTAACCGCTTGATTTTTGATGCTTGTGGGGTAGGGAATTCCATAAAGTTTTCGCAAAAATAGTGACACTCCGGGATTTTCTCATGTGCGATACATTTTTAACGTTCAATTTATTTTCGTATGTTAAAATCAAGCCGATGTAATGAACTGATTATTATAAATAACTTTTGAAAAGGGTAAGGCATGCGATCACAATCTATTATTTTCCTTGCTGCGGCTATCATCGCTTCAACATTTTCTATTGATACTTACGCATCTATTGATGTGTATACGCAAGCGCCTAATACAATCAATTTTGCTCAATCCGCCGTTCTGAACGCAAGTAATGACCCGGGGTTTAATTGGACATTTGATAATGATCAAGAACGCTGGGATTACTTTAGTGTTGGATCAAATGTCAGTTTTAATAGGATTGGCTGGTACGGGACAAATACAGACGGGGATTTTGCTGTTGATTTTTTTTCTGCCACATGTTTCTCCTGTGGCGCTACTCAAGTAAATGGTGGGGGAACATTTTCCCATACCCTTACCGCTTACAATAGCCTTACCCTGCTGCCAAATCAAGGGCCTTTTAGCCAACCTGACGTACATAAAACCCTTGTGTCTGGCAGTCTTTATTCCTATTACATTGATTTGACATCAAATTTAACGCTGGATTCCACCAAAACGTACGCGCTTTCGGTTGTCAATAACTACTCTTCTTCACCATTCAATTGGGCATTATCGAATACTGGTGGTAACCATCTTCAATTCATCATAGGACAAGCCAAGTTTCTGCCTGCTTCTGGAGGTCTGGCTTTTACTCTGACCGATACATCACTTTCTGCTGTACCAGTACCTGCGTCTGCTTGGATCCTTGGTTCTGGCTTGGTATACTTGTTAAGTATTGCTCGCAAACGTAACGCAGCGTAAAAATTCACTTTTGTATTTCTGAAGACGGCGGCCATTGTGTCGCCGTTTTTGTTTTTGGAATTATTAGCCGAATGTATCTTTTGGATCGTATTCAGGCATGCACTTTTGCCCTTCCAGAAAGGTATTTCAAATCTCTTTCAACAAAAAATAGCTTGTATATGGTTAGGCGTGGCTTCCAATTTCCTGAACTTAATAACGGATGCCCTTTAAAGTCAATGAGTATAAAGATACGATTTGTCGCACTTTTATTTGATTAAAAACAAACTCGCCAAACCCAGAAAAATAAAAAATCCCATTGAGTCTGTGATGGCTGTGAGTATAACGCTGGTGCCCACGGCGGGGTCTTTACCGAATTTGTGACGTAACAGGGGAATGCCGAGGCCAACCACCACGGCGACCAGCAGGTTAATAAACATGGCGGTTGCCATTACAGCGGAGAGGGCGCTGTCTTGATAAAGTAGTAGACTCAACAAACCCATAATCAAGCCGATAAAGGTGCCGTTGATAACGGCAAGTGTCAGTTCTTTTTTTATCAAACGGCGTATATTGCTGGGGGTGATTTGCCCCAATGCCAAGGAGCGGATAATCAGCATACTGGTTTGATTGCCGGTATTGCCGCCCATTGCGGCAATAATAGGCATTAATGAGGCTAGCGCGACCAATTGTAAAATAATGTCTTCAAATACACCAATAATGCGTGTTGAAGCGAAGGCCGTTGCAATATTGATTAATAACCAGCCCCAACGGTTTCTGGCGCTTTTCCATACACTGGAAAATAAATCTTCTTCTTCGCCTACACCCGCTTGAGTCAGCAAGTCTTCATCGGTTTTTTCGCGAATAAAATCAAGTATATTATCAACACAAAGCCGTCCTTGTAGCTGGCCTTTTTTATCGACGACCGGTGCCGAAATCAAGTCATAACGTTCAAATGCCCGTGCCGCTTCGGCTGCATCCTGATCAATCTGAAAGTGAATGAAATCAGTCACCATCACATCGGCTACCTGTTGGGTGGGCGAATGCGTTAATAAGCGTTGCAAGGGCAAAATACCCTGAACTTTATTGTTCTGATCCACTACAAACAATTTATCGGTATGGCTGGGTAATTTGCCTAGTTTGCGGATATAAGCGATGATCGCTTTTAAATGGAGGTCATTCCGTATGGTGATCATGCCAAAATCCATTAGCGCACCTACCTGGTTTTCCTGATAAGACAGAATGGCATTTAAGTGTTTGCGTTCTTTGCTGTTTAACGAGCGCAGAATCTTTAGCATCGTTCGCTTGGGAATGTCTGCTGCAATATCGGCTATTTCATCGGTGTTTAATTTGCCGGCGACAGTTGCCAGTTCTTCCGCTGCCATCCCTGAAATGAGCGTATGCCGAACAGCATCGGATACTTCCAGTAAAACTTGTCCGTCATGTAGGGTCTTAATAGCATCCCATGCCGTCTTGCGTTGATCCAGCGGTAAGGATTCAAGAATAAAGGCAATGTCGGCAGGATGCAGCAGTGCAAATTTTTCCTGAAGGCGGGCTTGATGCTGATTTTGCAGCATTGCCTCAACTAATTCGTAATTGGCAACAGGGCCTCTCTGAACCAGGGATGTTTCCAGTTGCTGTTTTTCAAGTAGGGTAATGGTGTCTTGTAGCTGATGTTCCAGGAACTGTGCTGAATTGTTTTTTTCAGAAGATTGCATAGTACACCACTGTTTTAATGATTTTTATGAGTGTAATTAGTTTTCTGGGCTAGATCAAACCGATGCTGGATTTTGCTACGTAACCTGTTCTATTGGCTTTCCTTAACCTTGATCTGTATAGGAGCGACTTATTATTTCATATCATTTTACCGATAGAAAAAACATTGCCCTACACAGATTGGGCTTTGTTTGACCCAAAAAACCTAGATCAGCACCATATTATCTCGGTGTATCATTTCCGAATCATCTGCATAGCCCAAAATTTTTTCAAATTCCGAACTGCTTTTTCCGGCTATTAAATGAGCGTCGAGCTTGCCATAATTGACCAGGCCTCGTGCAATCTCCAGGCCGTTCTCATCCCTGCAGGAGACTAACTCGCCACGCTCAAACTGACCGGAAACAGATTTAACACCCACTGCCAGCAAGCTTTTACCGTTACTTTTTAATACCTTAACCGCGCCAGCATCCAAAATTAGCTCGCCTTTAACTTGCAGTTGACCGGCCAGCCAACGTTTTCTTGCTACCAATGGCTCAATATCCGGCAAAAAATAGGTTCCAAGATCAACACCGGAAATGACTTGGGTAAGCACCCCGTCAACAGCACCCGCAGCAACTACGGTTGCCGCGCCTGATCTGGCCGCCAGGCGTGCTGCACGAACTTTAGTGTACATGCCGCCTTTGCCCAGTCCGCTACGACTATCGCCGGCCATTTTTTCCAGGCGGTCATCGTTAACGCTAATCTCGGAAATTAATTGCGCATCAGGATATAAGCCGGGGTCACCGGTAAATAAACCTTCTTGATCCGTCAAAATAATTAACAGCTCAGCCTCAACCAGATTGGCAACCAATGCTGCCAAGGTATCATTATCACCAAAGCGAATTTCTTCGGTGGCAACAGCATCATTTTCATTGATAACGGGCACGACGCCAAACTTTAACAAGGTTAACAAGGTGCTGCGGGCATTTAAATAACGTTGTCTGTTAGACAAATCATCATGCGTCAGTAATACTTGCGCTGCATGTAAGCCATGCTGCTGGAAATTATCATCAAAAACCCGAACCAGACCCATTTGACCGACAGACGCTGCCGCCTGTAACTCATGCAGAACCTTTGGTCTTACTTTTAAGCCCAAACGACTCATGCCCTCAGCGACTGAGCCGGACGAAACCAAAACGACATCAATAGACTGCTGCCTTAAGTTTGCCATTTGCTTAACCCAGGCGGTAATGGCAACTTTATCAAGTCCTTGCCCGCCTTTGGTGAGTAAAGAGCTGCCTATTTTTACAACGACTCGTTTAACGTTGGTAAAATCATTCCTGCTCACTGTTTTTCCGCCGTTCTCGTTCTGCTTCCAAAAAGTTCATGATGGCATACATTAACTCTTTTGTACCCGTGCCATTAATTGCCGCAATTTTAAAAACGGGGGCAGTCCAGCCTAATTCATCAACAATTGCCTGACAACGCTCATCGATTTCATCATAAGGCAATCTGTCAGTTTTGTTTAGTACCAACCAGCGCGGCTTGTTGGCCAAATCATCACTCCATTTCTCAACTTCATGAATAATTTTTCGGGCAGCCTCTACCGGTGTATCCATGCTCTCGTAAGGCACTACATCAATCAGATGCAACAATAAACCAGTGCGTGATAAATGCTTAAGGAACTGTAAACCTAGGCCGGCGCCTTCAGCTGCACCTTCAATAACACCCGGAATATCGGCAATAACAAAGCTGCGTAAATCATCAACACTGACCACGCCCAGGTTAGGGTGTAAGGTAGTAAACGGGTAATCAGCCACTTTAGGGGTTGCTGCTGATACGGATCGTATCAAGCTGGATTTGCCGGCGTTAGGCATTCCCAACAAGCCGACATCAGCAATTAAGGTCAGCTCTAAAATAAGAACGCGATGCTCGCCTTCGGAACCTTTACTGGCTTTTTGTGGCGCCCTGTTAATACTGCTTTTAAAGCGGGTGTTGCCCAAGCCATGAAAACCGCCCTTTGCAACCAGTAGAGTTTCGCCAATTTCAGTTAAATCACCGATAACTTCACCGGTTTCGAAATCAGACACTTTTGTTCCCAACGGTACCGGCACAAAACAGTCGTCACCTTTTCTTCCGGTGCAATTGCGACTCATGCCCTTTTGTCCGCGCTGCGCCCTATGTACGGCATGGTATCTAAAATCTACCAGCGTGTTTACATTCTCCACTGCAATCAGATAGACGCTGCCGCCGTCACCGCCGTCACCACCATCGGGACCGCCCATGGGAATATACTTCTCACGCCGAAAGCCAATAGTACCATTACCGCCATCGCCCGCCTCTACACGAACTTCCGCTTCGTCAACAAATCTCATAACTTACACGCCACACTTAAAAACCAACCGATAAAAACAAAAAAAGCCCCGCCATTAAGGACGGAGCTTTTTTAAAGCCGTCGGGTTAGATACGCTAACCCAACTTATATAACTGTTAACTACAATCAAACTGTGCGTTTTATGCAGGAACAATACTGATAAATTTACGGCTTTTAGGACCTTTAACCTGAAAAAGCACTCTACCATCTGCGGTAGCGAACAAGGTATGATCTTTTCCGCATCCTACATTATCTCCGGGGTGAAATCGGGTTCCACGCTGACGAACAATAATGTTTCCTGCTGTTACCAACTCACCACCGTAACGCTTAACACCCAAGCGTTTTGCATTGGAATCACGTCCGTTACGGGTACTACCACCAGCTTTCTTATGAGCCATCTGTAACTCCTATCGCTTAAGCAGAAATGCCAGTAATCTGGATTTCTGTATAGTATTGACGATGCCCCATTTGTTTCATATGGTGCTTGCGTCTTCTGAATTTAATGATTTTGATTTTATCGTGTCTACCTTGAGACAAAACAACCGCTGTAACCTTCCCGCCTTCAATAAAAGGCAAGCCGACATTAACAGCATCGTCTGTTTGAATCATCAGCACTTTATCAAATTCAATGCTGTCGCCTGTGCCCAGCTCCAGTTTTTCTATTTTTAAGTAAGTACCTTCTTCAACGCGGTACTGTTTACCACCTGTTTGAATTACCGCATACATCTGAGCAAGCTCCATCAAGCATTAATCTGTTAAAATTTAACTAGCAATTATATTTTTAAACACAAGCCTAGTCAACAAAAATTTGTACCACCTCAATAAACCTGTTTTTTAAAAGTGATGCAAGAAAGCTATTGACGCCAATATTCTTTATTCAATAGCATGGGCAGTTGGCTTTCTATTGGGTTATAATAACCCAATAACCTCATATTTTATAATTATGACTATGAAAAATAACCAAAACTTACCTTATCAGCGCTGAATCAATGGTATCGCATACACTCTCAAACACACTGGAACCCATTGATTTTGATTTAATCAAGAACTTAACTGCCACGGAAGCCAAGGCAGTCGATCAGCTCATTATTAACGAGTTAAGTTCCGATGTTATTTTAATTAATCAAATGGGGCATTATATTGTTGGCAATGGCGGCAAGCGTTTGCGTCCCATGTTGCTGCTACTTGCTGCTAAAGCACTGGGTGGTGTCAACGATAACCACTTGGTACTTGCTGCTGTCATTGAATTTATTCACACGGCGACACTACTACATGATGATGTTGTTGATGAATCCGATCTCAGGCGCGGTAAAGAATCAGCTAATGCAGTATGGGGCAATGCTGCCAGCGTATTAGTGGGCGACTATCTGTACTCCAGTGCTTTTGAAATGATGGTACGCACCGGCAATATGCGGGTGATGGAAATTCTTTCAAAAACCACCACCGCCATTGCCGAAGGCGAGGTATTGCAGTTGTTAAATTGCAATAACCCTGAAACAACAGAAGTAAAATATCTGGAAGTTATTGCCAGAAAAACAGCAATTCTATTCAGCGCCGCTACCAGATTAAGTGCCGTTATAGCTGGCTCATCCGCCGAGACAGAAGAAAGTCTGGCAAACTACGGGCAGCACCTTGGTATCGCTTTTCAATTGATTGATGATGTACTCGACTACAAAGCCAGTCAAGAAGATTTGGGCAAAAACCTCGGTGACGATCTTGCTGAAGGCAAGCCGACCTTACCTTTGATTTACGCCATTCAAAAAGGCAGCGAAGACGAGGCAAAAATAATTATTGACGCTATTAAAAATGGTGATCGTGATGCTTTTAATGAGGTTTATGCGATCGTAAAAAGCACGCAGGCTATTGTTTACACTGAGCAACGTGCAGATGAAGAGGCTGAAAAAGCCATTGCTGCACTGAACGTTTTGCCGGCTTCAGAATACAAAGAAGCGTTAATTTTATTGGCAAAGTTTTCCGTTCAAAGACATTATTAAAATATAAAATAGCGTTCAGGCAAAAAGTTATCAAGCATTTCGCTAACTGATAACTTTTTGTCTGACCGCACCCGCCAAAACAGTGGCGTTGGCGCTTTGCTTTAGCATTAGTTTTTTGGTTTATTATCCTAAAAGGCTATTTTCATTACTTCCAGTAAAACCTTCCAGACACTGTCGTCCTGCTAATGACTGCCAAGTGCAATCCTTGGTCATTAGGCAGTTCTGACCTTAAAAAGGCTTAACGACTGCCAAAATTATAATGCCTACTAAAAATAATACCGGCACTTCATTCATCCAGCGATAATAAACATGGCTATGTTGATTACGGTCATGTTTAAAATCCAAAAGCCACACGCCACAAAAATAATGATAAACCAGTGTGAGCGCCAGCAGCGCCAGCTTTGCATGTAACCAACCACTGGCCGCATAAAGTCCCCAGGCGTAATCAGTCAGCATCCATATACCAAATACCAAGGTAATTATCATGCCGGGTGTCATTATCCCAAAAAACAGTTTTCGCTCCATGACTTTAAAGCGTTCATTGCTGATTTCATCAGTACTCATGGCATGATAAACATACAGGCGTGGCAAATAAAATAGACCTGCAAACCAGGTGACCATAAAAATCAAGTGCAGTGCTTTTAACCAGAGCATGGCTTATCCTAAGGTGAAGGGTTCAATAAGGGTTTTTATTTCAGTCGGATCCAATACACCGATTTTTTTTAGGGCGATCAAGCCGTCCGGGGTAATTAAAAAGGTGCTGGGTATTAATTGTACATCGCCAAAAGCGAGGGCGTGTTCTCCTGTTAAGTCTAGCGCAACAGGATAAGGCAGTTGTTGGTCTTGTGTCATGGCGATGACATGGTTGGGTGGGTCGTAGTTCATGGCGACGGCTATAATTTCAAGACCTTGCGTGTGGTATTGCGAATAAAGATCAATTAAGAGAGGGATTTCTTCTATGCAACCCGGGCAATCAGTTGCCCAAAAAGTGACAATAACCGGTTTGCCGCGCAATGCTTTTAAAGTAATTTTTTGGCCGGTAATTGTTGTAAACGTCACATCGGGCGCATGGGTAGATAGCCGATTGAGTGCGACCACCGAAAGCAATACCAGCGCTAATAACAACGTTGCCAAGGCAATGAATCGATAGCTTAAAAATCGCGTCTTTATGACAGCGGCAGGCAATTGTTTGGGCATTTACGTTAATGTCTCACTTGGCAATATCGGGATTATAGCAAAGCTGTTAAACTGTGCACCTTTTTAGCGGTTAACCATCCGCCCATTATTTCATAAAAAATCCTTATTTTTAGGTTAATGAACAGCAGGCAGGTCATGACCTGTCAAGACTGGATTTGATAAAAAGGGTCTTATGAAATTATTGGCGATGCGTTGTTACAGTGATTATGGCTTTGAGTTAATTTATGAGTTTTGACATTATTTGTTTTGATTGCGACAGCACCTTAAGCAAAATAGAAGGTATAGACGAACTGGCCCGGCGTGTTGGTCTGGGTGAGGAAATGTCCAAACTGACCGATTTGGCAATGAACGGAATCGTGCCATTGGAAGCCGTTTATGAGCGGCGTCTGTCGCTTATCCAACCTGATCAAAACAGCATCAACTGGTTGGCTGATTTATATATTGCCGAAATAGTCGAGGGCGTTAACGAGGTGTTTGCGGCTTTATTGGCTCAAGATAAAACCGTACATATTATCAGTGGTGGCTTGCGTCAAGCTATTTTGCCGCTGGCAAAATATCTGGGCTTGCCTGAAAACCAGGTACACGCGGTTGATATTTATTTCAATGAAGATGGTAGTTATGACACTTACGATCTGAGCTCACCGTTGGCCAGAACGGGCGGCAAAGCCGAGATTTGCCGGCAGTTGCTTAACGCGCAAGATTCCTTGGTGATGATTGGCGATGGCAAGACCGACATGGAAGCCAAGGAGGCTGGTGCTTATGTACTGGGTTTTGGCGGTGTGGTCGATAGAGCGATTGTTCGTGAGTTGGCTGATTTTTATACCACCGAGCCTAGCTTGCTTTCGGTTTTAGAACATATTTTGTAAGCTTGTGTTGATAAACATTGCACGCTAATTTTTAAAGAGAGAAACCATGGCTGGACATAGTAAATGGGCTAATATCAAGCATCGTAAAGCAGGGCAGGATGCCAAGCGCGGTAAAATTTTTACCAAAGTCATGCGTGAGATTACCGTGGCAGTAAAAACCAGTGGCCCGGATGCCGCCAGTAACCCGAGTTTACGCTCCGCAGTTGATAAGGCTTTGGGCGCAAATATGCGCCGCGACACCATTGATACCGCTATTAAAAAAGCGGCCGGTGCGTTGGAAGGTGTTAATTACGAAAATATCCGTTACGAAGGCTATGGCCCCGGTGGTACAGCGGTCATTGTTGATTGTTTGACCGATAACCGTAACCGCACCGTTGCAGAAGTCCGTCATGCCTTTGCCAAAGCGGGCGGTAATTTAGGCACCGATGGTTCGGTCGCTTATTTATTTAATAAAGTCGGTATTTTAAGTTACGCCCCTTCAGTTGACGAAGACGCGCTGATGGATGCCGCTTTGGAAGCCGGTGCAGACGATGTGACCGGCTATGATGACGGTGCCGTTGATGTGATGACGACCCCTGAAACTTATTTAGCTGTAAAAGAGGCTCTGATTGCCGCAGGCTTTGAACCCGATAGTGCCGAAGTTACCATGCAGGCAACCATCCAGGCTGAACTGGATGCCGATGACGCAGAAAAAATGCTGCGTTTGATCGACCGTCTGGAAGATCTGGACGATGTACAGGACGTTTATTCCAATGCGGAT
>SESD01000908.1_pt1 | contig 17346 bp, 16 predicted proteins | sample 3171411 | NCBI WGS metagenome assembly SESD01 (sample SAMN06051880, study PRJNA518727) | freshwater metagenome | biome: subpolar coniferous forest; feature: holomictic lake; material: water; isolation source: holomictic Lake 442, 16.5 m depth | place: Canada: near Kenora, Ontario | collected...
CCCGTTCCAACGGGGCCAGGGCATCGTCCTGGTGGGCGGCAGCGGCGCCGGCAAGAGCACCCTGGGCCCGGCCCTGGCCCTGGGCCTGGGCCTGCCCTTCCACGACCTGGACCAGGTCATCGAGGGCCAAGGCGGGCACCCGGTAGCTGAGATCTTCGCGGCCTCTGGGGAAGCCGCCTTTCGGGCCCTGGAGGCCGCCCTCCTGCCCACCCTCCTCGAAAGCCCGGCCGTGCTAGCCCTCGGCGGCGGGGCCTGGGAGTCCGCCCCCAACCGGGCCACCGTGGCCGAAGCCGGTTTCGCCCCACTGTGGCTGGCCGAGACCCCAGAGCGGGCCTGGGCGCGGGTTGGGCGGGATCCTGGACGCCCCCTGGCCCAGGACCGGGCGGGCTTCATGGCCCGCTATGCCGCCCGTCGCTCCGCCTGGTCCCTGGCCCCTATGCTCATTCCCTTTGGTCATAGTTCCCAGGATCTGGCCGCAGCCTTGCTAAACTCCTAGGAATCCCCCGGACATCCTGTGGACTTGATCCTTTCCGATCTGCACGCGAACATGCACGCCCTGCGGGCCGTGCTCCGGTTCACCCGTCGGAAGGCCATCCACCGCTTCGTCCTCCTGGGGGACCTGGTGGGCTACGGGGCCCACCCCAACCACCTGCTGGACAAGGTCCGGGAGCTGAAGCCCCGGTTCCTGGTCCGGGGCAACCACGACAAGGCCTGCTCGGGGCTCGACGATGCCAGCTCCTTCAGCCTGCCGGCCCGCCATGCAGCCATCTGGACCCGGGACCGCCTCCGACCCGAGAACCTGCGGATCCTTGCCGAGGCCCCCGAGGGTCCGGTCTGGGTGGGGGATGACTACCTGATCGCCCATGGGTCCCCCGGCGACGAGGACGCCTACCTCATGCATGACCACGAGGTGGGCCACGCCTTCGATGCCTTTGAGGGTCCCCTCTGCTTCTTCGGCCACACCCACCTGCCCGGCTGCTTCGAGCTGGACGAGGGGAACGGCCGCCTGAACTGGATCTCCCTCGAACCGGGGGAGTGGTTTGAGTTTCAGCCCCAGTGCCGCTACCTGGTGAATCCCGGCTCGGTGGGCCAGCCCAGGGACCGGGACCCCCGGGTCTCCTTCATGACCTATGACCATCCCCGTCGCCGCGTAAAGCTCCACCGCATCGAGTACGACATCAAGGGCGCCGCCAAGGCCATCCTGGCCGCAGGCCTGAACCCCATCCTGGCAAATCGCCTGGCCCAGGGCATCTGAAAGGCAGCATCACCATGGCACAGGAATCCTTCCTCTCAGCTCCCGTCCTGGAACAGTTCCTCCTCCAGGCTCGGTTCACCCGCGCCGTGGCCAGCCTCCGCCTCCAGGAGGCCCACGCCCGCCTGCTGGGTGACCTTCGCATCCACCGCTTCCGGGCCGGCGTGGATCTGGAGCTGTCAGGCCTCCATCCCCGGGATCAGGTCCCGGAGGAAGGCACCTCCGTGACCCTCACCATCCTGCTGGGGGACGAGGTCCTCAGCCTGGATGCCACCCTTCTCGAACCGGGACTGGACGCCGGGGGCGCCGTGCTCCTGCGCCTGCACTGGCCCACGGCGGCCGCCCACCTGCACCGCCGCCGGGACATGCGCGTGGCCGGTCCGGACCAGTCCCCGCTGAAGGCCCGCGTCACCCTGGGAACCCGCACCCTGGACGCCCTGGTGGTCAACCTCACGGAGTCCGGCGTGGGCCTGGCCCTGGAGGAGTCCCTGCGGGTGGAGCTGCATGACCGGGTGGACATCGACGCCACCCTCCCGGACGGCGCGCACCTGAGCTGCCCTGGCGAGGTCCGCCACATCACCCACCTGGAAGACCAGGCCTACCCCACCCGCCTGGGCGTGGTGCTGACGCCCCCGGCCGACATGGATATGGAGCCCATCCACCGCTTCATCCAGGCCCGCCGCACCGACCGCAGCCACACCCGGGCTCTGTGATAGTGCTTTGGCTTCAAGAAGAAAAGATCCCCATCAAGATCCAACGTTGGCGTGACGGCGCGCAAGTTGGGATGAAAAAGCCCACCGCCAAGGCGCCAAGGACGCCAAGAGGTATCGACTCATCCCGCATGGGTCCGCCGTAGGCGGCTTCCGGCGCAGCCGGAAGTGATCCCGGGGGCGGTGATCAGTTTCGTTCCAGCGGGATGTGCGCCCATAGCCTAGCCGCCGCCGCGCTGGAAGCCACGGTGGAAGCGGGCTAGGAAGGCCTCGACCGCAGCTGGGTCATGGCCCCGCATGCGGATCTCCACCCGCAGGCGGGGCATGGCCAAGTGGCCGATGGGCAGGGCCTCCAGGGGCAACAGGTCCAGGGTCCAGCCCCGGGCGGCGTCCCCCTGGGTGATGCGGTCGCCCTCCACCCGGTAGTCCCGCTCCGCCACAGCCCCCGGCAGCAGGCGAAAGAAGTCCGCCCGGTCGATGGTCATGTCGTAGCTCGCTTGAGGTTTCACGGGGCCTCAGCCGCCCGCCACGGGGGGCCACACGGCCAGGGCCTGGCCCTCCTGCAGGACCCTTTCCGATAGCTCGGCGACCGGCACCCACACGCCATCCAACAGCACGATGGCGCACTGGGCCGGGGGCACGCCCTGGCACTGGAGGGCATCCAGCAGGGTGGCACCCGGGGGCAGCTCCAGCTCCATCCAGAGCCGGGACCGGCACTCGGGAGGGAGGTGGACGCCCAGGGAGGCAAACAGCTTCAGGGTGATCTTCATCCCAGTTTCTGGGCCGCCGCAAGGTAGGCCTGCATGACCAGGGTGGGGTCCTGCATGAGCCGGCCCTTCCAGACGCCCAGCTTGACCCGGCCCTCGATGAGGCCGCGCAGGGCGCCCACATGGTTCGTGAAGCCCACACTGTTGGCGCCCACGAGGCGCTCACCATCGAACTGCAGGTTCAGGTAGCGCCAGTGGGTGGGATCCAACACCTCGGTGGACTCGCCCCCGGGGACACCCTCCCACAGCCCGAAGGAGGAGGAGACCAGGCCCAGGGTGGTGAGCACGTTGAAGACCAAGCTGCCCTTGAAGGCGGCGGGGCGACCGGCCATGTTGAGGGCGGCGATGCGGCCCTGCTCCACGGCATTGGGCTGGATGGCGTTGACCCCGCGCTGGCCCGTTAGGCAGTCCACGGACTCGGCCACGTCCCCGGCCGCATACACGCCCGGCACGCTGCTCTGCTGGTTGGGGTCCACCACGATGCCCTGGCTGATTTCGATGCCGCTGCCCGCGAGGAAGCTCAGGTTGGGATCCACGCCCACGGCGCTGAGGTAGAAGTCCGCCGGCAGGATGCGGCCTTCGCCCAGGTCCACCTGGAGGACACCGCCCACGGCGGTGAGACCCTTCGGCTGGGTGTGGGTGAGGATCTTCACGCCCTTGGCCTCACACCAGGCGCGCAGGAGGCCGCTGGCGGTGGGGTTCATCATGCGGCGGACCATGTAGCCGCTGCGCACCAGGATGGTGAGGTCCACGCCCCGGGAGAGCAGGCCCTCCATGATGATGCAGCCCACGAAGCCGGCGCCCATCTGGACCACGCGGGCTCCAGGTTTGGCCTTGTCGAGGATGGCCCGGGCATCCGCCAGGGTCCAGCAGGCATGAACGCCCGGCAGGTCGATGCCGGGAATCTTTTCCAGACTGGGCCGGGAGCCCGTGGCGATGAGCAGGCGGTCATAGGGCAGGCTGCTGCCTGTGCTCAGCGCCACCGTGCGGGCGGTGGTGTCCACGGACTGGGCTTGTGCCTTGACCAGAGCGATACGGAGGCGGTCGTAGTGGCCGGGCTCCTTGCGCAGGTGCGTGCCGGCTTCGGGGATGTCGCCCTTGAGCAGGTAGGGGATGGCCATGCGGGAATAGGGCGCCTCCCCTTCGCCGCAGAGGATGGTGATCTCTGCGGCAGGGTCGGCCTTGCGCAACGTCTCCGCGGCGACCACGCCCGCGGGACCGCTTCCAACAATGAGATGTCGCATGGATCAGAGGCCGAGGCGGGTGCGGGTCGCATTGGTGGGAACGCCATCGGCGCTCCAGCCACGGACCTGGTAGTACTCCGGCATCATGATGTCCAGGCGGGTAACCGCACCCTTCTGGGGACCGCTGTTGGCGGGCTCATTGAGGAGGCGCGGCGGCAGGGTGTCATCCTTGCTGGTGATGCCAGCGGCCAGGTTGAACTCCCGCTCCATGTTCCAGATGCGCTCGCCGATGAGGAGCAGGCGGTCGTCGGACCAGTCGCCTTCGCAGGCGGCCTGGATCTGGGGCTGGATGTCCTGGAGGCCCCAGGCAAAGGTGGTGAAGAGGCAGAGGCCGCTGGAGTCCACCACCGCCGTCAGGTCCTGGAAGGCCTTGAGCATGGCGGGCTTTCCTTCGGTGGCCTGGGGCTCCATCTTCACGGGGATGCCCAGCACTTCGGGGGAGACCATGTAGCCGCGCAGGTGGCAGGCGCCGCGATTGCTCGTGGCGTAGGCCAGTCCCATGCCCTGGAGGGCGCGGCCATCGTAGGCCGGGAACTCCTGGCCCTTGACGCTCATGGAGAGCTCAGGACGGCCGTACTTCGCGCAGAGGCGCTTGGAGCCGAGGGCAATGACCTTGCCGAAGCCTTCGCCGACAGCGGTCCATTCCGCGAGCTTGACCAGGGCCTCCGCAGAGCCCCAGGTCAGCTTGAGGCCCACTTCGGCTTCCGTGAGAATGCCCAGCTCGTAGAGCTCCATGGCGGCGCCGACGGTGGCCCCGAAGGAGATGGGGTCGTAGCCGTCCTCGTTGCAGAGGAAGTTGGCGTAGGTGAGGGCCTCCAGGTCCTTGACGCCGTTGGCGGCGCCCAGGGCCCAGGCGGCCTCGTACTCCAGCCCGCCGGAGGCCCCGTGGTACTGGGGCTTGTCCTTGACGCTGAAGTGGCCCGGATCCATGCGGGAGATGCGGCCGCAGGCGATGGTGCAGCCGAAGCAGGCGCCGTTGGTCACCAGGTTGGCTTTGCCGTCGGTCTCCCGCTTCTCGTGCATGGCCTCGCCACCGATGGCATTGGCGGATGCAAACTGCGTGTCCTTGTGGTTGTGGGTGGGCAGCGCACCCAGCTCATTGATGACATTCATGAGCACCTGGGTGCCGTAGGTGGGCAGGCCCACGCCGGTCACGCCGTTGCCCGCCAGCACCTTCTTGCCCGCATCCACGGCGGTGAAGAAGGCCTCGGGATTCGCAATCTGGTAGGCACTGGTGAGGGTGCCCCGTACGGCCACGGCCTTGAGGTTCTTGGAGCCCATGACGGCGCCCACGCCGGACCGCCCGGCAGCCCGGTGCAGGTCGTTGACGATGCCAGCGAAGAGCACCTTGTTCTCCCCGGCGCGGCCAATGGAGGCCACGCGGATCTGGGGATCCTGGTGCTGCTTCTTGATGACTTCCTCGGTCTCCCAGACGGTCTTGCCCCACAGGTGCGCGGCGTCCACCAGCTCAGCGGTGCCGTCGTTGATGAGCAGGTAGACCGGCTTGGGGGAGGTGCCCTCGAAGATGACCATGTCCCAGCCTGCGAACTTCAGCTCGGCGCCGAAGAAGCCGCCGGAGTTGGAGCAGGCGATGGCATTGGTGAGGGGGCCCTTGGTGACGACGGAGTAGCGCCCGCCCGTGGCCGCCATGGTGCCCGTGAGGGGCCCGGTGACGAAGATGAGCTTGTTGCCGTCAGCCAGGGGGTCGACCTTGGGGTCGATCTCGTTCACCAGGTACTTGGTGGCGAGGCCACGCTGGCCCAGGTAGTCCTTGGCCCAGTCCATGTTGAGGGGCTCGGCGACGCAGGTGCCGGCCGTGAGGTTCACGCGGAGAACTTGCTTGGTCCATGCCATGGGATTCTCCTCACACCGTCGCAGGGTTGGTGTCGGTCTTGCCGGCCCACTGGCGCATCTTGTCCAGCCCGGTCCAGTCGGCGTCCACGTAGGTGATGGCACCCGTGGGGCAGGCCTTTTCGCAGGCGGGGCCGGAAGCGCCGACGCAGAGGTCACACTTCTGCACCTTGCCGGTGTCGCTGACGTAGTTGATGGTGCCGAAGGGGCAGGCGATGGTGCACACCTTGCAGCCCACGCAGGAGGGCTCCAGCACCACCTTGGCGCCCGTGACGGGATCCAGGCGGATGGCGTCCGTGGGACAGGCCATCATGCACCAGGCCTCGTCGCACTGGGTGCAGGTGTAGGGCACGAAGCGGCCCGGCTCATGGAAGGTGAACACCTTGATCCGGGACTTCGCGATGGTGAAGCTCCGGTGGTTCTCCCAGGCACACGCCATCTCGCACTGGAGACAGCCCGTGCACTTGTTGGGATCGAGGTGGAGGGATTTCTGCATGAGGGGCCTCCTGAGGGTGGGACGGGAACGGGGTGCGTGGCGATGATCATAAAACGAATAGCGGTCCCCACACCGACCTTTTTTCGGCCTCCATGCGGCGGGCGACGCTGGGACTAAGATCCAACCCCCACGCGGGTTTGCAGCGTTTTGTGAGAATGATTCTCAGTTGCCTTATTGCCCCTGCCGGGACTTCACGCTCACGGTTGTGCCCCCGGCGCCCAGGAGCAGCATGATCACGGCCTGCACCATGGTCTTGTAGGACACCTCGGCGCCGCCCCAGAGGGCCGAGCGCAGGAACAGGAGTCCAGCGACCAGGAGCAGCACGTAGATCCCCAGCATGATCTTGCGGGCCTTCTCGTTGGTCGCCGGCGTGTCCGCCGAGAAGACCCGGTCGTAGAAGACCAGACCGATGGCGGCCACCACATTGAGAGCCACGAAGATCAGCCAGAAGCTGCGGGCGGCCGCCGCGGCCCCGGGCAGGCCCACCAGGGGCTTGAGCATGGAGCCGTAGAGCATCCCGCCCAGGCTGGAGCCGATGAGGCTGCCGATGACGCCGTAGAGGAAGGCGTAGCCCATGTAGACGGCCTTCTTGTCTGCCGGCGCCACCAGGCCCACATAGCTGTAGTACTTGGGGTGGGCGGTCATCTCCCCGATGGAGAAGACCGAGATGCCCAGGATGAACACCCACACGTTGGTGGAGGCGGCGAGGCACAGGAAGCCCACAGTCCCGATGACGATGCCCGTCACCATGGTGGGCAGGGGCCGGATGTTCTTCACCAGGCGGCTCACCAGCACCTGCAGCAGGATGATGGTCCCGCCGTTGATCACCGTCACGTGCTCGGCGTCGAACTTGAGGGGGATGCCGATGCCTGCAAAGAGGCGGTTCACGGGGGTGGCGTCCACGAAGTCCCGGAGGTACCAGAGCACCGATCCGAAGTTCTGGAAGTAGAGGATCCAGAAACCGGAGTACACCACGATCATGAGCATGAAGCGGGCGTCCCCCAGCACCATGGCCGCGCTGTGGGCCACTTCCCGGAGGCTCTTGGTGTTCGCAGGCTTGGGTGGATCCTTGAAGAGAAACAGGGTCGGCAGCAGCATGGCCGCACAGTAGAGCGAGGAGGCGATGAAGACGTAGCGCCAGGAAAAGCCCTTGAGGATGCTCACCGCCAGCGGGGCCAGGAAGGCGCCGATGTTGATCATCCAGTAGTAGATGCCGAACCCGAAGCCGGAGTTCTCCTCGGTGGTGGTGCGGGCCAGGGTGCCACTGATGATGGGCTTGAAGAGACCCGCACCGGTAGCCATGAGCAGGAGGGCTGCGAAGACCGTGCCGTAGGCCGTGACGTTGCCGGCGACGAAGTAGCCGGTGGACAAGATGCAGAAGGAGAAGATGAGCATGCGCCGATAGCCGTAGCGATCCGCCAGGGCGCCACCGGCGATGGGGATGACATAGGTGAAGGCGTAGATGAGGCTCTGCAGGAAGCCCACGGACTGCTCCGTGAAGCCCAGGCCCCCGGCGGCCACCTTGTCCGTGAGGTAGACCGCGAGCACCGAGTTGAGGCCGTAGTAGGCGGCCCGCTCGAAGAGCTCCATGACATTGGCCACCCAGAACACCCGGGGGAAAGTACGGAGCAGGCTGGCAGGCTTCGGATTGGACATCCGCAGAGTATAGCGGCGCCTTGCCCCCCACGGCGGCACAGGTGCCAGCAGGAAGCGCCGGCCGTTTTTCTTGGTGCCTTGGTGCCTTGGTGGCAGAGTTGTATTCCCTTGTTTCATTTCGAAAAGGCAAGAGAGGCCCCCCTTTGAAGACCATCTCCCTGCGCGTCGATGTGGACACCCTGGAAGGCTCCCTGGCGGGCATTCCCACCCTCCTGCGCCTGCTGGACAAGCACCGGATGCGGGCCAGCTTCTACTTCAGCTTCGGCCCTGACAACAGCGGGAAGGCCATCCGGCGGATCTTCCGCAAGGGCTTCCTGGCCAAGATGCGTCGCACCAACGGGGTGAAGCTCTACGGCCTGAAGACCATGATGTACGGCGTGCTGCTGCCGGCCCCCATCATCTGGAAGCAGGCTGCCACCCAGATGCTGTCAGCCAGGGCCGCCGGCCACGAGGTGGGCATCCACGGCTGGGACCACGTGCAGTACCACGACCTGCTGGACCGCAAGTCCCGCCAGTGGCTGGCGGACTGGTACGCCCGAGCCCACGAGGCCTTTGGCACCGTGTTCGGAGCGAAGCCACTGGGTGCCGTGAGCCCCGCCTGGCGCTGCAACGACACCACCCTGGAGCTGCAGGAAGCCTACGGGCTGGCCTATGCCGGGGACTGCCGAGGCGCAGCACCTTTCTACCCCATCGTGCAGGGACGGACCCTGCGGACCCTCCAGATCCCCACCACCCTGCCCACCCTGGATGAGCTGCTGGGCTTGGACGGCCGCACGCCGGACCAGGTCAACCGCGAGGTCTGGGACCTGGTGCGGGAGGATGCGCTCAACGTCTATGCCCTCCACACCGAGGTCGAGGGCGGCGCGCTCTTCGAGACCTTCGACGCCTTCCTCGCCGGCCTGAACGACCGGGGCGTGGTGGCTCGCACCCACGAAGACTGGCTCCCCGAGCTGCTGGCCGCGAAGCCTCCCGCCAAGGTCATCACCCGCCGGGAGATCCCCGGCCGAGCCGGCTGGGTCAGCTGGGAGGGTTAGCCCTTACAGCGCGCAGCGCCCATAAAAATCGTGGCCCAAAAGGGCCACGATTTTTACGTGTAAACAGATTGGCTAGGCATGTTGCTTCAACTTGTCCTTGCCGCCGAACCACTGATCCCAGTACACCACCACAGGGCTGGCGATGTAGATGGACGAGTAGGTGCCGGTGATGACGCCGATGACCAGGGGGAAGGCCAGGTCCTTGAGGGCCGGGCCGCCGAAGAGCCAGAGGCAGACGGACACGAAGAGCACGGACAGGGAGGTGAGGATCGTCCGGCCCAGGGTCTGGTTGATGGAGTCGTTCACCAGCTTGGTGATGGACGCGCGGCGATACTCGGGCCGGTGGCTGTTCTCACGGATTCGATCGAAGACCACGATGGTGTCGGCCATGGAGTAGCCCATGAGGGTGAGGAAGCTCGCCACCACGGGCACGTTGAACTCGTAGCCAAAGGCGGCGAACAGCCCGAGGGCCATGAGGATGTCGTGGATGAGGGCCACGATGCCGCCCACGGCGAAGCTGGCGGTGAAGCGGAAGATCACGTAGATCAGGATGGCCAGCATGGCGAAGCCGACGGCGGTGAGGGTCTTGCTCGTCCACTCACCGGAGATGCTGGGGCTGAAGCTCTCATCCTTGAGGATGCCCACGGCGCCCAGGCGATAGCTCTTGCGCACGGCCTCCTTCACAGCCGGCGGAACATCCTTGGGGATGTCCTCGAAGCTCTGGTAGAGGCCTGAGGGCAGGCGGTCCCGGCCCGAGATGACCTTCTCTGCCAGCGGCGCGTAGGCAGCAGTGACGGCCTGCGCATCGCCGGGCAGGGCCAGGGGGTTGCCCTTGGCCAGCAGGTCCGTGAGGTTCTTGGAGCCCTCCAGGTTGAGGGTGGGCAAGGGACTGCCAGCGGCCTCGGGATCCATCTGCTTGAACATGGCCCGGAGGGCGTTGGCCTGGATGGTGCTGTCCTTCTGGTCCCCATCCTTCTTGGCCTTCACCTTGACGGAGAAGTCCCGGACGGTCTTATCAGCGTTCTCGTAGGCCACCACGGTGGCATCGGGGTAGCCGCTCTTGGCCAGGGTGGCCCGGATGGTCTCGGGCTCCATGGCGCCGCGGAAGCGCACGGTCATGTCGTTGCCACCCACGAACTGCATGCCGAGATGGATGCGCTTGTTGTGGGTGAGGTTCCAGGGCTGCACATAGAGGAAGCACAGGACAATGAGGCCCCAGGTGACCGCCAGGGCCGTGCCCTTGTACTTCATGAAGTCGTAGGAGGAACCCTTGAAGAAGGTGTGGGTGCCCACGGAGAGCACCTTGGTGCCCGGTTGGCGCTCCAGAATCCAGTCGTAGATGAAGCGACTGATGTAGATGCTGGTGAACAGCGAGGCCACGACGCCCACGGTGAGGGTCACGGCGAAGCCCTTGACGGGGCCCGTGCCGAAGATGAAGAGCAGCAGGGCCGCGAAGAGCTGGGTCACGTGGCTGTCCACGATGGTCCAGAACACCCGGTTAAAGCCCGCATCGATGGCCCCGGAGACACTCTTGCCCAGGCCCAGCTCCTCCTTGATGCGCTCAAAGATGAGGATGTTGGCGTCCACGGCAATGCCCAGGGTGAGCACGAAGCCCGCGATGCCTGGCAGGGTCAGGGTCGCCCGGAAGGAGCCCAGCAGGCCCATCATCACGATGATGTTCACCGTGAGGGCGATGATCGCGTTGGCACCGGACCAGTGGTAGAAGAACACCATGAAGGCGATGATCGTGACGAAGCCCACCACGGCGGCGCGGACGCCGGCATGGATGGAGTCGCGGCCCAGGCCGGGGCCCACAACGCGCTCTTCCAGGAACTTCATGGGGGCCCGGAGGGCGCCACTGCGCAGCTGGCTGGCCAGGTCATCGGCTTCCTGGGCGGAGAAGCTGCCGCTGATGCGCACCGCACCACCGATGATCTTTTCCTTGGCCGTGAGCTCGGTGACGATCTTGCCGTCCAGCACGATGGCGATGTAGCGGCTCTCCTCGGAGGCCGTACCCGTCAGGCGGGCGAAGTCGTCGTCACCCTTCTTATTGAGGGTGAAGTTGACCTCGTTGGCCTCGGTCTGGGAGTTGGAGGCCCGGTGCGCATCGATGATGTCGGCACCATCCACGGCCACGCGGCTCTCCAGCAGGACCCACTTGGCGATCTTTTCCTCGCCGGGCTTGGCCTTGACCACGGGCTGACCGGCCCGACGGGACTGGCGCTCGCTCTCGATCTCCGGGAGCAGCTCGAACTCCTGGGGGATGGCGCCCTTATAGGCCTCCAGGGCCGCTTCTCGGCTGGTGAAGTAGGGCTGGGATACCTTGGCCACCAGGCGCTGCTCCAGGCGGCCCGGGGTGGAGAGCAGGGACTTGATGCGCTCGCGGTCACCCTCCTCGATACCGGGAATCTCCACCACGATGCGGTTGCCTTCGCTGCCGCTGGTGGTGATCTCGGGCTCGAGTACGTTGGCGGGATCGATGTCGCGGATGCGCTTCTCGATGACCTCCAGGGCGCGCTTGTTGGCGTCGTCCTTCAGCTGCTTCTGGTAGTCAGATTTCTGCACCAGGCGGAAGACATCGCCCTCGGAGGAGACGGTGTAGCCCGGGAAGAAGTCCTTGGCGACCTTCTCGACGGTGGCCTTCTGGTCGGCGCCGACGCCATCCACGCGGAGGGCCTGGCCTTCGACTCGGACGCCAGCACCTGGGAGGTTCTTCTCCCGGAGGCGGGCCACCATGCGGTCCTTACCGTCCCGCAGGTCGGCCACCAGGGCCTCCTGGCCCTGGACCTCCAGCTCGAAGTGGACGCCGCCCCGAAGATCCAGGCCCAGCTTGACCTTGGAGAGGGGGGTAAAGAAGTAGCCACAGCCGACAAGAATGGCCAGGACGATGCTGAGGCGCCAGAGGCTCCGCTTGGTCACGGGGCACTCCTTACAGGAAGCGGGCCGGAGACTCCGGCCCGGGAGGTAGGGAAGATCAGCTCTGCTGGGTTTCAGGCTCGGAGGCCAGGGAAGCCACTGCGGCGCGCCGGGCCTTGACCACGGTACCGCCGAGCTTGAGCCAGATGTGCTTGTCCTCGACGCGGTCGATGGTGGCGTACAGGCCTGAGCTGAGGACCACTTCGTCCCCGGCCTTCAGCTTGGACAGCCGGTCGGCCATCTCTTTCCGGGCCTTGCTCTGGGGCCGGATGAGAAGGAAGTAGAACATCAGGGCCATGCCGCCGATGAACACGAACTGGGTCCAGCCCGGGGGGCCGCCTGCGGCGGGGGCCTGCTGGAAGAGTGCGAAGGTCATTTAGGGCTCCTCGGTCAACCACCCGGTACGCATGGATTGGGCAAATGCTGGAAACCTGTTCTCCAGCAGAGCCTGCCTTGCGGCGCGGGTGAGCCCCACAGTGTAACTCAGGTTGTGGATCGTGTTGAGGGTGAAGCCCAGGAGCTCCCCGCAGCGCAGCAGGTGGTGCAGGTAGGCCCGGCTGAAGGACCGACAGGTGTAGCAGGCACAGTCCGGGTCCAGGGGCAGGTCGGCCTCCCGGTGCCTGGCGTTCTTCAGGTTGAGCCTGCCCCGGCTGGTGAGGATGCGACCGTGGCGGGCCTCCCGGCTGGGCAGGACGCAGTCGAACAGGTCCACCCCATGCTCGATCCCGAAGAGCAGGTCCTCCGGCGTACCCACCCCCATGAGGTACCGGGGGCGGTTCTCCGGCAGCTCTCGGGTGAACTCGGCCAGGACGGCGTTCATCTCGGCCTTGGGCTCACCCACGCTGAGGCCCCCCACGGCAAAGCCCTGGAAGGGGGTATGGGCGTCCAGGTCCAGGGCCTCGGCCAGGTGCTGGCGCCGCAGGTCCAGGTGAGTGCCACCCTGGTTGATGGCAAAGAGGCCCTGGTGGGCCTGGAGGGGCACGGCCCGGCTCCGGGCCAGCCACCGGGTGGTGCGGGCCATGCTGATCTCCAGCTTGGGGCGCTCCAGCTGACCCGGGGGGCACTCGTCCAGGGCCATGCAGATATCCGAGCCCAGGTTCCGCTGGATCTCCAGGCTGCGCTCCGGGGACAGGAACTGGGGGCTGCCGTCGATGTGGCTCTGGAAGGTCACCCCCTCCTCGTTCATCTTCCGCATGGAGGCCAGGGAAAAGACCTGGAAGCCCCCGGAGTCCGTGAGGATGGGGCCGTCCCAGCCCATGAACCGATGGAGCCCCCCCAGGCGGGCCACCAACTCATCCCCCGGGCGCAGGCCCAGGTGGTAGGTGTTGCCCAGGATCACCTGGGGGGCGATCTCCCGCAGCTGGGCCGGGCTGATGCCCTTCACGGTGCCCTGGGTGCCCACGGGCATGAAGGCCGGGGTCAGCACCTCCCCCCGGGCTGTGGCGAAGCGGCCAGCCCGGGCGGGCCCAGCCTGGGCCCCGGTTTCGGACCGGAACCGGAACAGCGGGTTGACATTCTGTAACATCATGGCTGCCTGTCTCTTTTCATGAATTTTCAGAGTTCAGAGGCGCTGTCGCCTAAGGGATTGTCACCGGTTGCAGGAAAATTCCGTGGATTAGAGCAACCCTGGAGGGTGGGGTCCGGTGACAACGCTTGACCTGCCGCCAACCCTTTGCCATCTTAGCCGCTGGGCTTGTCCCAGAGCCTGTTCCTGCCCGCAGTTCCGGACTGGGCTTCATGCCGGTTCGATTCGCTATTTTTTCCCTCTGGATCTTTCACGGGAGTCGCATGAGCAAAGATCCCAAAAAACCTGTTCCCGCCCAACCGCCCCTTCCCGCCGAGTCCCTGGAAGATGCTGTCTACAAGTCGTCTCTGGTGGCGGGGAACCAGGCCATCCAGCGGGGCAACCCGATGGTCACCATCCCCACGACGCTGGCCATGTACCTGCTCTTCGGGTGGACGGCCTTCCAGCTGGCCAAGCAGTCCCAGGTGGTCAAGGACAAGCTGAAGACCGTGGGCATCGACCTGGCCGAGCAGGTGGACCTGGCTCCGCCGCCTCCGCCGCCTCCGCCTCCGCCGCCCCCACCCCCGCCGCCCCCGCCCATGGCCTCCACGGCCAAGGCGGACACGACCCCCATCGACCCCCGCCAGGAGATTGTCCCTGAGCAGGCTCCCAAGGAGCTCCCCAAGCAGGATCACTCCCTGGGCGGTGTCCCCGGTGGTGTCCCTGGTGGTGTGCCCGGCGGCGTCATTGGTGGCGTGGTTGGCGGCGTCATCGGTGGCCAGCCCGGCGGCGTCGGCCGCGTGGTCGACTTCGACTTCAGCCAAGTGAAGATCAAGTACCAGCCCCCTGCCCCACCCTATCCCCCCCTGGCCAAGATCGCCAAGATCCAGGGCACCGTGGTGGTGGAGATCATCATCGGCCCCGACGGCGTCCCCTCGGACGCCATCGCCAAGGAGGGCCCGCCGCAGCTGCGCGACTACGCCGCCAACTGGGCCAAGACCTGGCGCTTCGAGCCGGCCATGATGAACGGCCAGCCCCAGTACGCCCGGTTCAAGCTCACGATGCCCTTCAAGCTTAAGTAACGCCCCCCATCCGAACCAGCCACCTTTTCAACCACGAGGAATCCCATGAACCTTCTTGCTTCCCCCTTCCTTTTCGCCCTTGCCGAAGGCGGCACCGACAGCTTCTCTGCCATGGAGATCTGGCGCTCCGCCTCCCTGCCCAACAAGGGCATCATCTTCATTCTGTTCTTCCTCCTGGGCTACCAGATCTACGTGGCCGTCGAGCGCTTCGTCACCTACGCCCAGAGCACGCAGGCCTCCGACAAGTTCCTCAAGCTGTTCATGGACACCCTCCGCCGCGGTGACTTCGAAGCCGCCAAGCGCGCCGCCACCACCCACAACAAGAGCCACATCGCCCTGGTGCTCAAGCACGGCCTGGACATCTTCCAGTACGAGAAGCAGCTCAAGGCCATGAACCCCAACCATGACTCCATCCAGCCCGTGGAACGCGCCATTCAGCGCGGCACCGCCGAGGTCCTCGAGCTCCTCAAGAAGGGCATGAGCGGCCTGGCCACCATCGGCGCGCTGGCCCCCTTCATCGGCCTGCTCGGCACCGTCATCGGCATCATCAAGGTCTTCTCCGACCTGAAGACCAAGGGTGCGGGCGACATCAATGCGCTGGCCGGCTCCATCGGTGAGGCCCTGGCCACCACCGCCCTCGGCCTCGTGGTCGCCATCCCCGCCGTGTGGATCTACAACCTGCTGACCAACAAGCAGGATGTGGTGGTCACCAACATCAACAACGCGGCCTCGCAGATGATCGACGAGTTCATCCGCCGCGAAAGCCAGTCCTAAGCCGAATCCCACCCCGTCCCGGGGGCGCAAGCTCCCGGGTCATTTAAAGGAGAACACACCATGGATACAGGTGGTTCCAAGGGTGGAATGAAGGCCGACATCAACGTCACGCCGCTGGTGGACATCGTGCTGGTGCTGCTGATCATCTTTATCGTGATCACACCCGCCGTGAACAACGCCGTGAAGCTGCCGCTGGCCAAGCATGCCCCGAAGGTCGAGCAGCAACAGGATGCTGGTCAGAAGTACCTGACCCTGATGCTGACTTCCAAGCGCAACGACAAGTACGAGGTCACTGGCCCCGGTGCCGTCCTGATCGATGACAAGGACGCGAAGGACATGCGCTTCTTCATCAACGATGAAGGCCAGCGCCAGCAGCTGGAGGACTTCATCAACCGAAATGTCTCCCAGCTGAACGACAAGCGGGTGTTCATCAAGGCCGATGCGGACCTCCCCTTCAAGTACATCAACGAGCTCTTCCAGGTCTGCCGCAAGGGGGGCGCCGATGAGGCGTCCATCGTCACCAGCGAAGACAAGGGCGAGAAGAAGGAAGGGGGCAACTGATGGATGCCGGTGCCGCCAAGGGCAAACAGAAATCCGATATCAACGTCACCCCACTGATCGACATCGTGCTGGTGCTCCTCATCGTCTTCATCGTGATGGTGCCCGGTCTCAGCAAGGCCATGAAGGTGGTGGTGCCCCAGGTCGTTCAGACTGCCACCCCGCCCAAGCCCGATCCCAACAACATCCTGATCCAGCTCGACCAGGACGGGACCATGACCCTGCAGCAGGACAAGATCGACGCCCAGGGCCTCAAGGAGCGGCTTTCCGATGCCGTGCTGCTGCAGCCCCTCAACTACCGGAAGGTATTCCTGAAGGTCGATGAGGATGTGAAGTTCCAGGCCATGGTGGATGTCCTTGATGCCATCCGCTTCGCCTCGGACGCTGCGAAGAAGAAGTCACTGGAGCAGCTCGACAAGTTCCAGGGACAGGACGGCGGCGATGTGAAGGTGGCAGTCTCCCTCAAGAAGCGACCCGCCCCAGTGAGCTGACGAACTTCCAGTACGCTTTTTCAAAAAAAACTTTCAGGGCCCCCACGGGGGCCCTGATTTTTTGTGCGCCAACGGTTAGCAGATATGAGTGTCCTGAAAGCCATCTGCAAGTGCCCTGTACGAAAAACTTGAGTAATGGAAATCTGGACAGACCTAGGCAGAAATCAAGGGCCATGACACGGTGATCTCGGCAATTTGTGCTCGAGGGATCTAAGGCATCAAGCGTATTTTCACGGCCGTTTATTCCTCATCAAATGGCTGTGAAGGCTTCCAGCCTTTGGACTTCCGGATGACCCACTCAATCCCCAAGTCCCCATGCGGGCCCGGTCCCCAAGCTCCTTTCCGGTGCCCCTCGCCACGGAGGATTACATGTCTCAGGCCCACCATCAGACCCGGACCCACGCCACCCCGCAGGTGGCCCTCTGCACCCTCTTCGCCCTCTCCATTGTCGCCACCCCCCTCGCCGCCCGCTCCCCCCAGGAAGGCCAGCGCATCGCCGCAGCCTCCGACCGCCTCGCCGCCAGCCGGGTTCAGCTGGGACTCGATCAGGACCACGCCTTCCAGCTGCGGGACGCCCACTCCGACCCCCTGGGCCAGACCCACGGCCGCTTTGCCCAGCGCTACAAGGGCGTGCGGGTGTGGGGCGGCGACGCCATCACCCACGTGGACAGCGAAGGCCGCGAGCTGCCCCTGACTGACGCCCTGCACCGGAACATCCAGCTGAACGTGACCCCTGCCATGGCCGAGGGTGAGGCCCTGGCAGTGGTCCACCAGGACCTGGCCGCCCAGGGCCCCTTCGCCTTGCCACCCACCGCCGAGCTGGTGGTCTATCCCCAGACCACCCCCGTACTCCGCCGCCCCCTCCGGCCGGTCCTGGATGATTCCTTCGATGCCACTGCCCTGACCCGCGAGGTGGTGCGCCACACGCTGGCCTACCACATCCACACCGAGCTGGAAAACGACCTGGACGGCATCCGCCACACGGACTACCTGGTGGACGCCCACACCGGC
>SESD01000909.1_pt1 | contig 17338 bp, 27 predicted proteins | sample 3171411 | NCBI WGS metagenome assembly SESD01 (sample SAMN06051880, study PRJNA518727) | freshwater metagenome | biome: subpolar coniferous forest; feature: holomictic lake; material: water; isolation source: holomictic Lake 442, 16.5 m depth | place: Canada: near Kenora, Ontario | collected...
ACCAAACTCAGGCAATGGCGCCTACTTCTGGGACGGTCAGCGTGGATGGGTGATGGACTGGTCTGGCGAAGCCAAGGTCATTTGGTTTGAGGACCCTAACGCCACACCATGGACTGATCAGGAGAAGCGTGACTGGGCAAACAAGCGCAAGGAACAAACGTCCCTACAGACTGATAGCTACAACCGCGTGGCCCGTCAGGCTGAAGTGGCTCTGAGGGCGGCAACGCTCGAGACTCATCCGTACCTTTCATACAAGGGGTTCGAGGAAGAGAAGGGTCTGGTGTCTGGCGAGAAATTACTCATCCCAATGAGAAACGTGACTGACAATGCCCTACAGGGATATCAGCAGATTTACTATGATAAGCATGAGCGCCAGTACGACAAGAAGATGCTGACTGGCATGAGGGCTAAGAACGCCGTATTTCGCCTTGGAGCGAAGTCTAAGGAGTCTTGGCTGGTAGAGGGCTACGCTACAGGTTTAAGTGTCTACAAGGCACTCAGGAGCTGTGGACAATCGTCGTCTGTAATCGTTTGCTTCAGCGCATCGAATATGATCAATGTAGCTGATCAGGTATCAGGCAGAGTAATGATTTTTGCTGACAACGATGTCAGTGGTGTGGGGCAGAATGCCGCAATCTCTACAGGTAAGCCATGGACTATGCCTGATGCTGTTGGGATGGATGCCAATGACCTGCACGTTAAGGATGGGTTGTTCTCTGTTGTATCAAAGATTATGGGCGTATTGACAACTCCAATCGCCGCTGTATAATGTAATTAATGCAAGGCATGAGAAACCAAGCAAGAAAGCCGTTAAGTCAAACTCCAGCCCCTTTAGTGGGGTCGCGTTTCAGCCAAGCTGGAATGTTTTCTCACTGGGGTTTGTCTTAACGGCTTTTTTCTTTCTCATTCCTCGCCGTACTCCACACGATAGCAAGACCTACACATCTGGGTGCGTGGAAGAAAAGGATACACGGTATGCTGAAAGGCTAGGGGGCAGTTCCCGAATAATCCGTGCGGCTGGTCGAATCATCAAGCCGAGGGGTAGAACGTAAAACCGTTCACATGATGATCCACTTCAAGTGGGGTGATGCACCTTCCCTCTCTACCCTATCCCATGGGGTAGGGGGGTCTTTGGGTGATATATCTATAACAGGCAAATAAAATAATAATAAATACTAATTTCATGTTAGACTTTGTAAAACTTAAAGGAGATGTCATGGATCAGTTGGAAGAGTTTCATTATTTTAGTTCACCCGTTTACGCAATGAAGAAGCCAGAATTCTTGGAGCCTATCAGAGCCATAAGCAAAAGACTTCTCGAGCAATCCAAGAAACGTCACAAGGGAAATAATCCTATGACACTGATGACCACGAACTTCTCCAACGATCCTGAAGCGGCTGATTTTGCGCAGTACATCTCACAGACCACATGGAACATACTGCACTCTCAAGGCTTCAGCATGAACCATCTAGTCACCTACTTCACTGAGATGTGGACTCAAGAGCACAACTTCCACAGTGCTATGGAACAACACATCCACGGTGCTGGAGCGCAGTACAGCGCGTTTTACTTTCTCGAAGTACCAGACAACTCATGCAAGATGATTATTTACGACCCAAGGCCAGCCAAGGTGATCATAGGTCTGCCTGAAGCCGATGGTAATAAGGTAACACCAGCCTCTACGCAGATTGTATTTAAGCCAGAGGTGGGAACAATTATCTTTACTCCATCGTGGCTACCACACTCATTTACTCGCAACCTAAATAAAAGCAAGCCAGTTCATTTTGTCCATATGAACATTGGCGTGATGGTTGCACCAGTAGTAGAAAATAAATCAGTGGAGGTCATATGAGATTTAGAATCCGCTACAACAAAACAGCAGGTCAGCCGGGGCGTGGCTCCAAGGAGCATGTCTGGCGTGTATTCGACGAGAGCAACAAAGAGTACATCTGCAAGAACATCTTCATGAAGAATGAGAGTTGGGGAGAGAAGGAAGAGCTGACCCCTGACTACAACATAGTTACCAATGGCGAGATCCAGATTGACAAGGAAAAATCGCTGATTACAATTATCTAATTTTGTGTTATATTCTTAATGTCAGTGTGAATTAAGGAGTGATGATGACAAAAGATGAATTTGAAGCGGCGGCTATCGTGCATGACAGGCGACAAAAAGTATTCGAGGCGGAGGGACTGACTCCAGAGGATGCTTGGGACTTAGCTGAGAAGATGTTTGACAGAGATAATTCTTTCCATGACCCACGGAGGATTTGTTTTGAGTGTACCAAGTACAGCATGAAAGACAGCACCTGCCCTCACCACACTGACCGTTATGGAATACCAAAGATAGCACCCAACAGGTTTTTACTTCAACAATGTGGCTGGTTTAATCTGAAAGGAAAAAAAGCATGATTTCGAGTGACTTCGCGTATTGGCTTTCGGTTCAAGGAATCCAAGTTACCCCACAGCGCAATCTGGATTCCATAAGCCATGTACTGGACAAGGCTTCCGAAGGAGATCTGATCGGCGTCCTGTACCATGGTACAAATACCTTGGCACTACAGGCACTAAAGGAACTGAAGCGCAGGTTTGAGGGTGAGCTCCATGCCCTTCAAGAGTTCCGTAGAGAAGAAAATGACAGGACGGAGGAGCCAAATGAGGCTGATTGGGATTGACCCCGGAGCATCTGGTGCCATAGTCGTGCTTGAAAATGGCGAGCCAATCGAGTGGATGTTGATGCCAACCATGAAGGTAGGCTCGACCACTAAGGTAAACGCCGCCGCACTCAGTTATTTCATTATGTGCAACACTGAGCACAACGATGGAACAGTAACCAGAGTCGAGCATGTGCATGCCATGCCAAAGCAAGGAGTATCTTCATCCTTCAACTTTGGACACTCCTGTGGAGTCATAGAAGGGGTGCTGGGCGCATTAGAAATTTCTATTGAGCTAGTGACACCTCAAAAGTGGAAGAAGGCGGCTGGGCTCATTGGAACAGAGAAGGACGCGGCACGAGTAAAGGCCATACAACTCTGGCCCTCATGGCGCGAACTAGATAAAAAAGGCGCAGGACAGGCATACGCTGATGCCGCTTTAATTGCGAGGTACGGAGCATGAGCACCACCAAGGAAGAATTGCAGGATGTCGAACCAGACTTGCTGTACATGGACGAGTTTGAAGAGGCACTGATGGGCGTTGTTCAGCGCATGGGCGAGACGGCAACTTGCTATAACTCGGCAATGATTATCGAGATCTTAATGCGTGACATGTCCTACGAGGACGCCATAGAGCATTTTGAATTTAATATAGCTGGTGCATATGTTGGAGTACACACCCCATTTTTCTTTACTAAAATAGTTTATGTGCTGGGAGAGGAAGAATGAACCAGAAAGACATCAACGACGCAGTCGATTACCTGTACACACATGGCAAAAAGTATGCGGAAGCAAAAGCCCACCGAGTCTATCTTGAAGAGTATCGCAAGAGCCAGAAGGGCATGCTCATGAAAGCGGCAATGACGGCAGGAGTTAAGACGGTAGCGGCGGCTGAGATAGAGGCGTATTCGGATCCTGCATACCTAGAGGTTCTAAAGGGCATACAGGTGGCAACAGAGAACGAACTCACTCTGCACTGGGGATTGATATCAGCCCAAGCTCGCATCGACGTATGGCGCTCCACAGAGGCTAGTAATCGTGCCATGGACAGGGCTGTAATGTGAACGGTACATATACTAAAGCAGAGCGAGACTGGGTTGGATTGGTTAAGGAACAAATGTGCTCAGTCTGTGGGGCTCCAGCTCCATCTGAAGCTCACCACATCAAGCAACACTACCACTACACGGTAGTCGCTCTATGCATATCCTGCCACAAGGGGGCCAAGATGGGATGGCATGGTGAGAAAGTTGCGTGGAGACTAGCAAAGATGGAAGAAATCCATGCTTTGAACGTAACAATTCAAAATGTTTTCAATCACTTACAAAATAGGTGAAATAAATCTTCACTTTATTTGATATAAATCAAAAGAAATAGCGTGTTTGCTATTGCAAGACTCTAATTTTCTGTTAGAGTGTAGTCACTGCGCTGTGCAGGTTTATAAAAAAGGAAGCAAAATGATTACCGAAATCCAAGCAAACATCCAAGCTCTTGCAACTGTAGAGTCCCTCACAAACAGCATCGATGCACTCTTCGTGCTAGACCAACAAGCTAAAGCTCTCGCAGAGCAAGTCAAGACAATGAAGGGCGACATCGCTAACAAGTACGGCGAAGGCGAACACACTGGTGAGTTGCACAGCGTAGTAGTCCAACTGGTTCAAGTATCAGGCACCGTTGACTACGCCGCTCTGTGTGTTGCATACGGCATCACCAAAGAGACACTCGATGACTTCCGCAAAGAAGGCCGTGCTGACATCCGTGTTACACCTAAGAAGTAAGGAGAGGATGATGACTTCAAAAGCATGGGCAACTAACAATGTCGTAATGATGAAAAGTGATTACGACAACACTTGGATCAAAAAAACAGTCCCACTAACGTACAAGCAGGCGATTGATTTTGTTATCGCCATGCGCTGGAATAAAGCTTTGGACAATGGCGAGGTCAGGATTGTTGACATCACACAAGGAGAATCAAAATGAAAAAAATATTTAACGGCAGAAAATTTGTAACGATTGATGAAGTTTATTTAGAGGATGGCTTTTACAACCATGTTGTTGATGCCAGCATTTCCCCAGCATGGGTGGCATGGGCTAGTGGTGATAGATTTGTATTGTGTAGAGGTCATGAAGCAAATACAGGCGCACAAGCGTTGGCGTTGTCTGGGTACAACTTTAAATAACCACAGGGGCGGCAACGCCCCACTAATAGGAGAATCAAAATGACCTCAACTCAAATCCGTGGTAACTGCCAGTGCTGTGGTCGTCAGCAGGCAGTCGTAGGTAGCATGATGTCCAAGCATGGCTACACAGTTGACCACGGTTGGTTCAATGGTGTTTGCTCTGGTCGTAGCCACGTTCCGCTACAAGTGAGCCGTGAACACACAGACATCATCGTGGCTCAAGTCCGCGCTGACATACCTAAGTTGATTGCTGATGCTGAAGGAGTCAAGGAAGGCGTGATTACTCCAAAGACAATCAAACTTCGCATAGGCTTTGAGATTCCCTTCGCCGAAGGAAGCGAACGCCAACAAATGACAGCGTGTAACTCATTGGAGTGGAGCCTCCGCAGTCGCGCCCGTTCTGGTGAGCAGTTCGCCGACAGCATGGAAGCGCTTGCCACTAAACTACACGGTACTGCATTAATTGAAGTTGCCAAAAAGGAATCCCCAGAGTACATCAGCGTCGGTGACCAGAAGTCTGACAACGGCACGATTTACACCTGTACATCAGTAGAAGGCGCTCGTGTGTACCACAAGGCGCAGAAAGGTGACAAAACTTTCAAGGGATGGACTGGTTGCCAAGCATGGAGAAAGATGGAGGCAGTATATGAATAAATTTTTAGACGTCAGAAACGTCCTGCTCAAGAGCGCAGGCACTCCACTGAACACTGCCGCCGTTTTGTTGAGTGCAGGTATTGACTCCGCCAGCGTGCTGTTCTCTTTGCTTGAGGCTGGCAAGAGCATTACAGCGTATTCGTTTTGCTTGGAGGATAGGGTGTCCAAAGACGTGCGCTACGCAGAGATAACCGCCAAAGAATTTGGTGTGCCTTTTGTACGCATCGACCTACCGACAAGCATTGACGTGTTGCGTGAGGACTTGGTTGACTTGGTTAGGTTCGGCGCCAGAAAGAAGACGGACTTTGAGTGTGGCTGGCCAATGCTCTACGCATACCAAGCAATAAAGGAGCACGAAATCTTTTCAGGCATGGGTGCGGATGGTCACTTCTGTATCAGCAAAAAAGGAATGATACATTACAAAGAAAATATCGATGAATTCAGGAACATAATGTTCTCGAATCCATCATATGGACAAGAGCATATCCACAGGAACCTTTGCATCTCCTACAAAAAGTGTTGGGTTGCACCATACATGACGCAAGACATGATTGATACATTCAAAGGCTCAACATGGGAGGAGGTCAATAAACCCAACCAAAAGCAACCAATACTTGACGCATTTCCTGAGCAATTCAAGCGCATCAAAGTATTTAAGCATCAGAACTTCCAGAAGGGTGACTCAGGAATATCTGACCACTTTGAGGCGTTGCTTGCCACAGATCTGAATGTTGGCAACCACAAGTCGGTGGTCGGCATCTACAATTACTTAGTAAAGAACCTAGCGAAAGAAAAAAATGAACTCTTGGACATTTAAAACACCAGAAATTGCCGCAGGCTTTGACGACCACATCCGTGAGCAGTTGCCGTGGTATGACATGGTGACTGATGCGGTTGTTTACATAGCTCGCAACTATATACCTACTAAAGGATGCGTCATTACTGAGATTGGTGCATCAACTGGGAATATGACCAAGGCACTTTTGCCTACCTTTAGTGAGCGACAGGGTTATCATTACCAAGCTGTTGAGGAAAGTAAGGCGATGTGTGAGGTATTTACAGAAAATGTTACCCATCCTCTTGTCACTTTGTTTGATGCAGACATTTTGGACATTGACATGGATGGATTTGACACATCTCATGTCACTATTTTATTTTTGACTTTGATGTTTATTCCTACTGAGGAACGCGAGAGTTTAATTAAAGCATTGCGTAGCAATTCATACAAAGGTGGATGCATCATTGTGGTGGACAAAGTTCTTGACCACGGTGGGTACTTTGGAACCGTACTTAAAAGGCTTGGCATGCACTTTAAACTTATGCAGGGCGCCAAGCCAGAGGATGTGCTGAACAAGGAGATGAGTCTGGCTGGAGTGCAGATACCAATTGACCCTGCTATCTTGGGAGCAGATGCCAAGGAGTTCTTTAGGATGGGAGAGTTTGTTGGCTGGGTGATAGAAACATGAGATACCTATCCCTATTCTCTGGGATAGAAGCTGTTACGGTAGCTTGGAAGCCACTGGGATGGGAGTGTGTTGCAGTGGCAGAGATATTGCCGTATCAGTCATCTGTTATTAATCACCACTTCCCAGACATTATAAATCTTGGTGATCTTACTAAGATTGGAGAGGATGAAGTAAAGCAACTGGGTAAGATTGATGTTGTTGTGTTTGGCTCACCGTGCCAAGACATGAGCATGGCTGGAAAGCGACAAGGCTTGGATACCATAAAAGATGATACAAATCACTCATCTGTTTTATTTTATGAGGGTGTGCGTATCTTTAGGTTGGCGCAAAAGCATTGCGGCGCAAGGTATATGCTTTGGGAAAATGTAGCTGGGGCACTAAGCAGTCAAGAGGGGAGAGATTTTGGAAAAGTTCTTACAGAGCTGGTTGGGGTCAAATTCGGTGATAACGGACTTGTTTGGGGAAACGAGGGTATTGTCTGCGGAAGAGATTCTATGTGCGAATGGGCGGTGCTGGACGCGCAGTGGTTCGGAGTGCCGCAACGGAGGCGTAGAGTCTTCGCTCTCCTCGATACTGGAGATTGGACAAGTAGAAAGCCGATACTACTTGAAGCCGAGTACCTGCGGAAGGTTGTTAGACAGGATGAAAAAAAGAGGGAAGAAGGTTCCGTTGTCTTTGGAGACAGCTTTGACCCAAATTTCAAAAGAAAAGCCATTGGATATGAGCAACACATGATGGACTTCAGAATTAAGGAAGTCGATACCTTCCCTACGGCAACGGGCAGATGGGGGATAGGTGGCAATAATGTTCCGTTCGTGCAGACGTTTGACCGTCAAGGCATAGCTCAATACTCCGACAATTCAATAGCGTCTACCGTGAGCGCTAGGGATTGGAAGTCTGCTACTGATTTAATTACCTATGCCATTGCTGAAAATATTATTGATAGGCAGGTTCACAATGGTGGGAATGGGGAAGGCATTAGCAAAGAAACTTGTTACACCATAAATGCAACAGGTGTACACGCCATCGCTAATAAGTATCAGGTTCGTAGGTTGACCCCAATAGAAACGGAGAGATTACAAGGGTTCCCAGACAACTGGACTAATATTGGTAATCCGAGTATTGCAAAAAGATATAACGCACTTGGTAGGTCAATGGCTGTGCCAGTGATGGTATGGATTGGTAAAAAAATAATGGAGGCACTATGACTAAATACAATAAGCAAAAGCGGCAAGAGAGTCTTGATTACCTGAAGGCCAAAGGGATGTGGGTACTGGACAACAAGTACACTCCAACCAATTCAGTCAATACTGACATCACAAAGACCTTTGAGAGGGCGAGGGCCGAGGCAATCATGCAAGACCCATTCATGCGTGATGTAGTGGCCCTAATGGGCGCTAAGTTGGACGAGAGTAGCATCAGGGCTATCCCTGTCACCAATCTACGAAAGGGGATTGGGGAGTCGTATAAAGAATGGAAGGCTAGATCAGCCCAGAATGGGTATCTGTAGGGGTAAGCTGGTTGCATAATATACATTATTTGTATATTGTAAGGCATTGTACTATCACGGAGACTTGATATGAGTATGAAGCCATCAACCAGCGAACAATTACAATCTGCCGTAGAGGCATTCAATGCCGCTGGAGGTAATAAAACTGCGGCGGCAAGATTGATAAATATCCCAGAAGCAACCTTTAGATCTAGATTTGAAAATGCTCAACGCCTAGGATACAAATCCAAAAAACCATTAGTGGATAAGAAGGCAGTAGACAACACTGCCAAACTTGCAGAGGCGCAAGCAAAGATTAGGTCACTAGAGTCCAGCCTTCACGCAGTAGAGCAAGACAAACTCACCACCGACTACATCAAGTCAAAAATTATCAAGTTACAAAAATCTGTCGTCGATGTTCCAACGTGGTTGTGCAGAACCATGACTGCCAAGACCTCTGGCATACCGACGATCTTCGCATCTGATTGGCATTGGGGTGAGGTAGTGGACCCTAAACAAGTTGGTGGCGTTAACCAATACAATATTAAAATCGCGCAGGAGAGGGCCAGACGGCTGATAGAAAAAAGTATGGATCTGTTGCATAATCATTTTGCCAATCCAAGCTACCCAGCCGTAGTTTTTGTTTTGGGTGGGGATATGCTATCAGGAGACATCCACGAGGAACTAAGCCAGACGAATGAGATGCCTACCATGCCTGCCCTACTCGATCTGTTCGGAGTGCTGACATGGTGCATCGAAACACTAGCAGACTCTTTCGGCAAAGTATTCGTGCCATGCGTCACTGGTAACCACGGGCGCAACACATTCAAGACCTACAACAAGAACCGCACCGTCACATCATTTGACTGGCTCCTGTACATGTTCTTGGCTAAAAGATTTGAGGATGATAAGAGAGTTCAGTTCCTGATCCCAGATGGCCCTGACGTCGGTTATACCGTTTACAATCACAAATACCTACTAAGCCACGGTGACAGTTTTAAAGGCGGTGACGGCATCATAGGAGCCATAGGATCAGTCATCCGTGGTGACTACAAGAAGCGCTCTAGAGCCGCACAGATAGGCCAGCCATACGACACCCTGCTGTGTGGACACTTCCACCAACTGATCCAGCTAGACAGGCTGATCATCAACGGATCGCTCAAGGGGTACTGTGAGTATGCCAACGCTAACAATTTCAGTTTTGAACCACCCCGGCAAGCGGTATGGATAACTCACCCAGATCATGGTATAACTTTCTCAGCACCCATACATGTAGATTCCAAACCAAAACGGGCTACACCCAATATCATTTCATGGGGATAGAATGAACCTAACATCTGAGAACCTGCGTTGTCTGTATATCTTTCTACACGGCGTGGAGCCATTTAATAAATGGAGCTCGATGCCCAAGGTGGCGGATTGTGTGTTTGCAATATCTTTCCCAGACAAGCTGGATACAGGTCTGGGATGTTACGTTTATTGTAATGACAAGCATCACCTGTATGTCAATGCCAATCGACACACACACCTCGAGACGGTGGTCCGTACTCTGTCTCACCTGATCGTTCATTCACTCAGAGGTGATACTAAAAAATCTAAGCTACACGATAAGTTTTTTGTAACACGATGTGCCGCCGTAGGAGCTTCGCTGGGTTACGACCCACACCAACTGGCTTCTGATCTACTACTGGAATTATAAAGGAGACAACATGGAAGAGATTGTGACTCACCTAGAACTGCTTATGGAAGAGTTTCCGCATGAAGGTCAGCATTTTTATAATGCTTATATGACAATGCACCATGGCTATACTAAACAGGAGGTCAAGGACGCACAAGCTATTTATGATAAACGTCGCACTCAATATGTTGCACCTAATGTTGCACCCAAGGACGTAGACCCCCTCTCCCACCAAGTGGGTGGCGATCACTACACAAAACTCAAGATACAGCCTGTGGAGTACATAACAGCCAACGAGCTAACATTCCTAGAGGGTTGTATTGTTAAGTATATTTCACGTTGGCGTAACAAGGACGGCGTTCAGGATCTCACTAAGATTAAGCAGTGTGTTGACCTCATCATCAAGCTTGAAAATAAATGAACAAAAGACTTGCAAGACTCTAATTTTCTGTTATAGTGTACTCACTGCCAACGAGGCAGGTTTATTAAGGAGAATGAAATGACAGTCGAACACTCACAGGCATGGGAAGCAGGCAGGACAAGAAACATCATCAGCAACGCCAAGAAAACTTTCTACGCGACTTACTCAGACGCGGCTGAAATAGAGGCATACCTACAAACTGGCATGGTGTGGGATGAGCGTGATCAGTCATGGGACTATAAAGTTAATTTTGCTGGATCACTGGCGAAGGGATTTGATACCTACGGCAAGCTATCATTAAAGCAGGTTGAGGCAGTGCGTAAGCACATACTGGCCTACGCTCAACGCAAAGCAGAATGGGCAGACGAAGCGGCTGAATTGAATGCCAAGCGCCAGCATCTAGGCAACGTAGGTGAGAAGGTTACTCTCACACTGACCGTGAAGCACATACACACTATGGATGGAGCCTACGGCCCTACCTACCTTCATATCTGCGAGGACGAGGACAAGAACCTTGTTATTTACAAGGGTGCCAGCAATGCCTTCCCGTACAAGGGAGAGACAGCTACCGTGATTGCATCAGTGAAAGAGCACGGAGTACGCAATGGTGTTAAGCAAACAGTAATCCAACGCCCGAAGGTTCAGGGTGATTTTGTTCATCAAGGAGAATGACATGGACTTCAAGACAATGAAAGAAGCAAACGAGCGCCTGCCACTGGTGTGGTGTGACTACATTGCCCACCTGATCAAGAGTAACCTGAAGTATGAAGACAGCAAAGACCAGAACTACCTATCAAGCGTGGGCAATGCCAAGCTTGACTTGGACGAAAATGGCTTTATGCTGTCATCAAAGAAGACCATACTGGTCGAAGACCGTAACGGCAAGCCCTACAAGATCACCGTGGAGGAAGTGTGAGATACACCAAAGAGACCATATTAGACAAGATCCTGCTTGGCATAGTGGTGGTGACAGTATTCATATGCCTGCTAATCATTCCAGACTTCTTTAGTTAATGAAGATCATCATACTGCTGACAGAGGTGCTATTTGTACTGATTGCTGTATTCCTGATGGCGGCAACTGCATTTGGATGCCCTATGGAGCCCGTTAAGGCACTGCCAGCGCATTTAGTTCCTAAATACTGTAGTTGCTATGCCAAAAATATTCTAGAGCCCTATAACGGCATTAGAGGCCACGAGAGATCCCAGCTAGTCTGCGCAGGTCAGGCATGGGATACCGCACACAAAGAATCTAAAAGGGGGTGAAGAATGACTCAAGATGACATAGTTGCAATGGCTAAACGGGCTGGGTTAGTACAGGTGTTGGAAGAATTTCCATATGATAATGCAGGACAAACCATAATGGCACAAGTTACCAGTATGCCACCTATAGAACAGCTTACAGCCTTCGCCAAACTAGTCGCAGAGAAAGAACGCTCCACTCTTGGTGCAGGACTTCTGCCCACCATTACCGTCGTAGATCCCATTCTTAATCTGGAGGATATCAAATGGGTGTAAGAGTCATGACGCAGAAAGCAAAGGTAGAGGCTAACTTACAGTTAGTGCTAACCTACATTGCAGAGCATGAAGGATGCTCAAAGGATGAGCTCAAAGAAAAATTCGACCTCACCAAAAACGAGATAGCGGCAATACTCAGGCGCTTGAAGGATGACATACGTCTAGTACTCGTTGGCAGTCAGATCAATCGTAAGGGCACATACTACATGGATGATGGTGAGCGAGAGTTCAAGGAGCGTAAGCCCACTATACTCGGAGGCCGCATAGTCAGGGCAGGAGAACTGCTCAGGAAGAAGTATGGGATCTAAAAAATCTGCGGAGAATGCCTAAATAAATATATGAGCACAAACACTAATAATCAATTACACTTAATGCACATTGGAATATCCTGTAGGAGATGCAACATGACACAAAGAACACCAAGACCACCAGTACCTAAGCCAAAGATTGGTGCACCATCAAACTATACCAAAGACATAGCAGACAGAGTGTGTAAGAGGCTATCAGCAGGAGAGTCACTGAGGTCTATTACCAAGGATCCAACCATGCCATGTCAGACGACAGTGTATGAGTGGTTATGCAAACACCCAGCCTTCGCGGAGCAATACACACGCGCCCGTGAGGAACAGGCTGACACATTAGCTGATGAAATCATAGCCATAGCTGACGAGAGCCCTACCTTAAACCAGATCAAGGATAAGGATGGCAACGTGGTTGATATCAAGATTGACTCAGGCTATGTTGCCTACCAGAAGCAACGCATTGAAGCCCGTAAGTGGACAGCCATGAAGCTCAAGCCCAAGAAGTATGGTGACCGTGTAGTACATGGTGGTGATGATGACAACCCTGTGATTGTCGAGGCCAACCTCAATGTGTTTGGTGAGCTCCTGAAGTCCATCAAGCTATCGAGACAATCTGAGTGAGCGCAGTCGAGTCCATACTCGACGACGAACCGTCCTTAAAGGACGAGTACAGTAAACTGCGCCCCATTGCACAGTCTGTTGTTAACTGGCAGATGGGCTGGCTCAGGAAGGCATACAAGCATCAGATCGAGCCTGCTGGTGACTGGTGGAACATCTGGCTGATACTCGCAGGCCGTGGCGCTGGTAAGACTAGGGCGGCGGCAGAGACTCTACTGTCATGGGCATGGGAAGAGCCAAACACTAGATGGTTGGTCTCAGCACCTACCTCTGGTGACTTACGAGGCACATGCTTCGAGGGTGACTCAGGACTGCTCGCAGTAATCCCCAAGGAGCTGATAGCTGAGAATGGCTACAACAAATCCCTGCACGAACTCAAGCTGATCAACGGATCATTCATCAAAGGCATACCAGCATCGGAGCCAGAGCGCTTTCGGGGCCCACAGTTCCATGGAGCATGGCTAGATGAGGTAGCGGCATGGGACTACATCCAAGAGAGCTGGGACATGATTCAGTTTGGTATCAGGCTGGGCACACGCACACGAGTCATAGTATCCACCACACCCAAACCTAAAGCGCTGATCATGGACCTACTAGGTCGCGATGGTGATGACGTCACTGTCACCAAGGCATCAACCCACGTTAACCTCGAGAACCTAGCGCCGTCCTTCCGTAAGCAGATCCTACAGTATGAAGGCACCAAGCTAGGTCAGCAGGAGATCTACGCAGAGATGATAGACCCAGAGTCATCGGGTATCGTTAAGCGTGAGTGGTTCAGGATGTGGCCCGACGGCAAACCATTCCCCAAGTTCGAGTACATCATCCAGTCATACGACTGCGCAACCAGCGACAAGACCTACAACGATCCTACTGGCTCCATCACCTTTGGCGTTTTCAAGCCTATGGACGGTGGCATGACAGTACTAATCCTTGACTGCTGGCAAGAGCATCTACAGTACCCAGACCTACGCCCCAAAGTGATCAGCGAGTACGAGGTAGTCTATGGTGAGGGCCGCGACCGCAAGCTGGTGGACCTAGTGCTGGTGGAAGACAAGAGCGCAGGCATCTCACTCATCCAAGACTTACAGCGAGCCCACATCCCAGTGCATGCGTATAACCCCGGCAGAGCTGATAAGATCCAGCGGCTATCGATTGTGGCGAACATCATCAAGGCAGGGCGAGTCTGGGTGCCTGAGTCCAGCAAGAACAAAGGATTCGTCCGTGACTGGGCTGAAGGCATGGTGAGTCAGATCTGCTCATTCCCTGAAGGGACGGAGCATGATGAGTTCGTGGACTGCATCAGCCAAGGACTGCGCTACCTGCGTGACGCAGGCTGGATTAGCATAGACGCACCACCACGGGATGAGATACTGCAAGAGGATATAACGGACGCTGATATCTACAATGCAAGGCATAGAGAAAACCCCTACTCAGCGTAGGGAATACTAATCAGATTAGTATTCCTTACAGTGAGTGTGGTCTTTAAGTGAGGACGGATTGAACGATAGCTACACCAAACTATTGCACCTTGACGGAGTAACCATCTCAGTCAACAATAACGCCTTCGAGATCACCGTCCGCGACACCACAGAGATATGGGAACAGCAGGCCGTGCAACAACTGCGTGAGTGGCTCAAGTGGCGTAAGAAGCAAGCCGAGTTGCGTGAAGCCTGAAAGTTATAGGATAATAAGATATGACACCTGACGAGATGAGACTGCATCTAATGGACAAAGGCGCTACTAAGCCTGCCATCCCTAAGCACGAGCGTAAAGCCAACCTAGATAAGTTTATGGCTGACAGCAAGGCTCCCAAGTTGTATCACGGCACTATGCAAGATATCCACAAGTTCGATAGGCTGTTCACCACCAAGTTCCGCAAGCCTTCCATTGACACTATAGGCAATTGGTTCAGCACCAACCCCGGTAAAGGTGGTGCGGAGATGTACGCAGGGGGGAACGAGGACAGTGCTATTTATCCCGTCCATGTATCTATTAAAAACCCACAAAAAACAACCTTTAATTTAATGCTAAGACGGGCGCGGCTTTTGGCAAACGGCGTGGATGATGGACGCATGATAGGCAAGCCCGAAGTGGATGCGTATCGTCAATGGCTATCCGATAGAGGTCAGGACGGCATTGTTATCAGGCATGATCCACACAGCCCCGGCGGAAATGAATTTAAAGAACAAGACGCTTGGGTTGCCTTACACCCAAATCAAATCAAGTCTGCTACTGGCAACCGTGGCACTTACGATCCCAAAGAGGATGACATTGGCAAAGCAGACGGTGGCGCCATCAACGCTGAACCATTGGGTGAAGACACTGTCAAGTGGACATCACCATTGGCTGATACTGTCAACTCCCATAAGCTAGGCTCAATGTCTGGAGAGCAGTGGATGAAGTGGCTACATGCCAATGCCCCTAGGAACGCCAAGAAGGAGGCACACGCCTCTGGTACGTTCGACTGGCTACCCCAGCAAGCAAATGCCAGCAAAGAGGCCATAGTCAAGCATATGAAGGCGAATGCGCCACAGATTCAGGTTAAGAAGTTTGAGCATAATCCCAAGCCTAGAGACAAAGCTAGATTCGAGGAGTTGCGTAACGAGAGTGAGGTAAGACGCCTGACCTCTAGCGAGCGTGATGAGATAGAGGAGCTTGAGCAGAAGCTCGAAGACACACCCAAGACTAAGTTCGATGAGCACGTCATGCCTGATGGCATCAGCAGTAACTACAGGGAGATGACACTATCTCACAGCAACCCCACTGGTGATGACTACATCGTCCCAGCAGGCCATGGCTACAAAGACAATGACGCTGATATAAACCGCATACTACATATGCGTATGAACGACCGCGGCATATCACATCCTGCATTCACTGGTGAGCGCCACCCAAGCACCAAAGCCCTCAACATAGAGGAGCTACAGTCAGACTGGGCTCAACAAGGTAGGAGCAGTGGGTTTCAAAAGCCATCTACGCATTCTCCAGATTCTGAAGACGAGATTAATAGGCGCGCTTATTTAGAGGGCAAAATTCGGCAAACTGATCTAACAGACTCTGAAGAGGACGAACTACATGATTTGCGTAGCGGTCGACAAGTTAATAAAGGTCTGCCAGCAGGCCCTTACGTCACAGACACAGAGGACTGGACTAGACTAGGTCTGCACCACGCCATCAAGGAAGCCGCAGAGAAGGGTCATCATGCTGTCACTTGGACTAACGGTGACGAACAAGCTAAGAGATGGGGTAACGAAGGACTTAAACATTACTACGACACAGTCATGCCATCCGTCACTAACGACATACTCAAGAGGATGGGAGTGAAGGAACGTGTTGGTAAGTTTAATCTAGGAACAGGCTCAGATCATCATGGCTTCCACATGACACCAGAGATAGTTGCCCACATCAAGAAGCATGGCTTGCCTCGCTTCGCATCGGGTGGTGACATCAGCAAGCTCAAGGCGTACATGCTGAAAAAGCAAGGAACACATGGCGCACAGAGAGTTGAACGCGCCGCTGATGAAGTGCCCAACCTTGAGAGTATGTATCAGCAACAGGCATTAAGAAGAGCCTTCGATTATGATAAGCAATCAGCAGTAGCGGTAATAAATCCAGCAGACTTTGAGAAGTACTCCTCACCACTATCATCTTCGAGTCGCAATACATCAGGTCGTGCAACCTCACCATCTGACATGAGTAAGTACAATACTGATACAGATGAATATGTTAAATATTTGAGGTCGGTAGGCCAGTTCTCAGACGTTCCTTATTTGAATCTGCACAAGCCTGATATTGGTGAGCCAATCATCCCCGGGCATGAAGCAATACTAAAAAGCAGGCGCACTCCAAGAATTGTTGGTCACCAAGGAAGACACCGCAGTAGAGCATTGACCGCCAATGGTGAACAGTCATCATTGGTTATAGTATCTCCCATGTGGGACTTGAAGAAACATTTGAAAAGTAAAACGCACGAAGAATACTTGGATGCTCTTCAAAAAGAGATGGCGAAGACTGACCACATGGTCAGACCAGAGACTTATGAGATAGACGGCGCAGACCAGCATAGACCAGCCATAGCACTACCCAAGATGTTCGCATCAGGCGGCAGGTCTGTTGAAGCACTAGACAGAGAGTCTGATGAAGTACCAATTGAGAAACGTCTTAGAGACATCACAGACAAGATCCACCTCAATGGATCAGGTAGCAAAGATGCCTATGGTACTGGAGCTGGTGGAAGACTCACATTCGACTTACCAATTAGCAAGAGCCTAACACTCAGCCCATACTTAGAGGGATCTGCGTACAAGCCAAAAGACCAGCCCACGAGCTCTTCGATCAGTGGAGCTGGGCTGAGTCTGACCAA
>SESD01000910.1_pt1 | contig 17315 bp, 12 predicted proteins | sample 3171411 | NCBI WGS metagenome assembly SESD01 (sample SAMN06051880, study PRJNA518727) | freshwater metagenome | biome: subpolar coniferous forest; feature: holomictic lake; material: water; isolation source: holomictic Lake 442, 16.5 m depth | place: Canada: near Kenora, Ontario | collected...
GTTGTGAGTAGTATGACCCTGATTTCACGTATTCTCGGCTTTGTACGGGATATGTTAATTGCTCGTATTTTTGGTGTCGATATGGCTACCGATGCGTTTTTTGTAGCCTTTAAAATACCTAATTTTTTACGACGTTTATTTGCAGAAGGTGCATTTGCTCATGCTTTCGTACCTATTTTAATTGATTACAAAGAACAAGGCAGTAAGGCGGCGATAAAGTTGTTTGTTGATAGAACTGCTGGCACCTTGGCGCTGCTATTAATGTTAATGACAGTAATGGGTGTTATCGTAGCGCCGTTGCTTATTTTGCTATTGGCGCCTGGGTTTGCCTGGCAAGGCACACAACATGAACTGGCTGCGTTGATGTTGCAGATTACCTTTCCTTATTTGTTTTTTATTGGCTTGGTGGCTTTTGCAGGAGGTATTTTAAATACGTACGGCAAGTTTGCCATTCCTGCTTTAACACCTGTTTTTTTGAATATTTGCATGATTGCTGCAGCAATCTGGCTGGCTCCCTTGATGGACGAGCCGGTTGTAGCATTGGCTTGGGGTGTTTTTGCAGCGGGCATTGTTCAGTTGTTGTTTCAGATTCCGGCGTTGATATCATTGGGGCTAATGCCAAGAGGTAGACTTGGTTTTAACGATGCAGGGGTAAAAAAAATTATAGGTCTGCTGTTACCGGCAATTTTTAGTGTGTCAGTGACTCAGATTAATTTGCTTCTGGATACCTTGGTCGCCTCGTTTTTAACAGTTGGCAGCGTTTCCTGGCTTTATTATTCGGATCGTTTGGTCGAGTTTCCTCTGGGAATATTGGGGTTGGCATTGGGCACGGTGATTTTGCCGGGATTAGCAAAAAGCCATACAACGGAAGACAGTGTGGCTTTTTCAAACTCGTTAGACTGGGGACTGCGGTTGGTTTTAGTGGTCGGTATGCCCGCGACTATTGGTTTACTATTATTGGCTGAGCCGATGCTGTCAACATTATTTCAGTATAACGAGTTTAGTGTAACTGATGTGCATTTTGCAGGAATGAGTTTGAGAGCCTACTCGATTGGTTTACTGGGCTATATATCAATTAAAGTGTTGGTGCCGGGATTTACTGCTCGGCAAGATTTGAAAACACCTGTTCGTTATGGCTTTTACGCTATGATAGTCAGCTTGGTTTTAAATGTTGTGCTGGTTTTTCCTTTGGCTCATGCTGGACTGGCTTTAGCCACCTCTTTGGGAGCTTTTTTTAATGCAGCTTTACTCTTAAAAAAGTTAGTGCAAAAAAAAATCTATCAACCTGTTTCGGGATGGGTGTTTTTTTTAATACGGGTGTTTTGTGCCTCTGTCGCCATGTCGGTTGCTCTGTATTATCTGGTTGATGCGAGTTGGTGGAATCAGTGGGGTTCGGGGGAAAGAATTATTAATTTGCTTAAGTGGATTTTTATTGGGCTGGTTATTTATTTGGCAACATTGTTGTTGACGGGTCTAAGGCTGCGTCACTTATCTTTTTCTCAGACATGACGGGTGATGATTTGTGTTAACTGACATGATTGCCGCATTTATATGCTTCACATGATAGAATTAAAATTTTTTTTCAGTCAAGAGGATCATGCGTTTAATTAGAGGACTTTCACACTTAGAGTCGTTTGAAAATGGTTGTGTACTGACGATAGGTAATTTTGATGGCCTACATTTAGGGCATCGGGCAGTGATTAAAAAACTGGTTGAGCAAGGCGAAGCGTTGGGTCTGCCCGTGGTGATTATGACGTTTGAGCCGCAGCCGCTTGAGTATTTCTTGGGCGATAATGCACCGTCACGCTTGATGTGTCTTCGTGAAAAGGTTATTGGGCTCACTAAATTACCGGTTGATAACTTATTAATAGTGCCTTTTAATCAAGACTTTGCAAATTGTGATGCTGAGCAGTTTATTGATAGTATTTTAATCAATAAACTAAATGTAAAGCATCTTGTGGTTGGGGATGATTTTCATTTTGGCAAAGCGAGGCGCGGTAATTTTGCTATGCTCAAAGAAAAGGGCAAGCTTTATGGGTTTAGCGTTGAAGATACCGGTTCGTGTCAGCTATCAGGGTTGCGTATCAGTAGTACCTTAATAAGAGATGCCTTGGGTTTGGGTGACTTGGCACAAGCCGCCAAGTTGCTGGGTCATCGTTATTCAGTCTGTGGGCGAGTTGCACATGGCGATAAGCGGGGGCGTACGATTGGTTATCCAACAGCTAACATAAGAATGTTTAGAAAAAATACATCTGTTAATGGTGTATTTGCCGTTACCATGACAGGAATTGATGGCTTGGAATTTGAAGGTGTTGCGAATGTCGGCACTCGGCCAACGGTAGATGGAGGTTCAAAGGTTATTCTTGAGACGCATTTATTCGATTTTAATAAAGAAATTTATGGGCGTTATGTAGAAGTCCATTTCCATCAAAAAATTAGAGACGAGCTACGCTTTCAATCTCTGGAAGCATTAAAAGTCCAAATCGTAAAAGATGTGGCTAAAACTAAAAAGATTTTTGCTGAGACTAAAAGATTATGACAATGGATTATAAAAAAACACTTAATTTACCTAATACCGACTTTCCTATGAAAGGAAACTTGGCGCAGCGTGAGCCAGAGCGGTTAAAAAAATGGAACGAATTCGATTTATATCAAAAAATCAGGCAAGCTTTTACAGGGCATCCGCAATTTATTTTGCATGATGGGCCTCCTTATGCCAATGGTGAAATTCATATCGGTCATGCGGTTAATAAGGTTTTAAAAGATATCATCATTAAATCAAAAACCTTGAGTGGTTTTGATGCGCCTTATGTTCCCGGTTGGGATTGTCATGGCTTGCCGATTGAGTTGATGGTCGAAAAGAAAATCGGCAAGGCAGGCATTAAAGTATCGCCAGCTGTTTTTCGAAAGGCTTGCCGTGAATATGCCGGTAAGCAAGTGGATATACAAAGAGAAGCGTTCGTTAGATTGGGTATTTTAGGTGATTGGTATAATCCTTATTTAACAATGGATTTTGCTTTTGAAGCAGACATTGTTCGCTCGTTGGGCAAAATAACTCAAAAAGGTCATGTTATTGCAGGTGCCAAACCTGTTCATTGGTGCACGGATTGTGGATCTGCCTTGGCAGAAGCCGAGGTTGAATATGAAGATAAACATTCACCTGCAATAGATGTACGCTTTCAGGTAGTCGATGAAAATGTGTTTATGAATTTGTGTCATCACGCGCCTGAACATGAAGGGCGTGGTCCTTTATCGGTAGTGATCTGGACAACAACGCCATGGACATTGCCAGCTAATCAGGGCGTTGCCTTAAATCCGGATTTGGAATATGTAGTGGTGCAATGTGAAACAGAGCGCTTAGTAGTTGCTGAAGCTTTGCTTAAAGACACCATGCTGCGTTATGACAATAATAATTATCATGTTATAGGATACTGCAAAGGTTCTGCCTGGGAATATCAATTATTACAACATCCTTTTTATGATCGGCAAGTACCAATTATTTTGGGTGATCACGTTACCACAGAAGCAGGAACGGGTGCTGTTCATACTGCTCCAGGTCATGGACAGGATGATTATATTGTCGGTAAGAAATATGGTTTGCCGATTGATAATCCGGTGGGTGGTGATGGCGTGTTTCTGCCAAATACAGAATTGTTTGCGGGAGAGCATGTTTTTAATGCAAATGCACATGTGTTGGAAGTGTTGGAAGCCAACGGTAAATTGGTCCATCAGCAAGCCATATTGCATAGCTATCCGCATTGTTGGCGCCATAAAACACCCATTATCTTTAGAGCAACGCCACAATGGTTTATTTCTATGAACCAAAACAAACTACGCGATCAAGCTTTAGCTGAAGTTAAACGAGTAGATTGGATTCCTGAATGGGGTCAGGCCCGCATAGAAAGCATGATAGAAGGTCGTCCTGATTGGTGTATTTCACGCCAACGTACTTGGGGTGTTCCGATTACGTTTTTTATCCACAAAGAGACGCGCGAGTTACATCCTCGAACTGGAGAATTAATTGAGCAAGTTGCCAAACGGATTGAAGAAAAGGGCATAGAAGCTTGGTTTGAGTTGGAAAAAGAAGAATTGCTTGGCGCTGAAGCGGCTGATTATGAAAAAATGACTGATACCTTGGACGTCTGGTTTGATTCGGGTGTAACTCATGCCTGTGTGTTGGATAAACGCGAGCAGTTAAGATCTCCGGCGGATTTGTATTTGGAAGGCTCTGACCAACATCGTGGTTGGTTTCAATCGTCATTATTGGCTTCAACAGCAATGAATGATGTAGCGCCTTATAAAGCAGTTTTGACGCATGGTTTTACCGTTGATAAGAACGGTGAAAAAATGTCCAAATCGAAAGGCAATGTTATTCCACCACAATCAGTCATGAAGAATCTGGGTGCTGATGTCTTGCGTCTATGGATTGCCTCAACAGACTATCGTAGCGAAATGCGAGTGTCTGATGAAATTCTTGAGCGTACTTCTGACGGTTATCGGCGTTTAAGAAATACAGCACGATTTTTATTGTCGAGTCTGAATGATTTTGACCCAGTGAAAGATTTAGTTGCTACAAATGATTTGTTAGCCTTGGATCGCTGGGTAATTGATAGAGCATTTTTATTGCAGGAAGAAGTAAAAGCCGCCTACGATACTTATCAGTTTCAACTCATTTATCAAAAAGTTCATCATTTTTGTGTGCTTGATTTGGGTGGTTTTTATCTTGATATTATTAAAGATCGTCAGTACACCGCAAAATCTGATGGTTTGGCGAGACGTTCAGCGCAAACGGCTATGTATCATGTCATTGAAGCTTTAACTCGTTGGTTGGCTCCTATTATCAGTTATACCACTGATGAGATTTGGCAATATATTCCCGGTAACCGTAGTGAATCAGTGTTTTTGGAAACGTGGTACGAAGCTCTGGTTAAGCTGGATGAAAATACTTTAATGAGTCGTGAGTTCTGGCAAAAAGTAATGTCGGTAAGAACGGCGGTTAGCAAAGAACTGGAAAAGAGTCGTGGTAAGGGTGATATTGGTTCTTCGTTAAATGCAGAAGTTGAATTGTATTGTAATGACGAGCTTTATGAGGCGTTAAATCAGTTATCGGGTGAATTGCATTTTATCTTTATTACTTCCAATGCTTCGGTTATGGCTGATCAATTCGCTCCGGATGATGCTCTACAGACAGAACTTGAAGGTGTTAAATTAAAAGTGATTGTTTCTGAGCATAAAAAATGTGTACGCTGCTGGCATCAGCGTTATGATGTGGGTGAGCATTTAGAACATCCCGAGTTATGTGGTCGTTGTGTGGAAAATGTAGCGGGCAGTGGTGAGCATCGACTTTATGCGTGATTTAAGCAGATTGAAATGGTTGGGCTTGTCGTTGTTGGCATTAGTATTGGATCAAGTCAGTAAGCTTGTTATAGTCAACTCTATGCAGCTTTATCAATCCATTCCGATAACGTCTTTTTTTAAATTAACTTATGTGCGCAACACGGGGGCGGCATTTAGTTTTTTAAGTGATGCCGGTGGCTGGCAACGTTGGTTTTTTGCAGGTTTGGCTATTTTAATTAGTATGGTCGTCGCGGTGTGGTTAACCCGTTTGAAGCAACAGGAGACTTTGCTGGCCGTGGCCTTGTCGTTGATATTGGGCGGAGCGATGGGTAATCTGATTGACCGTTTGGCTTATGGATATGTCATCGATTTTCTGGATGTTTATTACCAAACTTGGCATTGGCCTGCATTTAATGTGGCCGATTCTGCGATTACCTTGGGTGTTATGTTAATGCTTCTTGAGTCTTTTGGCTTGGTGGGTGCCAAAGAGCCGGATTAATCCGCAGAAATAGCATTATTTAATTCTTTGCCAGTCAAATGAGGCGCCCGGATCGGTTTTTCTTCCGGGTGCAATATCGCTGTGGCCTGTTATGTGCTGTTTGGATAGGTTTGGATAGGTTTGAAGCAAGCAGTCAATGACTTCTTTAAGGGTGCTATATTGGGTTTCGGTATAAGGTATTGATTCGGTGCCCTCAAGTTCTATGCCGACAGAAAAATCATTGCAGCGTTCCCTTCCTTGATAATTTGATTTTCCGGCGTGCCACGCTCGCTTATCAAAAGCCACATACTGCACACAACTTCCATCTCGTTTGATCAGTAAATGTGCTGATACCTTGAGTTGATAAATTTCTTTAAAATAGGGATGATTATCAGGATTAAGCTGGTTGCAAAATAACTCGTCTATATGTGAGTTGTCAAACTCACCTTGTGGCAGGCTAATACAATGAATGACCACTAATGAAATGTCAGTCGGGTCAGGACGTTCATCATAATTGGGAGAAAGAATCCTCTTAACAGTTGTCAGCCAGTGTTGCTCTATAGTCATAACATTAAAAAGTTGTGTAAAACCCGAACAAATCAAAATATCTGCGCTAGAATAACAGAGAATTTGCAGAAGACTCTGTGTGGGATGATAATTGGTTTATTTGAAGAGTAATGATTTATTTAAAAGTACAAACAGCAGAGGATTTTTATGGCAAGCTTGGTCTTTAAATGCAGTATAAAGATAGCTTTGGCTTTTTTACTTGCCAGTTGCGCCAGTAAGCCAACGCCTCATCAGATTAAATATTCTAATAACAGCACTCAACAAAGCACAGCGCCTTTATCGCCTCTTACGGTTGACAAGCCTATGCAACAATATCCCGGTAGTCATGCAAGAGCACCTTATTCAAGCAGTTATGAAGCGCTCATGTTAACCGGAACCTATGCACATTCGCCAGCGGTAAAAAACTTTATTCAGTATATGGTTCATAAATACGGTTTTTCTGAAACCTATTTAAACGGCTTGTTTTCGCGAGCCAATCGTCTGGATTCCGTTATTCGTTTGGAAAGTCCTGCGCCTTATATCGGACCCTCAAAACCAAGCTTAGGTAGTTGGACGCGCTATCGTAATAAATTTCTTACGGATGCTCATATCAGTAATGGGGTGGAGTTTTGGCGTAATAATGCCGATTCTATTCGTATGGCAAGTTCTACTTATGGTGTTGATCCGGAATATATTGTAGGTATTATTGGCGTAGAGACTTATTTTGGCAAAAACTTTGGCAAAACATGTATTTTTGATGCGTTAACTACTTTGTCATTCGATACGCAAAGGCGCTCAAAGTATTTTATGTCAGAGCTTGAGAATTTTTTGCTAATGACGCGTGACGAAGATTTTGATCCCTTGCAACCCCAAGGATCATGGGCCGGCGCTATGGGGTATGGACAATTTATGCCCAGTAGTTTTAGAAAGTTGGCGATAGATTTTAATAACGATGGTCGTCGTGATCTTTGGCACCCTAAAGACGCGGTAGGCAGTGTGGCGCATTATTTTTCCCGTAGTGGTTGGGAATTACATAATCCCGTCACAAAACGCACCACTCCGACTAATGACCCAGCCGTTATTGAACTGAGTACTTACGAGGGTAATGAATTTTGGCGTATTTATCCCAATTTTAAAGTCATCAAAAAATACAATAACAGTAATAAATATGCGATGGCCGTGCATCAATTGGCTCAAGCAATAAAGGCGCGTTACCTGCAAACATATCCCGGTTAAGTTAAATAGGGTAATTAAGCTCGCTATCATAGATAGCGATTTAAGATCGAAAGTGGTTTTGAAGTGATGTAAAGATAGTTAGTCATTTATCGTTTAATTCTTTATGAGGTAAGCAATTATGTATGTACTAAAACACACTCTTTTGTTATCAGTGTTAGTAGCCGGTTTTTGGATAGCGCCTGCTTCAGCGGCTGATAAAGTTGCCGGCGAGCAGAAAGCGGCTAATTGCGTCGGTTGTCATGGCTCCAAGGGAAAAAGTAGCAGTGGTCAATGGCCTAATTTAGCGGCGCAACCCACTTCTTATCTGGTTAATCAACTGAATGCCTTCAAGTCAGGAGCACGCAATAATCCCGTTATGCAGGCCATGGTTACCAACTTAAGTGATGACGACATTAAAAATTTGGCAGCCTATTACGCCAGTTTATCGCCGGTTAGCGCAGGCGGTGATGTTGATCTTGCTAAATTAGGTCAAAATAAAGCGACTATGTGTTTAGGCTGTCATGGCTCATCAGCTGAAGGTAACGGACAGTTTCCAAGGCTTGCCGGCCAACAGCCGGATTATTTGTTGGTGCAATTAAATGCTTTTAAAACGGGTGAGCGTAAAAGCGGTCCCATGCAGGCTTTTGTCGGCAATATTTCTGAAGCCGATATGAAAGCATTGGCCGCGTATTTTGGGACTATTAAGTAATGATTGATTTCTTCGGCTTGTAATAAAACGCAATTATGCTGTTAGCAACTAAAGGTAGTGTCAATGCGAGTCAAAAATGTAGCGTACTGAATTCAGGGTGTTTATTCAGTTCCCCTCTTTGAAAAAAAGAGGGGTTAGGGGAGATTTTATTAGATAAATCCCCCTCGCTTTGAACCTGGGTGTCCCATGAATAGTTTATAATCCAAAAAGGTTACTAAAATCAAGACTAAATATATAACTCGCCATTTATTAGGGTGTTTTTTTATTTTATTCTCAAGCGCTACATTGAGCAATACGTCAGATCAGCAAAGGCATGATTTTTTGTTGGCAGAAAAACTGTTGGAGCAGGGCAATGAACTTGCCTTTTTAACTGTGAGTTCTACCTTGGTTGATTACCCGCTTTATCCCTATTTACAGTATCAGTGGCTGAAAAATAATTTATCAAAAACTGAGCAGGTTTTGAGCTTTTTATCGGCTTATCAAAAGACGCGCTACGCTGATCTGCTTCGCTCTGACTGGTTGGAATATTTAGCCGACAATGAGCGTTGGTCTGAATTTATTAAAAACTATCAAGCAAGTGATAATACTTCCCTAGAGTGTCAGTTTTATTGGGCACATTATAGGCTTGGCAATCAACAGGCGGCATTGAATAAAGCAAAACGCTTTTGGGTTGTGGGTTATGAGCAGCCTAAAGCGTGTGATCGCTTATTATCGGCATTGGCATTATCGCCAGTGCTTACGACTGATTTGGTTTGGCAACGCTTTGAGTTAGCATTAAAGGCCGATAATAAAGATTTGGCAAGCTATGTTCAGACTTTATTGCCTAAGCCGGATCAATTGATTGCCGATCTTTGGTTTCAGGTTTATAAAAATCCTGCATTAATTCAGAGTAGCCAGTTTTTGATCGGTAATGAGCAACAGGGTCGCATCTTTGCGTATGGCGTCGATAGAATGGCTAAGACGGATCTGGATTTGGCGATTACTGTTTGGGATGCCAGAAAGCCGAGTTTAATGATCGATAGCCAAACGGTTCAACAACTAGAACGAAGATTAGCACTGGCGTTGGCGCGTAATCAAGATAGTCGGGCTTATAATCGTCTAAATGAGTTGGTTGTTAATGATGCAGAAGTCAGAGAATGGAAAATAAGAGTCGCACTACTGGAACAAGATTGGTCTCATGTTGCTCAAGCGTTGGCGGGATTAACGTCTGAAGAGAAACTGATGCCGCAGTGGCAATATTGGCAAGCACGTTCGATGGTTGTCGGCGGGAACTTGCCGCAGGGACAAGCTATTTATAACCAACTCGCAGAAGATAGAAGTTATTACGGGTTTATGGCAGCAGATGCTGTTAACAAGCCTTATGCTTTAGCTGACAAACCGATTCTTGTGGAAGGGAATAGCTTTCAGCTGTTAACTGAAACAGCGGACTTTAAAGTTATTGAAGAATTTAAAATATTAAATCGTGATGTTGAGGCAAAGCGGCAGTGGTGGTTTGCCTTAAAAAAACTATCCAAAGATCAACTTAAGATAGCGGCTAAATTAGCGCAACAGTGGCAATGGCATCAAGTCGCCATCATAACCTTGGTTAAGGCAGAGTATTGGGATGATTTAGCCCTGCGATTTCCTGTCAATTATTTAAGCGAGGTTCAAAGAAACGCTAAGCGACAAGATCTTGAGCCAGCCATTATTTTTGGACTGATTCGGCAGGAAAGTATGATGGATGAAAATGCAAGATCAGCAGTCGGTGCGCTGGGTTTGATGCAAATCATGCCTGAAACAGGTAAGCAAATAGCGCATAAATTAAAAGAGTCTTGGCAATCAGAAAATAGCTTATTTAACCCTGATATCAATATAAAATACGGTGTTTTTTACTATAAACAATTATTGACTCGATTTGATGGACATTTTGCCTTGGCGATGGCGGCTTATAATGCCGGCCCAAACCGTGTAGTTAAATGGTTGCCAGTTGATAAAACGTTGCCCGCTGATATATGGATTGAAATAATTCCTTATAAAGAAACCAGAAAATATGTCACTTCTGTCTTAGCTTATGCCACTATTTATCAGCAACGGATGCAAAGAAATACATTAAAAATAAAAAGTTTTTTGTTTGATGTACGCCCACATTAAAATTTGAGCTGATTTTTTTTAGCGTCTGTAAGATAATACCCGAATATATTAATAATAATAATTACCCAAGGTATACGAATAGGATGGACAAACAGCATAGTTTTACGCGCGAAGAGCTATTAAAGTCCGGTAGGGGAGAGCTATATGGACCTAAAAATGCGCAATTACCGCTTCCTAATATGCTGATGATGGATCGTATTACCCATATATCCGATGAAGGTGGCACTTACGGAAAAGGCGAAATTATAGCCGAGCTGGATATAACGCCTGATTTATGGTTTTTTGCCTGTCATTTTCAAGGTGACCCTGTTATGCCGGGTTGTTTAGGATTAGATGCCATGTGGCAACTGGTTGGTTTTTACTTATGCTGGATGGGCGGTCCGGGAAAAGGACGCGCTTTAGGTGTCGGTGAAGTTAAATTTACAGGGCAAGTATTACCGACAGCCAAAAAAGTAATATACAGAATTAACTTGAAGAGATTGATAATGCGAAAACTCGTTATGGGTATAGCTGATGCCACCATGGAAGTCGATGGTAAAGTTATCTATGAAGCGACTGATTTGCGCGTTGGTTTATTTACTTCAACAGAAAACTTTTAAGAGCATAGCATATGAAAAGAGTCGTAGTAACCGGCTTAGGTATTGTTTCCAGTATCGGTAATAATTCAAAAGAGGTCGTTGATTCCCTAAAACAAGGTCGCTCAGGTATAAGTTTTGCAAAAGTTTATGAGGATTTGGGATTTCGTAGTCATGTTCATGGCGCTATCAACATTGATTTAGATGCATTTATTGATCGTAAAGTTAAACGCTTTATGGGTGATGGCGCTGCATTTAACTATATCGCCATGCAGCAGGCCGTTGCAGATTCAGGTCTGAGTGAGTCAGAGGTATCCAACTTCAGGACAGGTCTGATAATGGGCTCTGGCGGTCCATCAACGTCCAATATTGTTGAAGCCGCCGATATCCTCCGTGAAAAAGGTGTTAAAAAAGTAGGTCCTTATATGGTTCCCAGAACCATGTCCAGTACCAATACCGCTTGTTTGGCGACGCCGTTTAAAATAAAAGGCGTCAACTATTCAATCAGTTCAGCTTGTGCGACCAGTGCCCATTGTATTGGTCACGCCATGGAATTAATCCAAATGGGTAAACAGGATGTAGTTTTTGCCGGTGGCGGAGAAGAACTGCATTGGACCATGTCGGTTTTATTTGATGCCATGGGCGCGTTATCCTCAAAATATAACGATACACCGACTACAGCTTCCAGAGCTTATGATGAAACCCGTGACGGCTTTGTTATTTCCGGTGGCGGTGGTGTTTTAGTGATTGAAGAACTGGAACATGCCAAGGCGCGTGGTGCAAAAATTTATGCTGAATTGGTCGGTTACGGCGCAACTTCCGATGGATATGACATGGTTCAACCCTCAGGTGAAGGCGCAGTGCGTTGTATGCAACAAGCAATGGCCACAGTAGACGGCAAGATTGATTACATCAATGCGCATGGTACCAGTACGCCTGTTGGTGACACTAAAGAGTTAGAAGCTCTACGCACAGTGTTTGGTGCAGGTAATGTGCCTTGGGTTAGCTCCACCAAATCACTAACCGGTCATGCCTTAGGCGCTGCGGGTGTTAATGAAGCAATCTATTCATTATTGATGATGGAAGAAAACTTCCTGAGTGCCTCGGCGAATATTACCCAACTTGATCCAGGTGCTGAAGGCATACCTATAGTTCGTGAGCGTAAGGACAACATGACCTTAAATACAATCATGTCCAATAGTTTTGGTTTTGGCGGTACTAACGCAACTTTGGTTTTTCAGCGTTATAACGGTTAATGCTTTTCTTGTCGGAGCTCAATAGATCCATGAGCTCCGATTTATTTTCCCTCTTTAATTACTCAATATAATTCTGACCATGTCAGATTCAACGCAAAAATCCAGATTCGAATTTAACAAACTAAATAAACGTTTACGACACACTGTTGGCGATGCAATTGCTGACTATAACATGATCGAAGATGGCGATAAGGTGATGGTTTGTCTCTCAGGTGGGAAAGATTCCTACACCTTATTAGACGTTTTGATGAATTTACAAAAAACCGCACCTGTTGATTTTGAGCTAATAGCGGTTAATCTTGATCAAAAGCAACCCGGCTTTCCCGAGCATGTTTTACCTGCTTATCTTGAATCGCTGGATGTGCCCTATCATATTATTGAAAAAGACACCTACAGTGTCGTCAAGCGTGTTATTCCAGAAGGTAATACGACATGTGGCCTTTGTTCCCGCTTACGGCGTGGAACATTATATGGATACGCCGAAGCTAACGGGATTACCAAGATAGCTTTGGGGCATCATCGTGATGATATTCTTGAGACATTTTTCCTTAATATTTTTTATGGTGGAAAACTCAAAGCTATGCCACCCAAGTTATTAAGCGATGATAAGAAAAACATCATTATCAGGCCATTGGCTTATACCCGAGAGAAAGAGATAGAGCGTTTTGCTGCATTTAAGGATTTTCCTGTTATTCCCTGTAATTTGTGCGGCTCTCAAATAAACCTCCAAAGACAGGCTATGAAAGTCATGTTAAAGAGTTGGGATAAACAATTTCCGGGGCGACTGGAAACCATATTTACCAGTCTTCAGAATGTCGCACCTTCACAATTAGCAGACAGGCAATTATTTGATTTTTCAGGATTAATGCGTGACCCGCAAGCTGAAGGCGAGCTTCTTTTAAGTGATGCAGGTTTAGATATATTAGCCCTGTAGAAAAACAATCTGCCATTTTATTATAGCGGACAAGGTCCGGATATACCCTTTTAGCCTATCCAACAACCTGATTGTCCTTGTTCATTTAAGATGAGCAGCCTTTGGGTTTTTGGTTAACTGTAAATAATTGCTCGTGCATACCTATGATACCCATACAATATATTGATACCCCCGATCAACTGGCCAAGCTGTGCGAACAGATTAAGAAAGAAACTTGGTTGGCACTTGATACTGAGTTTTTGCGGGAAAAAACCTATTATCCCAAGTTTTGCTTACTACAACTAGCGACACCCGAATGGGTGGCTTGTGTTGATCCAATCGCCTTGCCCAAGTTGGATGTGCTTTTTGAAGCAATATACAACCCGGCTATCGTAAAAGTATTTCATTCATGCCGACAAGATTTAGAAATTTTCTTTCAATGGACCGGTCAATTACCTTCGCCAATTTTTGATACGCAAGTCGCCGCACCTTTGTTGGGCTTTCAAGATAATCCAGGTTATGCCATGCTGGTTTCAAGCTTGTTAAGTGTCAATCTTAATAAAGCGCATACTCGTGCAGATTGGAGTAAACGACCATTAACAGAAGCAGAACTTGAATATGCTGCCGATGATGTCATTTATTTATGCCAAATTTATCAAATTATGGTGCAAAAATTAACAGCATTGGGCAGGATTGATTGGTTAAAAAATGATTTTGCTGAATTAACAAATCCAGCACTCTATACAGTAGATCCTGAAAAAGCTTGGTTTAAAATTAAAGGCAAAAATAAATTAACAGGTAAACAGCTATCCATTATTCAAACATTAGCTGAATGGCGAGAAAAAACAGCGCAAGCTGAAGATCGCCCTAAAAGTTGGTTATTACGGGATGAATTATTATTTGATTTAGCTAAACTCCAACCTGAAACCGTGCCGGAATTAGCTAATGTACGGGGTATTAATGAACGAGCTGTTAACCGTTATGGCAAAGAGTTGTGCCAATTAATCACAGCGGCAAAAAATCGCCCACCCTTACCCCTAAATGAAAAAGATAGGTCCGCCAAGAAAACCCAGCAACAAGAAGCCATACTGGATATTTTAACGGCACTGGTTAGAGTGCGTGCAGAAGAAAACGCTTTAAACCCCACTATTCTTGCTTCCCGTAAAGATCTTGAAGAGTTACTGAGTAATGGTGACGACGAATGCCCTTTACTACACGGTTGGCGTTATACCATGGCTGGTAAAGAACTGGTCGGCTTGATAAAAGGTGAGCTGTTGCTGGGAATTGACTCTGATAAGTTGGCTATTATTGAAAGATAGTAGGTCGGTCGGGCACCGCCTTTTGTGCCTGACATTTATTGCGATTTGTTCGGCAACGTTATGTTTTTCCCCAAGCTTATATCTTGATTTCGATACCTAAAAAGACCATTCTCCCGATTGATCTTCGGGAGAATGGTGAGGAAGTCTTGCACAACAAACTGGATAATGACGCGGATAGTGCATAGGAAGGTATCCCGCTAGCAAACTGCTATTTACAAAGCCACACAGTTGTTGTTTGTTGGATTTCCTGACGGCACTATCTTGCAATTAATCCGACATACGGCTTCGTTCTTATACCACTATATAGACTCTCAATCTATGATCTCAATTACTAATCAAATATTCGATAGCTTACAAACTGTGCAACGTCCCGGTGACTTTTATGCCACGGGCACCCAGGATATCTTCTTGCCGCAATTGGAGGTTGCCGGTGTTGGCAGGATTGCCTTGCCATTATTATCAATGCAGGCAAAACAACTGGTTGCTATGGCCGAACAAGCCCCTTATGGTCGTGGCCAAGAAACCTTGGTCGATACCGACGTGCGGCGCACTTGGCAGATTGATGCTCGGCACGTTACGCTCAAAGGTAAGCATTGGGCGAAAAATCTAAGCACGATTGTCGGTCGATGTGCTGCAGGGTTGGGAGTCAGTGGTGAGGTGCAGGCAGAGTTGTATAAGTTACTGGTTTATGATGCGGGCAGTTTTTTTGTCAGTCACCGCGACACCGAAAAAACACCGGGCATGTTTGCTACCTTGGTCATTGTATTACCCTCAGAATACCAAGGCGGCGAACTGGTGGTAAGGCATCAGCAAGAGACGGTCACCTTGAATTTACAATGTGAAGATGCCGCTGAAATCGGTTATGCCGCATTTTATGCGGATTGCGTGCATGAGGTATTACCAGTCACCCAAGGCTGTCGACTGACCTTGATTTACAACCTGATTCGCACCGATAAACAATTGCCGCTCCCGAAGCCGCCGGATTACCACCAAGAGCAAGCCATGGTGGCCACCTTGTTGCAAAACTGGTCTTCTTCATTGAAGACAGCGCCAAATGACGAAATACCGGAAAAACTGATTTACTTGCTGGATCATGCCTATACGCCCGCAGACTTGGGCTTTGATACCCTAAAAAACGCTGATGCAGCAGTGGCTGAGGTGTTGGTGGCGGCGGCTGAACAAGTCGATTGTGACATTCACTTGGCTTTGGTGTCGGTTGAGGAAAGCGGCAGTGCTGAATATAGTGGTAGCTACGGGCGTAAACGCGGGCATTATTGGGATGATGAGCCGGAGGATGATGACTATGAAATTGGCGAAATCTTTGACCGCACAGAAACCATTTCCGAATGGCGACGTAGAGATGGCAAACCATCGCCTTTGCCTACATTGCCATTTAGCGAGTATGAATTTTGTCCAACCACGGCTTACGAAGCTATTGAGCCTGATGATATCGAGTTTCAAGAAGCCACAGGCAATGCCGGAGCTTCTTTTGAGCGCACCTATCAAGCGGCCGCCTTGGTGGTTTGGCCTAAAGCTTTCAATCTGGCTATTATTAACCAAGCAGGATTCGCGGCGACATTGCCGGTGTTGCGGGATTTTTGTCAACGTTGGGAAGATGAAGGCCAAATCCAAAATTCCAGCCTATGGCAAGATGCCCACATGCTGGCAGGTTATATGTTACGCGATATCTTTCGCGAAAACATCAACCCTCATGGCCACCAAAGCTATCGAAGTTACCGTGTATTTTTAGAGTGCCTGTTTCGTTTGCGTGACAGCCACTGTATCAATGGTTATTGGCAGGGTATCGCCGGGCGCGGTTTTTATCAAAAAGATGACAGTGCGGCACTCGTGCAAACCGCAACGCTTGTGCCTTGGCCTAATGTGGTCAGAATCTTGGAGCAAGCGTTTTCTTTAAGTGCTGGTAAAGCTTATGAGGCGTGTGCGGCGCTATTGGCCGACTTATGTGTTGCCGAACCCAATTCTACCCCAGACCTTAATAATGCCGCGCAAATCTTATGGGCGGCACTGCCAGGAGACCCGCAACGATTCCCTGAGCTACAACCTTGGGAACGCAGCAGAATGAAGGTCAACGATGAATTAGTGGTCAATATTTTGACCAGTTTCAGTGTCATAAATGCTGAATTGGCAGACAAAGTCCTAGCTTATTTTTTGGCTTGGCCTACTGTTTACGCTGTGGATGATATCCTGGTAGTAGCGGTATTGTCCCTCAACCAATCCCAGTTCAGTAGCAATCTGCCGGTTATCAAGCGATTGCGGACAGCGGTGATTAAGCATATCAACGTGCGGGTGGAGGTGGCCTTGGAGCCGCCAGCAGATTGGCGACGTAATAACCAAGTAAAGTGTGGTTGTCAAGATTGCACGGCATTGAAATTATTTTTAGATGACTCAAGGCAAGCTAAATGGACTCTTAAGGCCGTTGAGGCAAGACGCAAGCATGTTGAACAAACAATCAAACAACACGAAAGCGATGTCAATTGCGCTACTGAGCGCGTTGGTAGCCCCCATAAATTAGTGTGTACCAAAAACCAGGCTAGTTACCAGCGGCGTGTTGAGCAACGCTCGCATGACTTAAGTGTATTGACGAGTTTAGGTGCAGTGTGATGATGGTCGATCCTAAGCATTCGTTCAAATAAAGGGAGTGACGGATAGGAAATTCAACCGCCTCAACCGAGTATCCCACCTTAAATCCATTATTACAAGCGCCATTTTACACTCTTTCGGCACTCACCGAACGTTTGCCACGCTCACCCGATCCAATTGTGAACCAAAAATCAGCCCTTTGTGGCCCGATTCATAACCTCAAAATCCATCGGCAC
>SESD01000912.1_pt1 | contig 17277 bp, 13 predicted proteins | sample 3171411 | NCBI WGS metagenome assembly SESD01 (sample SAMN06051880, study PRJNA518727) | freshwater metagenome | biome: subpolar coniferous forest; feature: holomictic lake; material: water; isolation source: holomictic Lake 442, 16.5 m depth | place: Canada: near Kenora, Ontario | collected...
CTCAGCTCTTTAAGGTTTCCTTGCAAGCGGCCATTGGAGGGAAGATTGTTGCTCGAGAAGATGTTAAAAGTGTTGGCAAAAATGTGACTGCCAAGTGTTATGGTGGTGACATATCTAGGAAACGGAAACTTTTAGAGAAACAGAAGGAAGGAAAGAAGCGAATGAAGCAGTTCGGAAAGGTGAATATTCCGCAGGAAGCTTTCCTTCAAGTCCTGAAGGCTTTTGGAGATTAAGCCATGATTGATTACTTCTTTTTTGGAAAAGCGAAGGAGGAGCGGACCCATCTCCGCGCGATCTCCCATTTCCTGGCCAAACGAGTGCGCTACGGAAGGGACATCTTGCCGAAGGCACTTCTTTTAAGACTTCAAGAGGCGAGGGGCCTTTGCGCCAAGGCACTGCACTGGAGGATGGCATCAGGAGAAAGACAAGAAATTCTCACTCAATTAGAGGGGTCTTATGGAGATTTACTCCGGACCGATCGACATCATGGCCGCCGCGAAAATGCCGAGGTGGCTTTGGTGGCGATTGCTTTAGCACTCGGGGTGCGCGCTTATTTCTTTCAACCATTCAAAATCCCCACCCACTCCATGCGGCCTACTTTGCTTGGGATATTAAATCAGCCTGAAACTAATTCTCCGCCTCATTTCTTTCCACGAATATTTGATTTTATCTGGCTTGGTAAAAGCTACCACCGCGCCGCTGCTCCAAAAGATGGTACTATTCTATCCGTTCGCGAGGGTCGGTTGGGTGGCTTCATCCCTTGGACCACCACAGAGATTATTGCGGATGGTTGGTCGCAGAGCCTGTGGACAAATCTGCAGGAGGCTAGGGAAGGAGGGTTAAGATCGCGTTCTGGCGATCAAGTTAAGCAGGGGGATGTTTTGGCGAATTTTAGTTCGGCGACAGGTGACCATCTTTTCGTGAACAAGATGATCTATCAGTTTCGCAAGCCGAAAAGGGCGGAGACCTTCGTCTTCACCACAGATCGAATTGAAGGCATCGAATCGGGATTGCGCCTTCGAGGAATTGAAGGTTCCCAGTACTACATTAAGCGCTGTGTGGCCATTGGTGGAGACGTGGTCGAGGTTAGGCCTCCAGAACTATGGATTAATGGAGCTCCTGCGGAAGCGGCTGCTTGCGCAAAAGTGGCTTCAAAAACTGATGGCTATCCAGGATATACCTTTGGCCCGAGTTACCTTGGCAAAAGTGGGGATCAGTACCGCATTCCTGGCAAGGATTACTGGGCGATGGGAGACAACAGCCCGAATAGTTTCGATAGTCGGGGCTGGGGACCTGTTCCTGCCGCTAATCTTGTTGGTAAAGGAGCCTTCGTTTACTGGCCGTTCACTAAGCGCTGGGGCCTGATTCAGTAGCCACAGGATCTGTCCTATGAAGGACTATTTGTCGCACAATAAATATTGTATCAAATAAAATCTTTAAGAGATGGGTGCCGTCTTTTCATGCTAAGTAGCTTCATAACTCCCCTGACTGCTTGAGCTCGATGACTGATCCGTGCTTTGGTCCTTGGCGATAGTTGGCCGAACGTCCTGGTAAAGCCTTTCGGAATAAAGATCGGATCGTACCCGAACCCACCCGAACCGTACTCTCGATGAGTGATTCGACCCCAAACGCGGCCATGACGGACCCCACAAACCACCCCATCCTTAGCCAAAACCAGAGTAGCCTGAAAATAGGCTTTCCGGGCTGCGTTCTTTAGCTTCTTCATAACCCGAAGAAGCTTAATCCGATTGCTTTCATTGGTGGCCTTCGCACCCGAAAAACGGGCCGATCGAACCCCAGGTCGACCCCTCAATGCAGGCACCACTAGACCACTATCATCCGCCAAGATCAGCTTACCAGGCAAAGCTCGGCTGAGGGCCAAAGCCTTAATTTTCGCATTCGCCTCAAACGTCCGGCCGGTCTCATGAATTTCGGGTAGGCTCGGGAACGAGTGTAAATCACGGACCACGAAATGAGCCCCCAACAGCGTCCTGAATTCACGAGTTTTGCCAGGATTCGATGTAGCAATCCAAAGAATACGGCGGCGAGGTGAAGTTCGACTTGGCATAAGGCTTTGCGTTTAATAACCCCTTAACCGCTTTATGCCAACCCACGCGCCCTATCCTTTCGCAACCATTGAGCCTAAATGGCAGAAGATTTGGGCTGAGGCCGATTGTTTCCGTGCCGCTCAACCCGGTGAGCCGGGATCAGAAAAACCTAAGAAATATATTCTCGATATGTTCCCCTACCCTTCAGGAGCGGGCCTCCACGTCGGTCACCTTGAAGGATACACTGCGACCGATATTCTTTGTCGGTACCGCCGTATGCTTGGAGACAATGTGCTGCATCCGATGGGCTGGGACGCCTTTGGCCTACCCGCGGAACAGCACGCGGTTCAAACCGGAACTCACCCGCGTATTACCACGGCGAAAAATATCAGTAATTTTCGGCGCCAAATCAAGGCCATGGGGTTTAGCTACGACTGGTCTCGAGAAATCGATACGACAGATCCAAAATACTTTCGCTGGACCCAATGGATATTTCTTCAACTCTATGAAAAGGGACTGGCGTACGTTGCCGAGGCCCCAGTCTGGTACTGCCCAGCCCTTGGGACAGTTCTAGCAAACGAAGAAATTCTCAATACCTCAGAGGGACCGCGGTCCGAGCGAGGCAGTCATCCTGTGGAAAGGCGCCCGATGCGCCAGTGGATGCTTAAGATTACCGCTTATGCGGAACGGCTCCTTCAGGATCTCGACCTACTCGAATGGCCTGATTCCCTTAAAGAGATGCAGAGAAACTGGATCGGTAAAAGCGAAGGGGCCGAAGTCGACTTTATTGTGGAGGGAACTGAAATTAAGATTCCCGTTTATACCACGCGCCCCGACACCCTTTTTGGAGCGACTTACGCTGTGCTTGCTCCGGAACATCCCCTCGTCCCTACCCTCACCTCTTCCGCGCAGAAGGACGCGGTGGAGCGATACCGGAGGGAAAGCTCTGCTAAGTCTGATCTGGAAAGAGTAGAACTCGCCAAAACGAAAACCGGAGTTTCCTTAGGGGTGCGTGTGATTAATCCGGTCAACGGACAAGCCATTCCACTTTGGACCGCGGACTATGTACTCGCTTCCTATGGCACAGGTGCAGTCATGGCGGTTCCAGCTCACGACGAGCGCGACCACCAGTTTGCCTTAACTTTTAAACTTCCCATTTGCCAGGTCATCCAACCGGAAAACGGAAAGAGCCCAGAAGGCTGTTTTACGAAACCAGGAATTCAGATGAATTCCGGTTTTCTGGACGGATTAAAGACGGAGGAGGCTTACCCTCGTATAGTGGCTTGGCTGGAAGAAAATCAGCACGGACGAAAGCAAACACGCTACAAACTTCGCGACTGGCTTTTCTCCCGACAACGATACTGGGGCGAACCGTTCCCCATTCTCTGGCACGAAGGAAAACATTCCCCCCTAGCACCGAACGACCTTCCTCTCACCTTGCCGGAGCTCGAGGATTACCAACCCAGCCCCACCGGTGAACCTCCCTTAACCAAAGCGAAATCGTGGGGAAATCTTCCGGGTGGTTTTACCCGAGAGGTCAATACCATGCCCCAGTGGGCAGGTTCCTGCTGGTACTATTTGCGCTTTTGCGACCCCCAGAACGATCAGGCCGCTTGGAGTCCGAGCGCAGAAAAATATTGGATGAGCGGTGGCGGGGTGGATCTCTACGTCGGGGGCGCAGAACATGCCGTCCTTCATCTTCTCTACGCTCGGTTTTGGCATAAAGTTCTTTTTGATCTGGGCTTGGTTTCTTATCCCGAGCCTTTTCGCCGCTTGGTCAATCAGGGGATTATCTTGGGAGAGGACGGCTGCAAAATGTCGAAGTCGGTGGGTAACGTGGTCAATCCCGATGACGTGATTGCTTTGCACGGCGCCGATGCCTTGAGAGTTTTTGAGATGTTTATGGGTCCCCTCGAGCAAATGAAACCATGGAGCGCAAAAGGAATGGAAGGTTCGGTACGTTTCTTGGCACGCATCTGGCGCTTGGTTTTCGAGGAAACCGAAGAAGGACAGTGGATCCCCTCCCCCTTGACCACGGACGAACCCGCGGATCGGGAAACTACGCGTGCCCTCGCAAAGACTACCGCCAAGGTGGCGGCCGATATCGAAAGATTGCAGTTCAACACCGCCATCTCGGCTCTGATGATTTTAGTAAATCACCTAACCAGTTTACCGAAACGGCCTAAATCTACCCTACGACATCTCTGCCTACTGCTGGCGCCCTTTGCACCCCATCTTGCGGAAGAGATTCACCAGCACCTTGGTGGTCAAAATAATCTCAGCGTTGCTCCATGGCCTACCTATCGCCCAGAAGATATTCTAGAGGATAGCGTGGAGTTACCCGTCCAAGTGAATAGTAAGGTAAAAGGAAAGATTCATATCTCACCTACTGCCACCCGAGAAGAGATCGAGAAGGTGATTCGCGCCCATCCTGGTCTTCCGAGTTGGATCGACGCTAAACAAATTCAGAAGGTTATCGTTGTTCCTGGGCGAATCGTGAATCTTATCTGCACATGAATTACGGACAGTTACGGCGCCGCGAACGACTCTTCCTTTTGATCGTTGGTCTCGGCCTCGCTCTGCTCTCTGGCTGGATGTGGTTTCGGCACAGCGCGTAAGCCATAGACAAGAGGAGCCCTTTGGCTCATTATTTCCACGTGAGCCAACTTTCTTTTGACGCTGCGGTGAAAAAGATCCGCTTAACGGAAACTCGCTTCTCCCTATCCGCCTACGAATTTGTTCGGCGCTCCTTGGATCACGCCCTTCAGCGCCTCGGCCGTAACGACCAGAAAAAACCTGCTCACGTCCGCGGGGAGGAACTCTTAGAAAGCTTCCGTGCTCTCGCTCTGCAAGAGTTTGGTCCTATGGCAAAGACCGTGCTGAACGATTGGGGAATTTCTAGCTGCACGGAAGTTGGGGAAGTTGTCTTCCAACTTGTTCAACATGGCATCCTGGGAAAAAGTGAGACGGATAAAATCGACGACTTTCAGGAGATCTATACTTTTACGGAAGCTTTCGAGAACCCCTTCCTTCCTAAGGCCATCCCGATCAAGAACCACCCCCCTTTCAGGCGCTCGGCTTCGGCGAAGCAGTCTTCTCGGCGGCGCAATCGCAAACCGGGATCGCAGACGGGCTCAAGCAAGCTCTCGGACTAGGTTCTTTTATGGCTGAAATACAAAAAGCGAATCCGGTTACTAATCCTGAGCTAGCTCGTAAATTTGTTCAGTTCGTCATGATCCAAGCGCAAAACATTCTCTATGTTCTTGGAAAGATCCCTACGCCAGAAGGAGATCGTCTGCCCCCCAACCTGCAAGCTGCCAAGATGATGATCGACCACCTCGATCTCATTCAGATAAAGACGCAGGGCAATCTGAGCGCGCAGGAAACGAAGATTATTAGCGAGGCCCTCCAGCAGGTTCAGTTGGCCTTCGTCGAAGCTAGTGGGGGAACCCCTGCAGGAATGATGCCCGATCGAAGTCCCCAAGTGGATATGTCGGCGCTCGACGAAGAAATAGGCGAGGAAACCCCTACAACCCCCTCACCTGCATCCCCCGCCACGAACGCTTTTAATCCAGCCTCCCCTTCCGACGAGGAAAAGAAAAAGTATTACAAGAGCTACGGATAGCCCCGCCTTAGGCTCTGGGGTTTGAGTGAATCAATCGGCTGACCAAGGATGGTCAGCCCTACCGGTGGACGGTGGGGAAAAAGGGGTCAAACCCCATTTTCCGAAGTGTGCCCGTGCGTTTATTTGGGGGCAGGCCCGAATAAGCTCTTCAGCACATTGACAGCTTGGCCCGCCGCATCGCCCCCAGAACCTCCCTGCGCCCCCGCGGCTTTTTCCAGAATCTGGGCTCCCGTTCGAATCGCAGTTCGAGTGAGAGCTCCAGTCAGCTTCGGTTGAAGATCATTTTCTGGGCGGTCCAATGTCCCTGAGATCTGGATCGGTTGATTGAGATAACCATCGATCTCTTGCCGGAAGAGTTCGCCCCCAGTTAATCCAGAAACCTTCGATCCTAGATTCTTTTCCAAGGCGAGATTGATAACACCGCTTAGATTTTGGCCCACTACCTTGACTTGCCCGTTCACCCGTAGAAGTCCGGGAGCCTCAGCCGTAATCGACCGAATATTATAAATCCCAGGTTCAAGTGTCCAAGATGCCTGGGCGGTGCTTAGCACGCATCCGCGAAGGCGCGACTCCCCCGTCAGTACAGCCAGAAGGCCAAGAATAGTTTCCGATCCCTTTCCCGGTTCGAGTCGGGCATCGATGAGCTTTACTTGGCCTGTGCCCACAGGTCCGTCCGATTTCCAATCCGATAACTCAAACGAGCCGGACATTTTTGCCGGGATATCAAAAAGTCCCACTCCGATTTTTCCTTCAGGTAGGGGCCAGCGATCCCAAGTCAGACGACCTTTTCTACCTGAAGTTGAATCAGTTCGGCCCTCGCCGGATATTTCTAGGGCTCCCCCTTGGGCAGACTTAAGTTCAAGGCGAGTAAGGTAGATCTGAGGGGATACGTAGGAACCTTTCGCTTGCTGCAAGGAGAGAGCTCCTAACCAAGGTAGGGGTGAAAGAATTTCTCCGCCTTGGATTAAGAAAGTTGTGTTCTGCGGATTGGGATGAACCTCAATGCCGACGTTTTCCACCCCCCAACCGGAGGTGGTGAGACCGGGCTGTAAACCAAAGCTTTTAATGACAACCTTACCTACTTGCACATCTCGAAAAAGTTCGCCCCCCGAGGATGCCGAGGCGGGTTTGGCGGATAAAGACTCAGGGACAACGACCAGCCCAGTACCTGATTTCATCTTAACGCTCCCAACACTAATTTCTGAAAAGCGAAGAATTCGATCCAAAAGTAGTCGCGGCGAGATCTCTGTCCGTATATCCCGAATGTCCCAATTCCACTCCCCCTTAGCCCCAGATCGGGTAGCGAAGCCGGCCGAATAAACGGAAAAAGAGGACCAGTCAAAGGATTCGAAATCCCCCTCGGTCTTTAAAAAAGAGGAGGCCTGCTGAGAGGCGATCTTCTGGAAGTCTTTCCCTCCAAGCCAATTCACGATGAAGATGGGAAGCAGTGCCCCTAAAAGAACAAGAAGAATGACCCCTGCCATGAGTGAGCCACCCAAGATATACCACTTTTTTTTTCCAGACCCATGTTCTGAGGAATCGTGCATAGACTTATTTAACCTCAGGAAAGCGATTTGGGAAACTTTTCCACGTTGCCTTTGCCGTCATAAGGGGATTCTCTAAGGAGATGCTGGTTCTCGACTCCATGGAGGTAAGCCTACCCGACGCCAGTATTCCTCTGCTTTCGAAGGTTTCCGCTTGGTACCCAGCCGGCCACTTCGGTGCCATTTTGGGACCCTCGGGGTGTGGGAAGAGCACTCTCCTGAAAGCGATTGCTGGCATCTTACCCCACACCGATGGATCGATTTTTTGGCGTGGGCGCAATTTAGAGGAGACCGATCTTCCTCCAGGCGAGCTTGGCTATGTACCGCAGTTTAGTTGCACCCAACCTCTCCTTACCGTTCGAGAGAACCTAATTTATACCGCCCGTTTACGAAGGAGCACTTCAGCACATGAAATCGCAGCTATCGTGGATCAGGTTGTTGAAGAGACCGGCCTGACAGAGCTACAAGATCGGCGGGCAGGAGTTCTTTCGGGTGGTCAACTCCGACGATTAGGCCTCGCGATGGAACTTACTACGCAGCCCAGCCTACTTCTAGCCGACGAGGTTACCAGCGGACTGGACCCTAAATCAGAGGAGGAAATAACCTTACTTCTCTCCTCCCTCGCGCAAGAAAAAGGTCGGTTAGTTCTCCTCGTGACTCATAGTTTGCGTTTTTTGGATTTCTACGATTCCGTTACTATTCTCTCAGCGGGACGCCTCGTCTATTCAGCAGACCCACGTGATCTTACCTCATATTTTAATGTCTCTACGCCTGAGGATATTTACCCAGCGCTAGCCAAACGTGACGCCGAGACATGGGCAGAAGAGTGGGTCCAACTTCCCCATCCTCCCGAGCTTACTCCTTCGACTGTTCTGGGTGAACTAGAGTCGGAGATGAGCCGAGTTGAGAAAGAGAGCTCCTTCGAGTTGCCATCCTTTCTTTCTCAATCGAGTACCTGGTTTTTTCGGCGTCTCAAGTTATTCATGAGAGATCCCGCGCAGGTTTTCTTGCAACTCTCTCTCTTGCTCGTTTTTCCTGCGGTCGTCACCTTATTTGCTTATCGAGGATTACCCTCCGTTCGGAACATGGCTATGTCCGCGGATGGCGGTGTTCTGGATCAACTCCGCGAAACTCTTGCCTTCACCCTTCAGTCCAGCCGGATCGGAACCCTGGTGAGTGGCCTTGCCATGTTTCAGGTTATACTTCTCGCACTAATGGGCTCGAATAATTCTGCGCGGGAGGTGATTGGGGATCGTCCTATCCTAGAAAAAGAGAAACTAGCAGGGCTGCGCCCTGGAGCCACACTCTTTGGGATGTCTCTATTCTTATCTCTTCTCGTCTTACTTCAGTCAGCGTGGATGACGCTTTTCGTTCGGGCGGTCTGCCAGTTTCCTGGAAATATTTTGGCCCAGTTCTTACCCTTTTTCATCGTGACCGCCGCCATCACTGCCCTCTGCTTAGCTATCTCCAGTTGGACCTCCTCCTCAGAGCAGGCCTCCCTTGGGAGCCTCTATTTGGTCGGTTTCCAGCTTCCTCTTTCAGGAGCGATCTTAGCACTGCCAGACTCTTTAGGCACACTCACCCGGCCCTTGATTAGTGCGTACTGGGCTTGGTCGGGGTACCTACAGACTCTTCGTGAAACTCGCTTTTACGACCTAGTTCGGGCGATCTCGGAGACACCCTTAGCAAGTTACTCCATGGCCCTCTGGATCCTTCTGATTCACCTTGGCCTTGGACTCGTCTTTGCCTACTTCGGAATCCGTCGAAGTCAGTGGCGATAGTTGCTTCCCCCTGCCCCTTCGTTCTAGGCTCGATTCATGGCTCGTCGCGCCCATCCTACAACTCCCTCTAAACCTCTTTTTTTCTTAGTTCTTGGTTTTCTCGCTCTCGCTGGAGTCGGAGCTTATTTTTTTCAGAAAGACGCTAATCCCTACCGAACAGTCGAAAAACTTATCCCATCCGACTATTATGAAAACGCCAACAGCCTGCGGGGTAATGTCTACCAAATCGAAGGAACGATTCTTAATTCCTTGGCTTGGAATCCAGAAAAAGGCCGTCTCTTTAGTATTCGTGTAACCACAGGGGACTCCAAGAACTGGCCCCTTCCTATTCTAATTCCATCCAACCTCCGCCAAATCAACATCCAAAAGAATCAATCGTATCGGGCCAAAGTTCGGATTAACGATTCAGGCATTCTTCTGGTGGAAGAGGTACAAAAATCATGAAGAATCTTAGCTATCTTCTTCTGCTTTTCATTGGACTGGGGGAGGCCCTCTCTGCTCAGGAGGGCGACTCCAAAGCCGCTACGGGTGGAGCTCGCCCCCCGCAGATGAATCAAGGGTTTCTCGGGCGCGATGTTCCGGTGATGGATCCTGGTTCAGACACTTCCACTTTCGACGGAAAACTTTGGAATATGAACAATAACCGCCTGTTCCGTTCTCGTTTCGAGAAGTACCTCAACGCTCCTGCCGAAACTTCAGAAGCGGATCAGCAGTACGAAGCCACCATCAATCAAATTCTCACTTTACTCAGCCCAGGAAAAGTCACCTCCGCAAATATCGACGCCGCATGGAAACTACTACCGAAAGCATCCGAGTACCGTAGCGACGCCAACCTCTGCAACTCTTTAGCTGACGTTATCTATAGTGTTTGGTTGGCCAAAAACGAATCCGCCAGATTGGAAATGGCCAACCGAAGCCTCCAACGAGAAAAGTCCGCCTTAGAGTGGAACTACCGAATGAACCTAGGGCCAAGCGCCACCACTTCGATTGTTCCCCCCAGCACCAATTCTCCCGCAAGCACGACCACCCTTACGCCCCAAGACGAAGCACGGGTGGAACCAATTAAGGAAGCTCTCTCCGATGTCCGTGCCACCATGGTAAATAATAAACTTAAAAAGGAAGCTTCGATTGTTCAGGCGAAAATCGATTTCCAGAGCTTAATCATTCAGTACTTTGCCCAGCGCAGATTTCGCCATGTTCTGATCGGCACTCGATTTTATCGTTCTCTTTTCGGCGACGGAGATAGTCGCCTCAATGCTTTTGACCAGATCGCCTCCTCTCTTCCAGTCGATAAAGACGCAGGCCAAGTCAAAATTAAAGCAAAACTGGATCCAAAGATTTCCGCCAAAGGGGGTTCAGGGGCTTATGCAGGAGCTGGCACAGGTACCAATGGAAGGTACGTAGGCGGAGGTGCGGACACTTCCTCCTCGGGCGGCGGATTTAGCGCGGAAGGAGCTCAATTTGGAGTTGAGAATCTTGGCGTGGAAAGCCTGATCAGTGCGGGTGCCAGCGGTTTAAAGGCTCTTGGAAAGATGATCAATTCCCTCGGTCAAATTGACGCCCTTGCCAATGAAGCGATTCGGGATGTTGATGAAGGCATCGAGTCCTACAAGTTCCTTCTAGAAAAGAATGAGCTTAAAAGCGCAACCGAACGACTTTTTGAAACCTTTATGATGGGCGAGTACATGCCCTCCGTCCGTAAGCTTTCGCGTGATGATAAACGCCGAGCCCTGGAATTTACTCGTAAAACCAATGAACTTCTTGGGGCGCTCGAAGTGAATGATCTCACTCGTGCGGAAGATCTTATTAAGGAGCTAAGCCAAACCGCGAGGGACTTCGATACCTCGAAACCCTTGGCGGTAGTGGAAACAGCTAAAACGGTCAGTGCGATGCATCTGGCGAAGGCAAAGGCAGCCGCTAGCTCTGGAGACCGTACGACTCTCGAAACCGAGCTTCGAGCGGCCACAGAAATCTGGCCGCGAAATCCAGCCCTAGCGCAAGTCTCAGGAGCTATTTTCAGCCAAACCGATGTACAACAACAGGCCTTGAATGACTTTGATCGTCTTTTTGCCCAGAAGAATTATCGGCAAATCTTTGATGACAAGGTTCGCTATATTGCCGCCACAGCTATGTATCCAGAACGACAGGAAAAACTAAAAACAATTCTCGACCGCGTCCAAGGAGCGGAGGCCGCCCTCATGCGGGCTACCGAACTTGCGAAACGGGGTGATCCTGCTGGGGCATGGGAAAGTGTCGAACGCGGATTTTCCGATTACCCAGATGATCCTAAACTCAACCAAGCACGGGCCGACTTCACCACCCAAGCCGCTGAGTTCGTTCGTTCAGTTCGTACCGCCCAGGAAATGGAGCGAAAGCAACAGACTGGCTCTAGTTTAGCGTGGTACTTACGGGCCCTGCAGGATTATCCCAATAGCGAAATCGCTCGGGACGGCATCGATCGGATATCCGCAGCGATCGTCAAATAGACTTCCCTCTGTTTGAGTAACTTTCAGGCCTTCTTCTCTCTACCGCGCCAGCGCCAACGCAGGGGACACCCCCCCAAGTTGAAATGTTCTCTTATTCGATTACTCAAATACCGCTCATACGCCTCGGACATGACAGCGGGATGATTGACGAACCCCATTAAGGTAGGCAACGGGCCTTCCACCTGCGTGGCATAATAGATTCTCAGTTTCTTGTTCCCTTTCACTGGAGTACTGCGTGCATCTGTTGCCCGCAAAAGCACCCGATTGAGTTCCCCTGTGCTTATTTTTGTCGCTCGTGCCTTGAGCATCATAGTGACTGCAGCCTCCAACTCCTTCAGCCCTGTCTTTTTGACGGAGCTCAAGAAGATGACGGGTACATCCGGAAGAAAGAAAAGGGCACGCCGCAAAGCTTCTTCATACTTCTTTTTGAACTCATCCCCTCGCGTCTTCTCATCCCCTTCTCCTGTCAGGTCCCACTTCGTCACCGCTACGATACAAGGGCGCTGAGCGCGTTGAATTAGTCCCGCTACCTTCTTTTCTACGAGCCCCACCCCAAGGACCGCATCGACCGCTAAAATCGCTAAATGACACCGATCGATAGCATGCGCAGTTCGCCCGCCCATAATCCTCTCAAGCGGATCCTCCACTCGCCTCTTTTGCCTTAATCCAGCTGTATCAATGAACAAAACCGGAAATCCACCCAGCTCAGCAGGAACATCAACCGCATCCCTCGTCGTGCCCGCCATGGCATTGACCATAGTGCGATCAATTCCGACCCAAGCATTAATCAAGGAAGACTTTCCCGCATTCGGTCGGCCCACTACCGCAAGACGAGTTCGCTCGTCCTTCACCCTAGTACCTTCTTCCCAAGCTTTACCCACCTCTTCCATTAAGTCTCCAAAACCCAGACCGTGTTCGGCTGAGACAAAATGTCCCGGCCCAAATCCCAGCTTGGCAAATTCTTTCGTTTTACCACCGGCGTACCCTGGATCCATTTTATTGATAACCAGAGTCACCTTCTGCCCTGCTCTCCGCAATCGTTTGGCTACGTCCGTATCCAGGACATGCAGTCCCTCTTTGCCATCGACTACCAAAAGAACTCGCTGGGCGGACGCGATGGCCAAATCCGCTTCACGCTCAACTGCCTCCTGTAAGCCGGTGCCGTCCTCCAGTCCTAGCCCACCCGTATCAATTAAAACGAAAGGCTTCCCCTCCCAATCTGCATCCGCCACTAAACGATCGCGCGTTACCCCAGGACGATCAAAGACCAGAGCAATTTTCCTCCGACAAATACGATTAAAAAGAGCACTCTTACCAACATTGGGGCGGCCCACGATTGCCACCGTAGGACGCACAGATTCAGTTTCCATGCGATTCTCCGTAGCTCGTATGCAAAAGATGCCAACCCCGTGCAACGTAAACCGCTAAGGAGGCCAAAGTCACCATCCCAGCTAGCCAAAGAATTGGCTTGGTTGAAGGACTTCCTGGAAGAATCAAACCGAGGAGCACGACGGTAATCTGCAAGAACGTAGCTACCTTTCCGATCCAGTGAGGACGAACAAACTGATACGTGGACATTCGAGTGCCCACCAGAATTGTCCCAGTTACGATAATCAAATCTCGACTGACCACCAAAATAGGGAACCAGAGAGGCAATCTTCCCTTCCCCGCCACTCCAATCGTTCCCAAAAGAACGATTGCCGTAACTAAGAGTAGCTTATCCGCGATGGGATCTAGGATCTGGCCAAGCTGACTTCTCTGCCCAAAGTGGCGAGCCACATAACCATCAATTCCATCTGAAAAAGCCGCCAAGGCAAAAAGTCCAACCGCCGCATAGTACCAGCCATTCCCTTGATACCCCTCTGCGTGGGACTCGCTATGGTAAAGGAGGGCGCCTGCGAAAAGAGGCACCAAAAGTATTCGCAAAAACGTGATGCGATTCGCCAGGGTCACGCCGCTACCCCAAGTTGCCCTTCTTTCAATAAGGCGAGTGTGCGCCCCAATCGAACTTTCACCCGATCCAGCCCTAAAACTGTTAAAAGCGCAAATAAGGAAGGTCCAACCGTTCGACCAGAAACGGAAGCCCGAACCAGATGAATGACCTTGGCTGGCTTGAGGGAGGCTTCTAACGCGACTTTCTGACAAACCGCCTCCGCCTTGGCATCATCCAGCGGTGTACTGATCTCAGTGAAACCTGCGAGAAGTGCCGAGAGAAGTTTGATGGCGTCAGGATTGGAGAACTGCTTTTTCCGAGCATCATCAGAATAAGTAAAATCCTCCGTTAAGTAAGGCTCGAACCAGTCTGCCAGCTCCTGCCCCGTGCGGACTTTCTCTCTCATGATCTTTCGCAGTCCATCCCGCAAAGCGGGCTCCATTGAAGAAGACTGGGGACAAGCATGGGCAAGGTATTCGGAGGTAAACTTCTCAAATTCCGCATCAGGCAGGGCACGCCAGTACTCTCCGTTAACCCAGAAAAGTTTTACGGCATCAAAACGGGCATTGCTTCGATTTAGGTTCTTCAACTCAAAACGCTGAATCAACTGGTCGAGAGGCACGATCTCTTCGTTTTCCCCAGGTGACCAGCCAAGCAAGCAAAGATAGTTACGGACTCCTGCAGGGAGATATCCTGCTTTCTCGTAAAACTCCAGTGCAGCCCCATCATCACGCTTACTCATTTTCGAACCACTCTGATTTAGAATAAGAGGAATGTGGGCGAACTGGGGCGGCTCCACTCCAAGTGCTTCGTAAAGCGCGAGATGCTTTTGGGTGTTGGTTAAGTGATCTTCCCCACGAATCACATGGGTGATCCCCATCTCCAAGTCATCGACCACGTTGACGAAGTGAAAAACGGGAGTCCCATCTTTTCGGCGGATGACAAGATCGGGTTCGTTGGTTCGATCGAAGGTTACGTCTCCGCAAACCAGATCCTTCACCACTCCTGGAGTCTTCGGCATCTTAAACTTGAGCGCGCCACCATCCTCATAGGTCTTCCCAGTGGCTTGGAGCTTCTCTAGATACTTCGCATAAATGGAACCCCGCTGACTTTGAAAGTAAGGTCCTCGATCTCCCTTTACTCCCCCTTTTCCGTCGGGACCTTCATCCCAATCTAATCCCAGCCAACGCATTCCTCGGAAAATAACCTCCACCGCTTCTTGGGTGTTGCGCGACTGATCGGTATCCTCGACGCGTAAAACAAAGGTTCCGCCCATGTGGCGCGCGTACAACCAGTTAAAGAGAGCTGTCCTCGCCCCTCCGATATGGAGAAGGCCTGTTGGCGAGGGAGCAAATCGTACACGTACACTACTCATCATTTGATCCTGCCCAAGTCTACCCCACTCTTCAATCGCGGATGCTCGTCTCTTTACACCCTCTCTAATGGAATTCTTCCATTGCTAGCGACAAGATGAAGTTTTCCTTTCGGATCCCCTGCGGTAATCCTTACCTGTCCCCCAGCTTCCTCAACCAACAACGAGCCAGCGGCAACGTCCCAGATGCTTACCCCTTGTTCGATATACGCATCCAACCTACCCGCGGCCACATAAGCTAAATCCAACGCTGCGGAGCCCATCGCACGCATTTTACGTACTCTGCCACCATAAAACTGATAGAGCTCCAAACATTTATCGATCGTGGCTTTGCCTTTAGAAAATCCCAGCGCCACCACTGCCTCTTCTAATAGAAGCCGCTTTGCGACTTGAATCTTTTTCCCATTACAGGTCGAGCCACCCCCCGCATGAGTTGAAAACATTTCGTCTCGGTTCGGATCATAAATCGCTCCAGCCAGAGACCGCCCATCGAACCGGCAGGCCACCGAAACCGCATAGTGCGGAATCCCATAAAAAAGATTCACCGTTCCATCAATCGGATCCACCACCCATTCGTGCTGGCCTGGATTCGCTGCTGCACCCCCCTCCTCCCCAAGAAATCCGTGTTCAGGATAAGCCGCTATAATCTCGCGCCGGATCTGCTCTTGAATTCTGCGATCCAATTCTAGCTTGATATCGTGCTGCTCCGCGGAGTCGACCTGCAAGGAATCGTCTTTTGCCTTACGAATGGCCTCCCCAGCATTTCGTGCCACCTGCTCTGCGAACACACGCAGGGATGCCGAGTTAGGCAGACCCACGAATTAAGCCTCGGCTTGTGCGAAAAGGGGTGATTCATCACCCCGTGTCAGTTTAACCGACATCATTCGTGAAACTCCTGGCTCGGTTGCGGTAACACCGTAAAGCAGATCCGCTGAGGACATCGTCCTTTTGTTGTGGGTGATAACCAGAAATTGGGACTTCTCCACAAAGCGCTCAATGATCTGCACAAAACGCACCGTATTCGATTCATCGAGAGGTGCATCCATTTCGTCGAGAACACAGAAAGGACTCGGCTTCACCGAATAGATCGCCAAGAGAAGAGCTAACGCTGTCATCGCCTTTTCACCACCCGAGAGCTGACTAATGTTCTTAGGCTGTTTACCAGGAGGTTGAGCCTCAATATCGATTCCGCTATCCACCGCGTCCTCCCCCTCTGTCATCTTGACCGTGGCTCGCCCCCCACCGAATAACTCAGAAAAGAGAGTCCCAAAGCTTACTCGAACCTTATCGAAAGTTTCTTGAAACAAAAGCTGAGTGGTCTGATTAATCTTCCGGATAGCTTCTTCCAGCTGGGCTTTTGCTGTAGTTAAGTCTTTTTCCTCAGTCTCAAGAAACTTAAGCCGCCCTTCCAACTCATCATACTCAGAAATGGCCTCAGTATTCACTGGACCCATTTCGTCCATTTTCTCTCGTAGCTCTTTAGCTTCCTCCTCTAGCTTCGCCCAATCTTCATCCGATACGGGCAAGCCCTCCCCTTCAGCTTTCGCCTCCATCAACGGCGTGGCGTAATCTCGCTGCAGGCGATCTGCCAGGATTTGTCGCTGGTGATCGAATTGTGAGCTTTTTAAGGCCAACGCGCCCAGCTGATCCTTCGCTTTTTCACCGTCCTGTCTCCACCGAACAACCTCCTCCTCTTTTTGACCTAAGAGATTACCTTCCGTCTCGCGATTTAACTTCAGTCCTGAGGTAGCGGCCTCGACCTCTTGAGCCCGCTTGCCCGCAGCTAATTTTGCCTCGGTCGAGTTTTGAGCTTCTCCACGAGCACTCTCCATTCGAGCTGTGTCCGCAGCGATCTCATCGCGGCGTTTGACGACAAGATCAGATAACTCCCTGCGGCGACTTTCCGCGGGTTGCAACTGAGACCCACAGAGATCCTTCTTCTGCTGTTGAGCCGCACGCTCCACCCTTCGTTCCGTCAAAAGATCATTGCAACGTACCTCCTCCAATTCCGCTTCCTGACGAGCTTTCCCTGTTTCATCTGCTTCCCCTGCTAGACTAGCCTCCACGACGAGGTGCTTTTCTGCTTCAACACTCTTTTCCGTTGCTATCCTCTGATGCACCGAAATTTCTTGTTCAAGGTGCGCTTTTTCCGTACTCCGCCGAGCAATCTCTCCACCCAAACTCCGACAAAGAGACTCTTTCCTGTCATGCTCCCTTCGAACCTCTTCAAGAGCTTTTTGGGTTGTCTGTTCTTGAATCCGCGCCGTCTCCCACTCTCCACGTGCCTGCTGCAACTGATCTCGCAATGAACCCACCTGGAGAGTGGTTTTCTGCACAGCATCCTCGGCCTCTTGCGTATGAGTGTGGGCCGCTTCTAGCTCAAGGCGAGCAGGGCGAGTAGTCTTCGCATATCCACGCCGTTGCCAACCTAACCGACTAATCATTCTTCCATCGCGACAGATGATCGATGCCTCGGACCGGATAAGGC
>SESD01000915.1_pt1 | contig 17232 bp, 14 predicted proteins | sample 3171411 | NCBI WGS metagenome assembly SESD01 (sample SAMN06051880, study PRJNA518727) | freshwater metagenome | biome: subpolar coniferous forest; feature: holomictic lake; material: water; isolation source: holomictic Lake 442, 16.5 m depth | place: Canada: near Kenora, Ontario | collected...
TCTGCGTTCGACCCACCGCGCCCGTGTCGGCGGGCACGCGAAACTTTCCGGCTTCACCGGTTGACAGCAGCGACCCCAGGTCCTTGCCCAGAGCCACCTCCAGGCCGATTTTTCCGGTCTTGTCGGCCAGGTCCAGCGCCGGCCCCTCACTGTCCACAAGCAACGATGCCCGTGATTTGCCGTTTTCATCGCGCAGGGTCAGCCGCGGCCCGGACTTGAGCACCAGCAGGGCGACACGCCCGCCGCCGTTCTTGTCCGCCATGTCCAGCGAGGGCGCGTCTTCCACCATGCCGAAGCGGGCGCGCAGTTTTCCCGTTTCATCTTTCATTCCCAGCGCCGGGCCGGCATCGTCCACGCTCAGCCGGGCGCCGGGCTTCCCGTTCTTGTCGTTCAGCCCCAGCGCGGGACCGTCGTCGTCCACGCACAGCCGGACGCCGTTCTTCCCCTTTTTCGTGTTCAGGTCCAGCCCCGCCTCCTTCTTGTCCACGCATATCTTGGCACGAAGTTTCTCGTTCTCATCCAGCAGCGACAGCCCCACCACGTCCTTGCCGACCTCCAGTGCGGCCCGGAGTTTTCCGATCTCATCAAAAAAGGACATTCCGGCGTCGGCCTTATCCACGCCCACCTTGATGCGAAGCTTCTCACTTTCATCCAGCAGGGTGAGGTTTGCGCCGTCCCGGCCGACTTCCAGCGCGGCCCGGAGTTTTCCGTTCTCGTCCTTCAGGTCCAGCCCCGTCCCTGACTGGTTCCAGAACAGCAGGGCGCGGTCCCGACCGTGCTCATCGACAACGGCAAAGTTCTGCGCGCGGATGATGCCGTCGTTCCGGATCAGGCGCGCGGGCGCGGAGGCCAGGGGCATTTTCACATACGCCACCACCAGCAGCACCAGGCCACAAAAAAACAGCCGGCCGCGCCATTTTGCGGCCTGCAAGGCCCGTTCCAGTGTTTCGAGCCGTTCATCGACCGTCATGGCAATACCCCTGCGGACTGCGCGGAACCCCGCCGCCAGCCGCGCTCACGCGCCCTGCTGCGGCCGGGTCTGCGGCGGCGCAGCCAGCGTTTCGGCGATCATTTGCTGCAACTGAACCAGGGGAAACGGCTTGACCAGCATGCGGGTGGCGCCCAGAAGCATGGCCGGCTTGAGGATTCCCACGTTCCGCTGTCCGCCGCCGCCCGACATGACGATGACGCGCATGTCCGGATCGATCAGCCGCAGTTCCCGCAGCGTCTCCAGCCCGTCTTTCTCGGGCATGAAGATGTCCAGCAGCACCACGGCGGGCGGTGCCTCCTGGCAACTTTTCAGCCCCTGTTCGCCATTTTCCGCCTCGCACACCTCGTAGCCAAAGGATTCCAGCGCCAGCCGGAGCAGCGTCCGGATTTCGCGTTCGTCATCGATCACCAGCACACGAGTCATGGCACGTTTTCCCCAAATCTGGAAAAAATCCGGCCCGCCAGCGCAGCGCGCAGGATCCGGCAGTCCTCCGCAATGCTCCGGACGTGCGAATAGTACCGGGCCTCGACGGCCAGCACGTCCGGGTCGCTCCTGCCGCGCCGCGCCGTCGCATAGCTGAACACGCCGGGAAAATACGTTGCCAGTTCGTCCCGCAGCGCGTGGTCCTCTTCCGCGCGCAGCGGTTCGTGGCCGCAGAGCCGCCATTGGCCGCGGACGGCTCCCAGCAGACGCGGCGCGAGGTCCAGCCCGAGCGCATAAAATCCGCTGACGAGGAGCGGTTCGCGCGCGCGCGCCGCCGGACGGAAGACACGCATCCGGACGACCCGGCGCCGGAGCCCGTACACCTGCCGCCGTTCAAACCGCCCGAGCCCGCACAGCCGGATCGCCCCGTACAGGAGCGTGAACGGCACGAGTTGCCCGACGAGGAGCAGCAGCGCCAGCACCCAGCCCGCCGCGCCGCGGCAGGCGTCCCCCGCCTTGCCGGCCGGCTTCATTCCGGCCAGCAGCCAGGTGTCCGTCAACTCCAGCGCCTCGCCGTCAGCCGGGTCGATCAGGCGATTGCCGGAGGCAATTTTTTCCTGCAGTTCCACCTGCCGGCCCACATACGTGCCGTCGAGCACCACGCAGCGCTGCAGATGCGCCTGCCGGTCGATGAACACATGGCTGCCAACCACGACCGAGGGGCCCACGGAGGCCAGCGCCCCGATGCGGCAGTCGTTTCCCAGGATCACTGACGGCGCGACCTCGGCCGAGGGGGGGATGACCACGTTGTAGCCCACGCAGGAGCCGTCGGCCGCGCCGTAGCCGGGTGCCAGGTAGCGGGAAATCTCGCCTGCGGCGAGCAGCATGTTGAGCTCGAAGAACTCCTTGCAGGATTCGACCGGGGCCAGCTCGAGGCCGAGCTCGCAGAAGGGGCGCGTCTGCGCCGGATCCGGCGGGCCGGCCAGCAGCCGCTCCAGGGAGGCGGCATCCCGGCAGAGGGCGCAGACGCTGCCGCCCGCGCCCGTGTGCAGATACATGCCGTCCGCCGCAGGCCGGGCCGGCCGGGCGTCCGACAGGCGCCGGGGAAACAGGGGGCCGCTCAGGAAGAGCAGCCCGTCACGCCATTTTCCGGGCGCGCGCTGCAGAAAGGAAAGCGGCGGACGGTCTGCGCGCAGGAAGCTGTACTGGATGTGCAGCCCCCAGCGGCTGCCGTCGCCGGCATACGCTTCGATCTGGTCCGCACCGTCGCCGAGCACCAGCTGCACCTCGGAAACGCCCAGGTCCACGCTCCACTCGAGCCAGTACTCGAGCAGCGGGCGGTTGCCGATGGGCGCCAGCGGCCAGGGCACCGGGCCGAGCGCTTCGGTCCAGGTCCGGGACGACCCGATGTGCAGGACGGTCCTCATCCGCAGGCTTTCACGGCTTCATCCGCGTTGTCGAAGATCTCAAAGATCTTAAAGGCGCGCGTGATTTCGAAGACCATGCGGACCTTCTTCTGCAGGCCGGCGATCTTCAAGTCGCCGCCGCGCTCCGACACGCGCTTGAGCAGGGCGATCAGGGTGCCCAGCCCCGAGCTGTCGAGGAAGTCGACGCCCGCCAGGTCTACCACCACGTTGCGCAGCCCCGGCTGGCTCTGCCACCAGCTGGTGAACTGTTCGCGGAAGGAATCGACGCCGGCCGCCGTCAGCGCGCCGGTCAGCACGACCACCCCCGCCCCATCCCTCGTTTGAAACGTCGCCGCCATATCCAACCTCCTTCGTTCCCCACCCTGCACTTCTTTGGGGCGCTCAGTACGCGCCTTTTCCCAGCAACACGGCCGGCACAGTCTTCAGAATGATCACGATGTCCTTCCAGACGCTCTGGCTATGGATGTACTGCAAGTCCAGCCGCACCTGCTGCTTGAACGGAATCTCGGAGCGCCCCTGGATCTGCCACAGGCAGGTCAGGCCCGGCTTGACATGCAGCCGCTTGCGATCCGCCAGCGTGTACTGCGCCACCTCGCGCGGCACCGGCGGCCGGGGCCCGACCACGGCCAGGTCGCCGAGCAGCACGTTGAGGATCTGCGGCAGCTCGTCGATGCTGAACCTCCGGATGAACCGCCCCACCCGTGTCACGCGCGGGTCCTTCTTCATCTTGAAGATCACGCCGTCCTGCGACTCATTCTGCGCCACGAGCAGGTCCTTGCACCGGTCGGCGTCCCGGTACATCGAGCGGAACTTGAAGAACCGGAACTCCGCCCCGTTGATGCCGACCCGCTTCTGCACGTACAGCACAGGCCAGCCATCCTCCAGGCAGATGACCAGCGCGACAGCCAGCAGCAGCGGCAGGAGCAGGACCAGCGCCGCGAGTGCAATCATGATGTCCATGAGGCGCTTGACGGCATAGAGGCCGCCGAGCCCCGCCTCCCAGACGGCCAGCTTCAGCCGCTGGCGCCAGCGCAGCATGTGAAACCCGGCCCGCGAGCTGGGCAGGTTCAGGGAGTCGAACAGATCCCGGCGGGCCTGGTACACCGCTTCGTTCATGTGCCGCTTCTCCCGGTTACAAAGCGCATATCCTCACGTGAAATCACAAAAAACGCAATGTTGTTGTTTTCGCGGCGGAAAAATTCGACATGGTGCGACACCGCATGGATCAGCCCCAGCCCGCGCCCGTGCTCGCGGTCCTTCGGCAGCAGCTGTACCGCGGCCATCCGGTCGGCCTGGTCCCATTCGCGGCCCTGATCCCGGAACGTCATCCGGCACAGCGGACCCGTGAGCCGCAGGCGGAAGGTGATCGACGATCCGGCCGGGGCCCGTCCGTGCCGGATGACGTTGGCGCCGTGCTCCATCAGCACCAGCTGCGCCGCCCCGGCCGCCTCCTCGGGCCACCCTTCGGCCTGCAGGATCCGGTCCGCCTGCGCGGCGGCTTCGGCCACAGCCTGCAGCTCGAGCGGAATCTGCCGTTCCATCCGGATGCTCGCGGGGTCGATCCATTCCACAGACACCACGCTGCAGTCGTCCTCGGACAGGGGAAACCCGTCCGCGCGCACGGCCTGGAAGATCGCGGCCGCCGGATTGACCACGCGGGGATCCGCGAGCACGTGCCGCGCGATCGTGCCCAGCCGCGACTCGCCGCACTGGACGCCCGTATCCGGGTGCCGCGACTCGATCAGTCCGTCGGTCATCAGCAGAAGCCTGGATCCGGGTGCCGCCGGCGCCTCGACCTGCCGGTCCGCCGCAAACGATTCGCCGCCGGAGGCAAACCCGATCGGCACGTCGCCCAGGCCGGTCAGCTGCACCGAGACGTCCGCGCCATCGGCAGCCACGAGGATGGGGTCCGGGTGCCCGCAGTTCATGCAGGTCCAGCGCCTGCGGTCCGGCGACAGGATCGCCAGAAAGAGGGTGGCGTACACTTCCGGGTTTTCCACGTAGTCGCGGAAGCGCGACTGAACCTCGCGGCAGATGGCGGCCGGCCCGGCTGCGGCGAACTCACGCGCGGTCTCGTGGATGATCGCCTTGAGCAGCGCGCCGACAATGGCCGGCGCCACGCCGTGCCCGGCCACGTCGCCCACGTAGACGCAGAGCCTTCCGTCCGCCATCATGATCGCATCAAACACGTCGCCGCCCACGGTCAGGCACGGCTGGTAGGCCATGTGCACCTCGACCACCGGGCCGAGCAGCGGGTTCGTGGAAAACAGCTTGCGCTGCAGGGACCCGGCGACTTCCAGCTCCCGCGACATGCGCCGCTGCCAGAGGCGCATGGCGTCATTGCTCCGCTTCAGGTCCAGGGCGTTGCGCACGCGGGCGATCAGCTCGCGCGGATTGAACGGCTTCCGGATGTAGTCGAAGGCCCCGGCGACAAACCCCTCCTCGACGTCCTTGATATCGGTCTGCGCCGTGACCATGATCACGGGAATATCCCGGCTGATCGGGTCCTCTTTCATCCGCCGGCACACGTCGTAGCCGTTGCCGCCCGGCATCACCACGTCCACCAGCGCCAGGTCAGGCGGATCCTTGCGGACCCGCGCCAGCGCGGCTTCCCCGTCCGGCGCCTCCAGCACTTCACACCCGCGCGCGGCCAGCAGTTTCCGCAGGTAGACGCGGTTGGCGAGCTCGTCGTCCACCACCAGCACGCGCCCCTCGAGCGTGTGCTCCGCCGTGCGAACGCCCCCCGGTTCGGCCGGGGAGATGTCCACCGGCCGCCGGGCGCCGTTCGTTCTGTCCTGCGGGTCCGTCACGTCGCCTCCGTCCCGGCTCCTGCGGCTTCTGATTGCCGCATCCATTCCTGCAGCGCTGCCAGCAGGCGCGCACACCGGTCAAAATCATCCCGCCGGGCGGCGGCGCCCAGCTCGACGCCGGCCACGGAGACTTCCGGCGCGCCGACGGTTCCGCCCATGCCCTGCAGGGAGTGCGCGCCCTGCCGCACGCCGGCGGCGTCACGGGCCGCCACGGCGCGCACCAGGTCGGATACCGTCAACCCGAGCTGCTCGACAAACAGTTCCATGATTTCCGCATCCACCTCGGAGGTGTTCACGCGAAAGGTGTCGGCCATGCGCCGCAGATCCGGGATCAGCGGCGCAAACACCGGTTCAGCCGGTGCCAACGTCCGGCGCACCGGCTCTCCGCCCGCTTGTTCCGTGCCTGTATTCATGCCGGGTCAAGACTCCGTTCCGCATCTTCCGCTGCCGCGCTCACGGGCAGCGGCGACACGTGCCAGATCTCCTCCGCATACTCCCGCACCGTGCGGTCGCTGGAAAACCACCCCATGCGGGCGACGTTCAGGATGGCCTTGCGCGCCCATTCCGGGCGGTCGCGGTAGAGCTTGGCCGCCGCCGCCTGCTGCCCGGCATAGGAGCGGAAGTCCGCGAGGTGAAAATAGTGGTCGTCGCCCGCCAGCGAGCGATACAGCTCGTCAAACACGCCGGGCTCGTGCGGCGCCAGCTCCGTGCCGCGCAGCGCCTCCACGGCGCGCCGCAGCTCCCCGTCCTGCGCCAGCAGCTCGGCCGGCCGGTAGCCGTCCCGGCGGAGCTGCTCCAGCTCCCCGGCGCGGCGGCCGAAGATGAAGATGTTGTCGAGGCCCACCTCCCCGGCGATCTCGATGTTGGCGCCGTCCCAGGTGCCGATGGTCAGCGCGCCGTTGAGCGCCAGCTTCATGTTGCCGGTGCCGGAGGCCTCGGTCCCGGCCGTGGAGATCTGCTCGGAAAGGTCGGCCGCCGGCACGATGACCTCTGCCAGCGAGACGTTGTAGTCGGGCAGAAACGCCACGGTCAGCCGACCCCGCACCGCGGCATCGTGGTTGACCACCTCGGCGAGGGTGTTGATCAGCTTGATGATCCGCTTCGCCGTGTAGTAGCCGGGCGCGGCCTTGGCGGCAAAGATGAACGTGCGCGGCACGACGTCGAGCTGCGGATTGTCCCGGATGCGGTGGTACAGGGCGATGATGTGCAGCGCGTTCAGGAGCTGCCGCTTGTACTCGTGCAGCCGCTTGATCTGGACATCGAACAGGGAGTCCGGGTCGACCGGGATGCCCAGCTGCGCCTGGATCGCCGCGGCCAGCCGGAGCTTGTTCGCGCGCTTGACCGCCAGGAACGCCTGCTGGAAGTCCGCCCGGCCGGCGTACGGCTCGAGCTCCCGCAGCCGGCCGAGGTCGCGCTGCCAGCCGTCGCCGATCGTCTCCGTGATCAGGCGCGCCAGCCCCGGGTTGCACTGGTCCAGCCAGCGTCGCGGCGTGATGCCGTTGGTCTTGTTCTGGAACCGCTCCGGCCACATCCGGGCAAAGTCCGGCATCAGGCGGGTCTTGAGCAGCTCGGTGTGGAGCTGCGACACGCCGTTGACCGCGTGACTGCCGACCACGGCCAGGTGGGCCATTCGGACCTGCTTGCCCCCCTCCTCCTCGATCAGGGAGAGCCGCCGCACGCGATCCGGGTCATCCGGGTACAGCCGGATCACGTCCTGCAGGAACCGGTGGTTGATCTCGTAGATGATCTGCAGGTGCCGCGGCAGCACGCGCTCCAGCAGCGGCACCGGCCATTTCTCCAGGGCCTCGGGCAGCAGCGTGTGGTTGGTGTAGGCCAGCGCCTGCGTGGTGATCTCCCAGGCCGGCTCCCAGGGGAGGTTGTGCTCGTCCACGAGCTGGCGCATCAGCTCGGCCACGGCGAGCGACGGGTGCGTGTCGTTCAGCTGGATGGCGTTCTTCGCGCCGAAGCCATCCAGCTGCGCGTGGTTCTTGCGGTACCGCTGCACCATGTCGCGGACCGAACAGGCCACCAGGAAATACTCCTGCACCAGGCGCAGCTCGCGACCCGCGGCGGTGTTGTCCGAGGGGTACAGGACCTTCGACACAGTCTCCGCCCAGTTCTTCTCCGCCACCGCGTTCACGTAGTCGCCGCTGTTGAAGATGTCCAGCCGGAACCCCTCGGCGGCGCGCGAGCTCCAGAGCCGGAGCATGTTGACGTTGTGAACGCCGTAGCCGACCACCGGCAGATCGTGCGGCACCCCCTCGAACATCTGCCAGTCCACCCACAGGGGGCGGCTCACGCCGCGCATCCGGACGTCTTCGATGCGCCCATACACCAGCACGGGCACGGTCGCCTCCGGGCGCACCATCTCCCAGGGGTTCCGGTACTTGAGCCAGTCATCCGGACGCTCGGTCTGCCAGCCGTTGTCGAACTCCTGGCGGAACATGCCGTGCTCATAGCGCACGCCGTAGCCGTAGGCGGGGTAGGCCTGCGTCGCCAGCGAATCGAGAAAGCAGGCCGCCAGCCGGCCGAGGCCGCCGTTCCCCAGGCCGGCGTCCGGCTCGACCTGGCAGAGGATTTCCGGCTTGAACTGCAGCGTGCACAGGGCGGACTCAACAGCCGCGGCCAGGCCCAGCGAGAGGATGTTGCTCTGCAGGATGCGGCCGATCAGGAACTCCATCGACAAGTAGTAGACCCGCTTGACGTCGCGGTCGAGGTAGGCCTGCTGCGTGGCGATCAGGCGGTCGGCGGTGAGGTCACGCACCGCCATGGACAGGGCCAGGTACTTGTCGAAGTCCGTCGCATCGCCGAGGCTCTTGCCGCGCGAGTGCCGGATGTGGAACAGGATCCGCTTCACGATCCAGTCGGCCGTGGCCGTCTGCACCGTCACACCAGGCGCGACGACCGCGCGCGCTTTCGGCCCCCGGGCGCTTCTGCTGGCTCTCGGTTTCACGCGTGCTTTCCTTTCACAGGGCCAGGTCCACCCGCTTCCCATGCACCCGTACCATGGCACAGTATAGCACTGCCATGGCGCGGAACAAGGCCCCAAACGGGCCCCCGAAACGGCGAGAGGTACGCGCGAGGAATTGCAGCTTCGGACACCGAGGGCACAGAGATTCAAGAGGGCACAGAGAAACTTGTGTGAAGGACGCTGCATTTTTGTGACAGAGATTTCATCCAACACCTGTTGATGCAGCGAGATGCGTCCTGGCATCGCGGTTTCTCTGTGTTCTCGCGCAATCTCTGGGATCTCGGTGTCCGCATTGGATTTCTTCGCACCCAACTCGCGCGGAACTGCCGCCCCCCATCAAAAATAAAAACTCTGCGGTTCTGCGGTTTTACGGTTCTCTCCCTGCCTCCCACCCTCCACCCACCGCCCCGCTTGCCACCCGATCCGCAGCAACCCCGGGAGCAGCCGGAAAATTTTTCTGCCTGTACCTGAGTCTTCGCAACCCGCGATCAGCGGGTGGCCCAACTAGGAACCTGTCGGCAAAAGGTGCCGGATCGATCCAAAGCCTAAATCCGACAGGTTCCTAGGATGCTGGACACCAGCCCCCCGTTTCTGACATCATTCGCGCGTTCCGGACCCGACACCCAAACAATCGTTTCCCGGCAGGGAAACCCGAGGACGCCACACATGATGCCGCTCACCAAGAATGATCTCACGCTGGTTGCCAACACCATCCGCTGCCTCTCGATCGACGGCGTGCAGGCCGCCAACTCCGGCCACCCGGGCCTTCCCATGGGCATGGCCGACGTCGCCGCCGTGCTCTGGCTCAAGTACCTGAAGCAGTGCCCGGCCAATCCCAGGTGGATCGACCGCGACCGCTTCGTGCTCTCCGGCGGCCACGGCAGCATGCTCCTGTACAGCCTGCTCCACCTCGCCGGCTACAAGCTGTCGATCGACGAGCTCAAGCGCTTCCGCCAGCTCGGCAGCGCCACCCCCGGCCACCCAGAATACGGCCACACCCCCGGCGTGGAGACCACCACCGGCCCGCTCGCCCAGGGGATCGGCAACGCCGTCGGCATGGCGCTCGCCGAGCGCATGCTGGCCGCACGGTTCACCACCGCCGAGGCCGCGCTGGTCGACCACCGCACCTTTGTCTTCTGCGGCGACGGCGACCTCATGGAAGGGCTCAGCCACGAGGCCTGCTCCCTCGCCGGCCACCTGCGCCTCGACCGCCTGGTCCTCTTCTACGACAGCAACGGCATCACCATCGAGGGGCACACCAGCCTCGCGCTGAGCGACGACGCCAAAAAGCGCTTCCAGGCCTACAACTGGCACGTGCTGGAGATCGACGGACATGACTTCGATCAGATCGACGCCGCCATCCGCCGCGCCCTGCGCCTCACCGGCAAGCCGGTCTGCATCATCTGCAAGACCCACATCGGCAAGGGGAGCCCCAACAAGGCCGATTCACACGAGGTCCACGGCGCGCCGCTCGGCGCCGAGGAGGTCAAGCTGACCAAGCGGGCGCTCGGCTTCCCGGAAGACCAGTCGTTCTATGTTCCCGAGAAGGTCTACAAGCTGTTCGAGGAGCGCGCCGAAAAGACCCTGCGCCTGCAGAACCGCTGGGCCCGCCAGCTCAAGACCTGGCAGGCGGCTGACCCGGCCCGGGCCACGCTCTGGCACCAGCACATGAACGACGAGCTTCCGGCCGACCTCGCCGCCCTGCTGCCGGCCTGCGATCCGGCCAAGCCCATGGCCACGCGCTCCGTCTCCGGTGCCGTGATCAACGCGCTGGCCAAGGCCCTGCCGCAGCTCGTGGGCGGCTCCGCCGACCTCGCGCCCAGCACCATGACGCTCCTGAAGGGCGAAGCCTCCGTGGCGCCCGGCGCCTTCGCGGGCCGCAACTTCCACTTCGGCATCCGCGAGCATGCCATGGCCGCGGCCATGAACGGCATGGCCGCGCACGGCGGCTTCCGCGTGTTCGGCGGCACGTTCTTCGTGTTCAGCGACTACTGCCGCCCGTCCGTCCGCCTGGCCGCGCTCATGAAACTGCCGGTGATCTACGTCTTTACGCACGACAGCTTCTACGTCGGCGAGGACGGCCCCACGCACGAGCCGGTCGAGCACATCGCGGCGCTGCGCTGCATCCCGGGGCTGACCGTGATCCGCCCGGCCGACCCCACCGAGACCGGCGCCGCCTGGGTCGCGGCGCTGCAGCACAAGCAGGGGCCGGTCGCGCTGCTGCTCACGCGCCAGAACCTCGCCGTGCTCGACCGCACCGTCTACCCGGCGGCAAACAACCTGGAAAAGGGCGCCTACACGCTCTGGCAGAGCGGCACCGGCACGCCGGACCTCACGATCATCGCCACCGGCTCCGAGGTCGAGATCGCCCTCGCCGGCGCCAAACAGCTTGCCGGCGCCAACGTGCGCGTGGTGAGCATGCCGTCGTGGGAGCTCTTCGCCGCGCAGCCGCAGGAGTACTGCGACAGCGTGCTCGACCCCGCGTGCGTCAAGCGCCTGGCCGTCGAGGCCGGCACATCCTTCGGCTGGGAGCGCCACATCGGCCGCGGCGGCACCGCCATCACCCTCGACACCTTCGGCGCCTCCGGCGCCTACAAGGACCTGGCCCTGGCCTTCGGCTTCACGGCGGAAAACGTGGCGGCCAAGGCAAAGGCGCTCCTGTAAGCCAGGAGACTGTCGGCCAAAGGCCCTGAACCGATCCGAGGCCTAAGTCCGACAGTCTCCTCGCAGCGGGTTGAAGGCAACGCATCACCTTCCCGTCGCCCCCAGTCGCCAACCCTTTACAAAAATCGCCAAAAGAGATTCTGCTGAGCAAACGGGTACGCGAAGCGGGCCAGGAAAGTGGCAGGTGACGCAATCCCTGTAGCGCAGCGCGGCGCGCAGCGCCGCGACCTGCCGCAGAACTCGCACGTCTGCGCCGCACAGCGGCGCACTACAGTTGGGGAACGGCCGGGACTGTCGAGCCGATGTGGTCAATATGTCCGGAACCGCAGATTAACGATTGAAGAGATCCGAGTCATGAAGTGCGTATTCCGCAAAGGTGAAATGACCTTCAACAATCGGCAATGGTGCACGCGGAGAGGGAGCAAGACAATCGTCCACCGCTATCGTCGCCCGCTATCGTCCACCGGTTGAAGGAAAGTTGTGGTGGGCGGATGGTGGCAGGTGGAGGGTGGATGGCACACTTAGTCGCCACTCGTAGTCGGTTACGCTTAGTCGAACGGCTTAGTCGGTTAAGTGGGGCGGTTAAGGGTAAGGGGAAACGGGTTCCGTTTGGCTGATCAGGAAAACCGGAAAGCAGGAATTGAATTGCCCCCACTTCCTTCACCCGTTTGGTGCGGAAAGACGCCTGTACATTTCGCGTTGTATCCAATTCACCTCCAAGGTTTTATGACGACAGCGTTCAACTGCGGAGCAGTTGAACTGCCGTTTCTAGGTTGAGTCTTCGCCACCCGCGGGCAGCGGGTGGCTCAACTAGGAGACTGTCGGCAAAAGGTGCCGGATCGATCGCAAACGTACGTCCGACAGTCTCCTAGAGGCCCTGCAGGTGCGGGTTGGTCCGCCGCTCCACGGCCAGGGTGGTGGCCGGCCCGTGGCCGGCGATCACGCGGGTGTCATCCGGCAGCGCCAGAAGCTTGGCCAGCGACCGCTTGAGCTGGCGCCAGTCGCTGCCCGGCAAATCGGTACGGCCGACCGAGCCGGCAAAAAGCGTGTCGCCGGATAGCAGCAGCTTCTGCGATTCGAAGTAGAGGCAGATGCACCCCGGTGTGTGCCCGGGCGTGCAGACGACGCGGGCCTCGAGCCCTCCCTCCGCGAACAGGGCGCCATCGGCGATGGAAGTCTGCAGCGCGGCCGGCAGGTGCGGCGCCGCGGGGTAGGCGGGCGGCAGGCGATTGACCGCGGAGAAGGCCCACTTCGCATCCGCGGCCTGCATCCAGACCGGCGCGGGGTGGGTTGCCAGCAGGTCGTCGAGCGCGGCGACATGGTCAATGTGGCCGTGCGTGCAGACATAGCGCGCCACCTGCAGCTTGTGCCGGTTCAGGCAGCCGCGGATAAGGTCCGCATCCGCACCCGGGTCCACAACCCAGGCCAGCGCCGGATCCTGCCACAGCACCAGGCAGTTCACCTCGAAGTCGCCAACGGTCAAAAGCTGTTCTTGCATGGTTCACAGCATAAGATGCCGGACCGCGGCGCGCAAGACAGGATGGATGCCCCCCATTCTACGGACAGGATCTTTGCGCCAGGCGGGCGTCAGCCCGCAACCCAAAAAATGAACAAATCAAGGACACCGAGAGCGCAGAGAGGAACAGTGACCACAGAGAAATTCTTGGCTGCAATTTGCGCGCCGGCCGCAGCCGAAAAAAACTTCTCTGTGCTCTCTTTCTTTCTCTGTGCCCTCTGCGTCCTTCCATGCTTCCGCATACCGGAGCCATCCCCCCGCATCACGCCTGGCCCGGCAGGAGCAGCCCGTTTTCCAGGCGCAGGACACGGTCGCAGCGCGCGGCAACTTCGGGCGCATGCGTCACCACCACCAGCGCGTGGCGGTGCTGCTGCGCCAGGCCGAAGAGCAGCTCCAGGATCTGCGCGCCCGTGTCGCGGTCCAGGTTGCCCGTGGGCTCGTCGGCCAGCAGGATGCGGGGGGCGTTCATGAGCGCGCGCGCCAGGGCCACGCGCTGCTGCTCGCCGCCGGAGAGCTCCAGCGGCGTGTGCGTGGCGCGGTCCGACAGCCCCACGTGCCCCAGCAGCTCCAGCACGCGCGCCCGGGCCCGGGCGTGGTTTTCGCCGATGGCCATGGCCGGCAGCATGACGTTCTCCACCACGTCCATCTCCGGCAGCAGGTGGTAGGACTGGAACACGAACCCGATCTGCCGGGCCCGCAGCACGCTGCGCTCGCGCGGCGTCAGCGCGTAGAGCGACGCGCCGCCGATGCGCACCTCGCCGGCCTGCGGGCGGTCGAGCCCGCCCAGCAGGTGCAGCAGCGTGCTCTTGCCCGTGCCGCTGCGCCCGACAATGGCCACGCGCTCGCCGGCCCCCACCGTGAACGACGCCCCCTTGAGGACCGACACGGTCTTGTGCGGCAGGATGTAGCTCTTGTGAAGGTCTGTGGCTGTGAGCAGGGCTTCCATGGGGCAAACGTCTCCTCGCTACTCCCGGCGCAGCGCCTGGACCGGGTCCATGCGCGCGGCGCGCCAGGCCGGGAAGAAGCTGGCCAGGGAGCAGAATGCAATCACGGCCACGGCCACCTGGGCAATCTCGGACGGGATCACCCGCCACGGGATGTGGTCCAGGCCGTAGATGCTCTTGGGAAACACCTGCACGCCGCAGGCCGCCAGCGCCTCCACGAGGTGCTGGAGGTTGTGCAGCACGAGGTACGCCAGGCCGATCCCCAGCGCCGTGCCGAGGAAGCACTGGATCCAGCCGTACAGCACAAAGGTCCAGAGCACCTGCCGCGACGAGAACCCCAGCGCCTTGAGCAGGCCGATCTCGTCGGTCTTCTGCACGGAGATGACGATCAGCGTCACGGTGACGCAGAAGATCGCGACGATGGTGATGAACATCAGCAGGATGACCATCATGTTTTTTTCCACGGCGAGCGCGTTGAAGAGCACGCGGTCGACGGTCTGCCAGGTCTGCACCGCGTAGTTCGGGCCGAGCTCGCCGCGGATGGCGGCGACGCAGGCGTCGAACGCCCGGAGGTTCTGGGGGTCGGCGGTCTTGACGTGGATGCTCATGGCGCCCTGCCGCATCCCCATCAGGTCGCGCGCCACGCCGAGGGAGGTGATGATGAACTCGCTGTCAAAGTCGCGCTGGCCGGCCTCATAGATGCCGCGCACGGTGAGCTCCTCGGGGAACCTGACCTGGTTGGTGTGGATCAAGTTCATGGGCGAATGCAGCAGGATGCTGTCGCCGACCATGACGCCCAGGCTGCGGGCCATGTCGATGCCCAGCACCACGCCGTCCCGGGAGAGGTCGAGCGAACCCTCCACCAGGTTGGTCGCCTGCAGCATGCGGCCGGCGCGCTCCGGGTCCACGCCGATCACGATGGGCGCCAGGATGCGGCGGTGATATTCCGCCAGCACGCGCGTCTCAATGCCGGGCGAGGCCGCCACCACGCCGGGAAGGGCCTCCAGGCGGCGGCAGAGGGCCTCCTCGCGGTCGAGCCACCCCTGCTGGGCCTGGATGGTGACGTGAGGCTTGAAGGCCAGGATCTTCTCGCGCCACATGTCGCCGAATCCGGTCATGACGGCGCGCACGATGATGACGATCGCCACGCCCAGGACCACGCCCAGCACGGAGAAAACCGTGACCGCGGACGTCACGGAGCGCTTCGGCTTCAAATATTTGAGCGCGAGGAAAAGGGCAAAGGGCATGCTTCCACTCCAGGGCAACAACCGCCCACAGCATACCTGCCGCGGATGCCGGTGGCAATGCGTGTGTCGCCGGAGCCAGCCGTTCGGGTGCGATTGCAGTTCGTGAAAGGGCGAGAGTTAGATTTTACCGCGAAGGACGCGAAGATCATGCGTGGAAGCCCTGTCATGTTTGGGAATGCTGTGTTCTGGCACTGCAAACGCCACCGCGCCTGCAATCAAAAGGCTGTCCTCCAGGTTGAGGACACTTTCACAAAAGCAGCCGGCGCGCAAGTAACGGGTGCCTTGGCAAACAAAACCGGTGGTTCAACGCAGAAAAGGCCGCGTTTCCCCGCTTCGCGACCTTCGCGGTAAAGAATGGTTGCGCATCTCGCCTCTCCACGAACTAACATCGCACCCCAGCCGTTCGGGCGCATGACAGAGTTGATGGAAAAGCCTGCGGGCTCAACTGTAGCGCGCCGCTGTGCGGCGCGGCCTGCCGCGGAACTCGCGCGTCCGCGGCGCGCAGCGCCGCGCTACAGTGTGATGTTTGCGATTTCAGTGGCAGGTGTGGCCAAAGAATGATTCGCCCGTCAACTCTGCCATGCGCCCCGGCAGTTCTCACTGGCTGGTTTTGAGTCTTCGCCACCCGCGGGCAGCGGGTGGCCCAACTAGGAGACTGTCGGCAGAAAGCCCTGGACCGATCCGAGGCCTAAATCCGACAGTCTCCTAGTGCTGCTGCTCGCTGGCGATGATCTCCAGCATCCGGCTGAGGGCGGCGGCGGTCTCACCCTGGCTGCGCTGGATCGACTGGCAGAGGTTCGATATGTCGGCGCAGTGGTGCAGCGTGGTCATGCGCGCCTTCTCCATGGTGGAGCGGCGCTCCTTGAGGCTGGCGATGACTTCCTCGAGCTCGGCGATCCGCTGCTCGGCGCGCGCCAGCATGCGGCGGGTGTAGAAAAGCTGCCCGATGGTCTGGTCCCGGGTCAGGTCGAGGTCCTCGACGTTCATCCCCTCGGGGATCGGAACCTGCACTTCCTTGGCGCACTCGATGCAGTGGGTCAGCAGGCCGGCGCCGCGGCAGTCAATGCAGAGGCTGTGCCCGCAGTGGGGGCAGTTGAAGAGAATGTCGGTCGGCCGGATGTCGTCTTCCGTGGCGTCGCTCGCCTGCAGCTTCTGCGTGTCCCGGAGCGCTTTGGGTGCCTGTTTCATGCCGCCCCCGGCCTGTCGCGCGATCAAAGGCTAATCCGGACAGGCTGCTACGCCTTGATGACTTTTCCCTGCTTGATGCAGGAGGTGCAGACAACGCGGCGGACGGACGTCCCGCCTTCCTTCGCGCGGACGCGCTGAAGATTGGGCAGAAACCGGCGCTTGTTGATGCCGGTCGTGTGCATGCCGATGCCGCCCTTGTACTTGGCGAGACCGTGCCGCACAATGGTGTTGCCCACGCGCGGACCCTTGCCGCAGATATCACAAACCCTGGCCATAACCGTTCACTCCTCGGGGAAAGGGTTGAGATCGTAGCATCACCCCCGCGGGATCGCAAGTGCGTTTTACGGGCTGTTGTAATGGGTCAGTGACGGGGTGGCCACGCTCTGGCCGAGTAAGCTGGAGTAGGTCGGGCATTCCTGCCCGACCGGGTCGGCCAGGAATGGCCGACCTACTTCTGAACCCGTCAGCCATCCCGTCAGCGTTTGGCCTCACTCGTCCTCGTCCGTCGTCCTCGAGTGCCACTCCTTTGGATTTCGAGTACGACGGACGAGGACCGCTCACGTCGCTCGCTGAGGACGAGGACGATGTATCCACATTCCATCCAGTCGCGATCCATCAAAAATCTGCGGTTTTGCGGTTCCCTCTCTTTCTCTCCCCCCGGCCTGCCTCCCTCCAACACCCGCGCCACGCGATCCGCAGCCAACCGCAACATGTTCAACCGCAGCGTGTTGAAGGCAGCGCATCACCTTCCCGCCAACCCCTGCCGCTAACCGACAGCGGGCCCCTTCTGCGAGAGTTAGCGCCTTTCCGGTCAACATGCACGTTATTGCGTGTGTCTTGCAGCATCCAAGTGGAAGGACACCGAGGCCACAGAGAAGGAAAGAGAGCACAGAGAAAAAATCATGCTGCGGCGGCAGGCTCGCCGGCCGCAGTCAGGCATTTCTCTGTGGTCTCTGTTCCTCTCTGTGCCCTCGGTGTCCGGAGCTGGAATTCCTGGCGCGCTACTCTCGCAGTCCCAAATCCTCGCCTAAGACGGAACTTCATCCCGTTG